>ERZ779637.272-NODE-272-length-37867-cov-15.924759_pt1 | contig 37867 bp, 34 predicted proteins | sample MGYA00514196_ERZ779637 | MGnify/ENA primary metagenome ERZ779637 (study PRJEB29562, sample SAMEA4376700) | mouse gut metagenome | isolation source: Cecum | study: EMG produced TPA metagenomics assembly of the A DSS colitis mouse model was used to assess the...
CCTCCGCAAAATATTCGCTGATTTTATCCGCTTTCAGTGTCACTTTCCGTTCCTTCGGCTTTTCCTCCGTCAGTATCAGGCGCACCATCGCAAGGGTAAGCTCCCCGGTCTTGCCATATTCCTTGATTTTTGCCGACTGTACCATGCTGACGTTACAGCCCTTTTCCTCAATAGTACCCTGTACCCACTGCTGCGCTTCCTCCGCCAGAAAGGAAATGTCAACGCCCTGTGAGAAGCCGAGTTTCTTACCGTCCACCATAGCAAGGAGTTCATCAGACAGGCGGGAGAGCCAGATATACCGCTGAACCTTTTTAGCGTTCTCCCCGGCGGCTTCCCCGACCTCATCCAGTGTGTTTCTGCCTGACTTCTTCCCCTGATGCTTCATGGCTTCATATTTCATCTTGTAGGCTCTCGCCTTCTCGCTTGGCAAGATGTCCTCCCGCTGGATATTGGAATCCACCATGATAATCGTGGCTTCATCATCGGTGTAGTTGCGGACAACCACAGGCATCTCCGTCTTTCCGGCAAGCTCCGAGCCACGTTTGCGGCGGTGTCCGGCTATGATTTCATAGCCGCCGCCCGCCCTCGGTCTTGCAATCCCCGGCACAAGCACCCCATACTGGCGGATACTCTCGGTTGTTTCCTCCATCTTCTCATCGTCCTCCACCCGGAACGGGTGGTCTTTGAACGTGTAAAGCTCTGCCAGCGGCGCATTGATAATCTGCTCTATCCCATTTTCCTGTGCGGTATTCCCACCGAACAAATCATCAAAACTTTCCAGAGCAACCTTTGATGCGCTTCTTGGTTTTGCGTTACTGCCCATCTGCGCTCACCTCCTTGCTTTGCGGAGCAAAGTGCGAGTCACCCTGACGAGCAGAGGTGATTACCTCCTTTGTCAGAGAATCGTAAGCTGACGCTACTTTCCCCTTTGGATCATGCTTGTAGATGCTGACACCCTCCGCTGAAATCTCCGCCGCCCGGACGGAAATGGGAATGACATTGGCAAATATCCTCACCCGGCTTCCATAGGCTTCCTTCAGCATGGCGCTGATGTCCTTTGCGTAGTTCGTCCGGCTGTCCACCATTGTAAGCAGAATCCCCTCAATCTCCAGTTTCGGGTTAATCTGCCGCTTTACCTTGCCGACTGTCTTAATAAGCTGCTGCAAGCCTTTGACGGGCAGATATGCCGCCTGTACGGGTATCAAGATGCTGTCGGCGCTGGCAAAGGCATTTATGGTAATCATACCGAGGGAAGGCATACAATCAATTAAAATGTAATCGTAATTCTCCCTGACAATCTCTATGTATGACCTCAACACCGTTTCCCGGCTCATCACATTCACAAGGGAAACCTCCAGACCGGAAAGCTCAATGTTCCCCGGCATTAAGTCTATCCCTTCCTCATGGTGGAGGATGCCTTCTCCCGGCTCTACTTCCCCGTCATTGATTAAGTTCCCCATAATGGTTGCAAGCGTGACTTCCAGACTGTCCGGCTCTGTAAAGCCTAAACTTGCGGTCAGACTGCCCTGTGCGTCCGCATCAATCAGAAGCACTTTCTTTCCCTGTTTTGCCAGCCCGATTCCTAAGTTGCCTGTGGTGGTGGTCTTACCGACACCGCCTTTCTGGTTTGCGATTGCGATTATTTTACACATGATTCCATTCTCCTTTGCAATCTACTGTTCTTCTTTTACATTGCTTTTCTTAACTTCCACATAAGCCCGGTAATATTTCTTTGTTCCCTTATTTGAGAACAAGTCGGAAAACTCTGTTACCTCAATTTTGGGATTTCTCCGCAAAATCTTACCGAACCAGTTAATATCATTCCTTGTTCCCATTAGCCTGACTTTTAACATCAATCCTGTCCTCCAAACATGGCGTACAGACTGTGGTTATAGGTTGCGTACTCCGGATACCTGATCTGTATCGCCTGCCAAAAATAGGGTGCATAAGCACAGCAGAACAATTCTTCCACTGTGTAAAGTCTGCACTCGTCTACCTGTTCCTCCGCATCATCATAATCAAGGACACTCGGCGTACCATTGCAATAAAGGTTGAACGCCATCCTGACTACTTTTACACTCCCGCTGGTCTGCCAGCCTTCATGCAGGCATTCCGTTTTTACACAGCCTGTCTTAAAATCATAAATGCTTTTAATGTTCCTTCTTGTGTCATTGCTGATACCAAGACAATATACAAGTGCTTTGTGGTACACGTCCTGATATCTGACCTCTTTCAATTTCTCATAGTAGAATTTCTCATGTCCATCACTGATAAAAATAATCTTTTTCGCTTTCTCTGCTCCTAACGCTGTACTACTCATTCTTTTTCCTCCTGTTTTGAAATTGAAAAGGCACTCCATTATTGGAATGCCCTAATATAAAAAATAGGGACACTCTCATTCAAGTATCCCTATAATCTATCAATATATCTGATAGTCCACTATTCACTTTCATTGTCAGGATTTTTTGTGTTCCCCGTATCGAGGTCTAATGCCACAACTACGGTTACTTTCTTCACAAGTATCTTTTCCTTATGATTTTCACCGATTTTGTTGAAACTGAAAAATGTCACAAAGTGCGTAAATTCAAGGATTTCTAGGTATCTTTTCTTTGTATCAACACCACAGTCTCCACATGCCCGGTCCCCCCAAACTGATCCACGCCCCTAACCCGCTTCAACTCATACCCTCCCCCGCACAACACCTTCAGATCCCGCGCCAGCGTCGCGGGATCGCAGCTCACATAGACAATCCTGCCCGGCCGCATCGCAATCATAGTCTCTAAACACTTCTCGTCACAGCCCTTCCGGGGCGGGTCAACCACAATCACATCCGGATGCCGCATCTGTAGCTCCGTGGCCATTCTATCAGTTTCCGCCCATTCAATCCCATTTGTTTTTCCCGCTGCTCCATCATTAACGCTCTTTGACAAGCCGTTCAGACAGTTTTCCGCCGTATTTTCCCCGGACATTACCGACGACTTTCTCTTATAAAATCCCGGCAGCACTTCCTCCGCCTTCCCCACAAAAAATTCCGCATTCGTTATCCCATTCCTTCGGGCATTCTCCCGCGCATCCTCAATAGCCTGCGGCACGATCTCCACCCCATAAACCATCTTCGCCCGTTTCGCCAAGAAGAGGGATATCGTCCCGATGCCGCAGTACAGATCCCACACGGTTTCTTTGCCCGTAAGGCCTGCGTATTCCAATGCCAGTCCATAAAGCTTTTCCGTCTGACGGGGATTTACCTGATAAAAAGAGAGAGGTGAAATTTGAAATGAAACCTTTTCAACACTTTCGGCATCTCCATCTCCCGCGGTTCTATGTTCTGCGCTCCCGACTTCCACAGAAGCCTCGGCTTCCATGACTCTGAGGCTGTCCTCAATCCATCCTCTGCCCCAGAGCACCCGTATTTCCTGTCCCATAATCACGTTCGTCTTTTCCCTGTTGATACTGACCGAAATGCTGACGATCCTTTTCCGCGGCGCTTTCCACTTTTCCATCTGTACCGTCTGCCCGCGCCCGGCGGCATCCTCTTCATCACCTGCCGCCGACCGTCCGCATCCATCCGTCGAGTCCGCTTCGTCTTCCAGCTCCAACCCGGTCAGCGTCTCCACCAGCTTTTCCTCCGCCAGCAGTCTCTTCCCATTTATTATGAGACACACCATAATTTCCCCTGAAGCAAACCCCGTACGGATGAGCACATGCCGCACAAGCCCCTCTCCCGTACTTTCCCGATAAGCGCTCACGCCATTCTCTCTCATATAGGTTAGAACCGCCTCCAAAATCTCTTTATTCTCAGGCGGCCCTAATGGGCAGTCCGTATTGGCAATGATATCGTGGGTTCTTCCCGCATAAAAACCCACAACAAGATTTCCCGCCTTGTCATATCCAACGGGATACTGCGCTTTATTGCGGTAATGCCACGGCTCCTCCATGCCGACAATCGGCTCCATAACTTTATCAAGCAGTTCCGGGGGAAAGCCCCCGATGCGCCGCAGGTGGTTGCGCACTTTATTCTGCTTATACACAAGCTGTCTCTCATAGCTCATAGCCTGAATCTGACAGCCGCCGCATTGTCTGTGAAAGGGGCATTTCGGCTCCACACGAAAAGGAGAAGGCGTCACCACCTTCTCTACTCTCGCATAGCCATAGTTTTTCTTGCACTTGGTAATACGCGCTTCAATGACATCCCCGATCACGGCATCCTTTACAAACAGGGTATAGCCATCCGCCTTGCCGATGCCCTCGCCGTCGTTGCCGATATCCTCAATCGTAAGCCTGACGATATCATTCTTCTTATAGCTTTCCCGTTCCATAAGTTACCCCTTTACTCGACGCTTGTCCTGCGCAGATTCGACTCAAACAGTCTGTTATACCCAAGCCACCCCGAGTCCGTACTGTTTTCCATAATCTCCGCAAAAGTCTCCATCTTGGCATCCACGTTATCTGCGAAATTTAGGGCCACCGCCTCCACGATTGCGGGCTTCTTCGGAGAGCCGAATTCAAATTCCCCATGATGAGACAGAATACAATGTTTCAATTCATTGGCCAACAGCGGAGGAAATCCGTTTATCTCCCGAATCTTTTCCCCAATCATCTCACTGCCGATCACGATATGGCCAAGGAACTGTCCATCGTCGGTGTAATCATTTTTGGGAAAAAGAGACAGCTCTTTCGTTTTCCCAATGTCGTGACAGATCGCCGCCGTGAGCAGCAGGTCTCTGTTCAGCACCGAATACTGTGTGCAAAAATAATCGCAGAGTTTTGTAACCGCCAGCGTATGCTGCAGCAGACCGCCCACAAATCCGTGGTGCACCGTCTTGGCTGCCGAGGAATGCCGAAAAGCTTTGATGAACGCTTCATCTTTGACAAAAAAAGCTTCCAGCAATTGATGCAGATACGGATTTTTGACGCTTGCCACCAGAGCCAGAAGTTCCTTCATCATGTCCTCAGTCTTAAATTTGCTGACGGGAAGATACTCTGCCGGATTGTATTCGCCCTCCCTGCACTTGCGCACGCGTTTCACATTGACCTGAAGCGCTCCCTGAAAACTGGTCACATCACCGTGTACTTCTATGTAGTCCATGCTGTCGAAATCTTCTATCCCCGCATTGTTGGGATCCCAGATTTTCGCGTCTATAGTGCCCGTTTTATCCTGCAGAATCACATTATCATAGGGTTTCCCGTTTTTCGTCACCGCCGACTGCTTATGCTTGCACAAATAGATGTCAAACATTTTGTCGCTTTCCTTGTAATCCTTGATATATTTCATTTCCGTCCTTCCTTTCTTTACTACCAGCTCCCCAGCGTCACATCCACGCTCATCTCGTGTCCCTGTCTCGTCAGCGTGACCGTCAGCACGTCCTCGGGCTTCGACGCATATAAAATGCCCAAAAGCTCATTGTAAGTCGTAATCTGCGTACTCCCTACCCTTGTCACCACATCGCCGCTCTGAATCCCAGCGGCCATGGCTGGCGAATCAATCTCAATTTCCCTGATATATGCACCGGCGGGAATGTCGATCTGGGCATCTTCAATAGCCTCCTTCGGCACATCCGCCCCATGCACGCCCAAATACGCTCGCTCCTTGTCGTTGGACATCTGCTCGATCGTGCGTTTCAGCTCTGTGATCCCGTAAGCCGTGAGCAGGTTGCTCATATCGTTTCCGGTATTGACATTGTCTATAATGCCGATCACCATACCCTTTAAATTGACTAAAATACCGGTGGCATTGCGGCTTCCGTAAATATCCGTGGTAATCCGTTTGTACGCCGCATCTGGCAGATCGATCACTGTCCCCGTGGAAGTCACCATGCCATAGCTGATGGAACCGCCTGTTCCCAGCGGACTTCCCAGCGCCATCACCGGTATTCCCAACAGGTTGGTGTTGGAGCTGCCCAGCTCCGCTATGTCAATCTTATCCATGGTTTCCCCGCCGACGGACGCAAGCGGCACTGACAGAATCGCCAGCCCCGTATTTTCATCCTTCTGCACAAGCTCCGCCTCCACCTGCGTCTGGTCGCAGAACATCACCTCTATGCTGTCCGCCCCGTTTAAGTTTCCCGCGCTGACCAGAATAAGCAGCGCCTTTTCGTTGTTGGCCACAATCACGCCGGAAGCCGAAGCTACGTTTTCATATATGTTGTTAAACCAGTCTACATCCGAGGTAACGCCCGCCACTGTCACCACCGCGCGGCAGGTCTCCTCCGCCAGCTTCCGCTGTTCTTCGTAGAGCGCCTGATAATCCTCCAACGTAAGCTCCCTGTCCACTTGGGACAGCACTTCCTGAATCTGTTCATCCACCATCTCCAGATCTACCGGTTCCGATCCCTGCGGCCCTGCATCTTCCTCGGTAACCAGCATGTCCTCCGGTTTCATCTCCTCAATTGGCGTCTCTTCCGGAAAAGCCACCTCTTTTGGCTCCTCCTCCGGATAAAGGCGATTGCTGATCACCGGTTCCAGCACCAGAAAAGTAAAACACGCCACCAGACCGAATACCACCGCCATCACAGCGGTAATTACCGTTCTGCGAAGAAGCTTTTTCTTGTTGACGGGCTTCTGCTTAATCCTTTCCCGCATAAACTCCGCCTGTACAGAAGGCGTATACTCCGCCTGCTCTTTGACAGATCCCTCATCTGATTTATTCTGTTCTTTTTCCTGTTCAGACATATAGCTGCCCTCCGAATATGATTGATTATACCATACGAAACCGCGCACGGCAAACCTGTAGGCATTCCCAATAGTAATTTCCCCACATTTGTGGTAGGATAATGCTTAGAACAGAAACAGAATTGTAAAAGAGGTACTTATGAACAGCAAAGTGTTACGGGTTTTAGAATATCACAAAATTATCGATCGTCTGAAAGAAAAGGCGTCCTCCGAACCGGGCAGACAGCTTGCGGCGGCGCTCGTTCCCATGACTGATTTAGAAGAAATTCGAACGGCGCAGACACAGACTGCAGATGCGCTCGGGCGTCTTTTTGCCAAAGGCTCCACATCCTTTGGCAGTAACAAAGATCTTGGCATGAGCCTGAAAACCTTGGAGGTGGGGAGCGTTCTGTCCATTGCGGAGCTTTTGCGCATCGCATCTTTTCTGGAAAACGTAAACCGCATTAAGGCTTATGGCCGCAGGGATCGGGACGACATCCCCGGCGATTCGCTGGACGTTTATTTTGACAGTCTGGAGCCGCTCACACCTCTGGCGAACGAGATCAACCGCTGCATTCTCTCCGAGGAGGAGATCGCGGACGACGCAAGTCCCGCATTAAAGCACATTCGCCGCAGTATGGCGATCACAAACGATCGGATCCATTCTCAATTAAGCTCCATGATCAACGGCTCTCTGCGCACGTATCTGCAGGATGCCGTGGTGACCATGCGCGACAACCGTTACTGCATACCCGTGAAATCCGAATACAAGGGACAGGTGCCGGGCATGGTGCACGACCAGTCCTCCACCGGCTCTACCTTTTTTATTGAGCCTGCGGCCGTTGTCAATCTGAACAATGAATTGAAGGAATTATCCATAAAGGAGCAGGAAGAAATTGAGGCTGTCCTGGCTTCTCTGAGTGCACAGGCGGCAGCATACACGGATGCCCTTGCCCTGAATCAGAAATCTATGACCATGCTGGACTTCATCTTTGCAAAGGCTTCCCTCGCCATGGAACAGAACGCCACCATGCCGCTTTTCAATACGGAACACCAGATCCGTATCCGCAAAGGACGGCATCCGCTGATTGACAAGAAGACGGTCGTGCCCGTGGACATTCTTCTGGGAATCGACTTTGATCTGCTCATTATCACGGGACCAAATACCGGCGGAAAAACCGTTGCACTGAAAACGGCAGGACTTCTGACGCTGATGGGGCAGGCCGGACTGCACATTCCCGCATTGGATCGCTCGGAGCTTTCCATTTTCCATGAAGTCTATGCGGACATCGGGGACGAACAGAGCATCGAGCAGAGTCTCTCCACTTTCTCCTCGCATATGACCAGCATTGTATCCATTTTGCAGGAGGCGGATACAGATTCTCTCTGTCTCTTTGACGAGCTGGGCGCAGGAACCGATCCCACAGAAGGCGCGGCTCTGGCTATCTCGGTTCTGGATCATCTGCACGGCAGGGGAATCCGCACCATGGCTACGACACACTACAGTGAATTGAAGGTGTACGCGCTCTCCACGCCCTTTGTGGAAAACGCCTGCTGTGAATTTAATGTGGAAACGCTGCGGCCCACCTATCGGCTTCTGATCGGCATTCCCGGCAAGAGCAACGCTTTTGCCATCTCTTCCCGCCTAGGTCTGCCGGATCATATCATAGAGGATGCCAAACGGCACATTACGCAGGACAAGGAGAGTTTCGAAGACCTGCTCGCCAATCTGGAAAACAGCCGCCTGACAATCGAAAAGGAGCAGGCGGAAATCGAATCCTACAAGCGGGAAGTACAGGCCCTAAAAGAGCGGCTGCAGTCTAAGCAGGAAAAGATTGACCAGTCCCGCGACCGCATCATCAGAGAGGCGAATGAGGAGGCCCGCGAAATCCTGCAGAATGCGAAAGAGCTGGCTGACGAAACCATCCGCACTTTCCAGAAGGCAGGCGCCGCCACCTCCATCAAGGATCTGGAGAAATCACGCCGCAAGGTACATGATAAAATTTCGGAAAAGAACGAAAAGCTGGCATTGAAAAACGATAACCCTGCCCACAAAGCGCTTAAGCCCAATCAGATCCGGCTGGGCGACAGCGTAAAAGTTGTCTCCATGGGGCTAAAGGGCAGCGTCAGTTCTCTTCCCGATAAGAACGGCAGACTTTTCGTCCAGTGCGGCATCATCCGCTCACAGGTTTCGCTGTCCGATCTGGTTTTGCTTGAGGAGGAGACGGTAAAAACAGAAAAAATGCAGCGCAGCTCTTCCGGTAAGCTGAAAATGTCCAAATCATACTCCGTCTCCACGGAAATTAATCTTCTCGGCAAGACGGTGGACGAGGCTCTCTCCGAGCTTGACAAATATCTGGACGACGCTTATCTTGCCCATCTGCCCAGCGTCCGCATTGTGCACGGCAAGGGCACCGGCGCGCTTCGAAAAGCGGTACAGGGATATCTGCGCAAAAACCGTGTCATTAAAAGTTTCCGTCCGGGTGAATTCGGGGAAGGCGACGCAGGCGTTACCATTGCGGAGTTCAAGGAGTGACCGTTCAGGCAGAGCATCTTCTTTGGGGCAATGAATTTAAGAAAACGGAGGTTATCATGATAAATAAACAAAAAATTTTAATTGTGGATGATGACAACAACATTGCAGAGCTGATTTCCCTCTATCTGACAAAGGAATGCTTCGAGACGATGATTGTCAATGACGGAGAATCCGTTTTGGCGGCAATAGACAGCTTCGAGCCAAACCTGATGCTCTTGGATCTGATGCTGCCGGGCATCGACGGCTATCAGGTCTGCCGGGAAGTGCGCTCGAAGTCCACACTCCCCATCATCATGCTTTCCGCCAAAGGTGAGGTTTTTGATAAGGTGCTGGGACTGGAGCTGGGTGCGGACGACTACATGGAAAAGCCCTTTGACTCCAAGGAGCTGGTAGCCCGGGTTAAGGCGGTGCTGCGCCGTTACAAACCGGCCGTGGCGGAGCCGCAGCCTTCTGATGTCAAGAGCGTGGAATACCCGGATCTGATTATCAACCAGACCAACTATTCCGTTATTTATATGGGCGAAACCATCGAACTGCCGCCCAAGGAACTGGAACTTCTCTACTTTCTGGCCTCTTCGCCAAACCATGTTTTCTCCAGAGAACAGCTGTTGGATCAGATCTGGGGCTATGAGTACCTTGGCGACAGCCGCACGATAGACGTACACATCAAACGACTGCGCAATAAAATTAAGGATCATGAGAACTGGCGCATTGCTACGATCTGGGGCGTCGGTTATAAATTTGAAGTACGCGAAAAGAGATTCTGATATGCGAAAGACACTCTACTTAAAATTGATATTGGCCTACATCATCTTTGGACTTTTTGGATTCGTGGTGGTAGCTACTTTTGTGTCCGACATGACCTTTAATCATCTCACCAAGGAAAAGGCTGATGCCCTCTACCGGGAGGCCACGCTGATTGCAAATACCTACGCCACCGACCTATACAATACGGAGGTATCTCTGGAAGCAGTGAAGGCGCAGCTTGACGCGCTGGACACTTACTTAAACGCCACGATCTGGATTATCAATCCCTCCGGGCGTATGGTATTGGACTCCTCCGCTCCTGTGGATGTGGAAAACGAAGTTGTTGTAGAGAATTTTGATCCCACAATCACCGCAGGTTCTTACTACACGGTAGGCGACTTTTTCCGGACTTTCGATGAAGAAATGTTGAGCGTTTTTGCGCCCATCACCTCCGGTTACAAGGTGAAAGGTTATGTGGTGATTCACACCTCCCTCGGCAGCATACAAACCGAGACAAACAAGCTTTTAAACATTTCCTACATCATGCTGCTGATTCTCTTTTTGCTGTCCCTGATTATCCTGATCTTTTTCACGGAGATGGTCTATATTCCCCTGCGCAAAATTACGGAGGCGACGGAACAGTATGCCAGCGGCAACATGCACTATGAGTTCAACGTGGAAAGCGAGGACGAAATAGGATATCTGGCCGCCACGCTTTCCTATATGGCCAGCGAAATCGCCCGCTCGGAGGATGACCAGAAAAAATTCGTAGCCAATGTGTCCCATGATTTCCGCTCTCCCTTAACTTCCATTGAGGGCTATCTGAAGGCCATGCTGGACGGCACCATTCCGCCGGAAATGTACGAAAAATATTTGAACATCGTGCTGAACGAAACAAGCCGCCTGACAAAGCTGACAAACAGCCTTTTGACTCTCAACAACCTGAACACCAAAGGAATCATGCTGAACAGGACGGACTTTGAGATTAATACTGTCATCCGCAATGTGGCTGCCACCTTTGAGGGCACCTGCCGTCAGAAAACGATTGGCATCGAGCTGATTCTCACGGGCGACGAGATGTATGTGGTCGCGGACGTGGATAAGATCCAGCAGGTTTTATATAACCTTCTGGATAATGCAATCAAATTCAGCCATCACGATTCCCTCATCAAAATCGAGACGACCGAAAAGCACAATAAAATTTTCATCAGCGTAAAGGACACCGGAATCGGCATCCCGAAAGACGATCTCAAACTGATCTGGAACCGCTTCTACAAGTCCGATCTTTCCCGCGGAAAAGACAAGAAGGGCACGGGCCTCGGCCTGTCGATCACAAAGGAGATCATACAGGCCCACGGCGAAAACATCAATGTCATCAGCACCGAGGGCGTGGGGACGGAGTTTATCTTCTCCCTGCCAAAATCCGAGGTGGAGGACGACGACTGACACTAACCTCCATCCATGCGGAGAATGCCATATTTCCCTGTGCTGATTAAGCTGTCAATATCTAATAAGCATTTTCTATTCCAGTATCTCCGCGCCAATTCAGTCTGTGCAGCTCCCCTTCCCTCTGCATCCCCGCAAACCCGCTCTGCCGCAGGGCCTCGTACAGCACAATCGCCACGGAATTAGACAGGTTCAAAGACCGGATCTCCTCCATCATAGGAATGCGGATACAGGTCTCCTCATGTTCCACCAAAAGCTCCTCGGGAATCCCGGCGCTCTCCTTGCCAAACATAATAAAATCATCCGGACCGAAAACCGCTTCTGTGTAGAGACGTTTTGCCTTTGTGGTGGCATACCAGATTTTCGCATCGGGATGCTTTTCCCGAAACTCGTCAAAATTGATATAGCGGGTCACCTCCAACTGCAACCAGTAATCCATGCCCGCCCGCTTGATGGACTTTTCATCCAGCCGGAAGCCCAGCGGCTCAATCAAATGGAGCGCCGTACCTGTCGCTACACAGGTACGGCCGATATTCCCCGTATTTGCCGGAATCTCCGGCTGATGTAAGATAATATGCATTACTTCTCTCCACGTAATCTGCCGACAAAATCCGCCAGCTTCCCGATCGCCAGCTTCAGCGTGTCCAGAGAGTAAGCATAGGAAATTCTTAAAAATCCCTCACCGCAGTCGCCAAACGCCGTCCCCGGAACCACGGCCACTTTCTCCTCCTTCAAAAACCGCTCCGCAAACTCCTCGCTGGTCATGCCGAACTCCTTAATACAGGGAAAAATATAAAATGCCCCAAACGGCTCAAAACACGACAGCCCCATTTCCTGGAAAGCATTCATCAGATAACGTCTCCTCTGGTTGTAAGCCGTCTTCATTTCCTGCACGTCATCGTCCCCGTTTCGAAGCGCTTCCACCGCCGCATACTGACTTGTGGTGGGTGCGCACATAATCGCAAACTGATGGAGTTTTGTCATCTGCTCCAGAATCTCTCTCGGACCGCAGGCATAACCGAGCCTCCAGCCTGTCATCGCGTAAGCCTTGGAAAAGCCGTTGATCAGGATCGTCCTCTCTCTCATGCCTTCCATCTCAATAATGGACACATGCTTTTCCTTATAAGTCAGCTCCGCATAAATCTCATCTGACATGACAAGTATGTCATGTTTCCGAATCACTTCGGCTATCGCTTCCAAGTCCTCCCGCTCCATAATCGCGCCCGTCGGATTGTTCGGGAAAGGCAGGATCAGTATCTTAGTCTTTTCCGTAATGGCATTTTCCAGCTCCTCTGCCGTCAGACGAAACTCGTTTTCTTCCTTCAATTCAATAATGACCGGCACGCCGCCCGCCATAATCGCACAGGGCTCGTAAGATACGAAGCTCGGTTGCGGAATCAACACCTCGTCCCCCGGGTTGATGACGGCGCGCAGTCCGATATCGATTGCTTCGGAGCCTCCCACCGTAATCAGCACCTCGTGCTTCGGATCGTAGGAAACGCCCTGTTTTCTCTTTATGTAATTGCAAATCTCCTGACGCAGCTCCATCAATCCGCTGTTGGAAGTGTAGAATGTGCGTCCCTTCTCCAGCGAGTAAATGCCCTCGTCCCTGACGTGCCACGGCGTATCGAAATCCGGCTCACCCACACCGAGAGAAATCGCGTCCTTCATCTCGCTGACAATGTCAAAAAACTTCCGAATACCCGAAGGCTTCAGCCCTACTACCTGCTTTGATAACATATCTTTCACGGTGACACCTTCTCTCTCGTATCTTCATACTTTTTCGTCAAAATCGTCCCATGGTCTTTGTATTTTTTCAGAATAAAGTGAGTCGCCGTGCTTAAAACGGACTCAAGCGTGGAAAGCTTGTCGGACACAAAACCGGAAATCTCCTTCAAGGACTTGCCTTCCAATGTCACAAGCAGGTCATACCCGCCGGAAATCAGATATACCGAAGTAACCTCCGAATACTTATAAATCCGCTCCGCGATATTGTCAAAGCCCTGCCCTCTCTGGGGCGTCACCCGCACCTCAATCAGCGCAGACACCTTCTCGATGGAAGTCTTCTCCCAATCGATCATCGTATGATAACCACAGATAATGCCCTCGTCCTCAAGCGCCTGCAGCTCGTTCACCACATCGATCTCCTGTGCTCCGAGAATCACCGCCAGCTCCTTTAAATCTATGCGGCTGTTCCTCTCTATAATTTTCAACAATTCTTCTCTCATTTTTCTCCTCCTTTTATCAGCCTCTAGGCTTATTCAAATAGCTCTTTCTTCCTTCATTATAGAGCACCCGGTCATTCCCCCGCGTCGTGCGCCCGATCACAACCGCGGGTATTCCTTCCCGCAAAAGCGCCGTCACAAGAGCGTTTCCGTCCTCCGTCGTCATAATAAGGCACCCGCCCGACGAAAGCTCATAGGGATTTTCTCCGAAAACCTCACAGATCTCTATGGTTTCCTGCCTGACAGGTATTTTTCTCAAATCTGCTTCCAGTCCGACGCCGGCTTCCTCCGCCATCTCCCACAGCCCCGCAAAAATGCCGCCCCGGGAAACAGCTTGTATACCGCAGACGCCGGACTTCATGGCGGTGGCGGCCTCCGGTATCACCGACAGATACCTGTCAAAAGCGGCGGCCTCGTCTATCATACGCGCCGGAAACCGCTGCCGCAGTCTCTCATAATTTTCTCCTGCAAGTCTGGCTGTTCCCTCCAGGCCAATCCATTTGCTCACCACAATATCCTGATCCGCGCCCGCTGTCCGCGGCTCCATTTGCAAATCACGCTCGATTTCCGTCCGCGGCTCTGCGCATAAAACGGCGCAGTCTTTCCCCAGCCCTGCGCCATTTTTCATTTTCTGTATATGCGATTTTCCCTTTTCCGACAGAAAACGCTCTGACACATTCTCCGTTCCTTTTTCCTGTCTCATACCATATGCCTTACTCTTCGTAGAACCGCATCCTATTCTCACGGTCTCAGCCGCAAACGCCTCGTCCTGCATTAAACTAACAGATAAAATCACTCCACTGGCGGAGGCGGTGCCTCCTGCTGCTGCGCTGCCTGTTCCGCCGCCGCCTGCTCTGCGGCTGCCTGTTCCGCCACCGCCTGATCCGCTGCCGCCTTGTCCGCCGCTGCCTGCTGTGCCGCCGCTGCGGCTGCCTGTATCTGCCCCGGATCTCCGCCACGGTACGCGCCGGCTACCGCCTTTACCTGATCCACACTGCCCGATGCCACAGCCGCCATAATGGCGTTGTACGCGCCCGGATCCTCAGTCGCCACGCCCACCGTCGCGCTTCTGGGCGCCTTCATATAACTGCTGCTGTTTACCTGCTCGCGGCTCACTTCCTCGCCGTTTTCCTTCACAATCTTCCACAATCTTGCCTTATAGCCCACATGAGCGGACTGTACGGTGCAGTACCCCACAGGCTGGGATGCATCCGTGTAAATCACCTCTGAATCCGGCTCAATCCTCTCAAGGACTTCGCTCTCGTAGGTTACTTCCCGGCTGCTGTCTCTGGTTTCCAGCCCGTAGATCGTAAACGTGATCTGCTTTTCGGGTGTTGTATAGCCGTCTATATAGATCGGATAATCCAGATTATTCTTAAACTTAAAATCTTTCCCGGAGGACTCTGCAATGGCCGCGTCCGCAGAAGGATCAACATAGGTCACAATCATGGAGTGATTGTAGCGCTCCGTCACCTCAAGCTCCGCCTGGAGCACCGCATTATAAAGCGTAGTCGATACCTGGCAGATACCGCCGCCAAGACTGTCAACCACCTGCCCGTTCAGGTAAGAGGCCGCCATATAATAGCCGTTTTCCTCCGAGAAAGGCGTAATGGTCTCCAGCGTCGAAATCTCCTCTCCCGGATACAAAGTAATTCCGTTGAGCAGCCGGCAGCCATTTGCCACATTCTCGCTTCTCGCTTTGCCGGAAGTGGAAAAACTGGTGGTAAATGTGCCCAGCACATCCTTCACCTTCTCCAAATCCTCCGCCGTTCCCTGAGGCTCCTGCGTCTCAACCTGCATATCCAGATCACAGGTGCCTCCCGTCCACTCGTCCGTCAGATAATCATATACGCTATCGGTCGTCCCATCCTGATCCACCACGCGGCCAATCTGCCCCTCTGTGACCTCAAACCCGTCCTCTGTCTTTTTCAGGCTGGCATTGACAGCCTCCTGATGGTACTGTCCGGCATTCTCCTCAATCAATGCGCGGATTTTTTCCTTATCAAAATCAAAGCTTACCCGGTAAACTTTATTCTTGTATTCCAAATCCCGCAGTTCCTTGTAGCACTGCAGAATATCCCCATCCCGGCCAAAACCGACAGCCTCCTCCAAAATCTCACGATTACCCCATTTTAGACCTAGCTCCGCGGCAGATGCCGTAATCTCGCCTTCCTCCGGCGCATGCAGAGTAATCTGCGCATCACCAAAGCCGGCGACATACGCTTCGATCGCTTCGCCCGCCTCGTTCTCCGTCATTCCCGAAATATCTATATCATCCACATAGATTCCCGTCTCAATTTTCCCGTCTTTTGCCTGCGCCGGCATAACGACAAACGCTGCCGCAAAAAACGCCGCCCAGGTCATCACAGATAATTTTTTCATAACGCTTACCCGCTCCCACTTCTCCCCTGCCAAATACATGCCATTCACAAAACGCGTCCACTGTGCTAAAATGAATAAAATGCAGAGGCCAGCATCGGAATGACCATCGCCAAAACGACGATAATGATAATAACCGATGAAATAATTTTCCTGATTTTTCTGTTGAACTTCATATTATCCCCATTCCGGAGCATTTATGCGACGGGGCGACGCAAATTTCAAATTTACGTCTGCCATCAAACAAATTTGTGATGCTCCTGCACAAATTTGCGTGTGACAAATTGGCACATCAGTGTGATTTTTCACACTACCGCCTCAATCATTTTACTACACTATAATAATAAGGAATGCCTTCTTTTGGCATAAAGGAATTATATATGAATTTTTTAATTATTGCAAGTACTCTGATCTTAGCAACAGCCATCTCCATGGCTTCCTCCAAAAGCAAAAAAAACACCGCCGCGATAGAGCAGGAATTTTGGCAGAGGGAGCGGGCCGCAAACAGTACCAGACGCAAACCTCTGGACGATCTTAACTATATTAAGCTGCCCATGGAAATTTTCCCCATGGAGCTTTTGCAGGATAACCCACGGATTGAAGATTACCGGCAGATCATCCTTTCCCTTAAGGATCAGCCCATCGTCAATTTCACGGGGCTTACCAACACGGAGCTGAAACTGCAATACGGCGCGCCCAATATCACCCTGCTGACCACCTATGACCAGAATTACACGCTTCTGGTACGCACCCTGCAGCAGTGGGCACAGGCGCTCTATGACGACGGCTTTTCCAAAGAGGCTTGTCAGCTTCTGGAATTTGCCATATCCACCGGCACGGACGTGAGCGCAACTTACCGTCTGCTCTGCCGGATTTATCAGGAAAACGGCACCCCCGAAAAAATCAGTGCGCTCTACCCGGTGGCCGAATCCCTGATTTCTGCCAATCAAAAGCCTATCGTCCGTATTCTTGCAGAATATGGGCAATCTTCCGACTAGCCTCGCTGCGGGTCAGATTTTCAATCTCATAGTCTACTATCAGTTTATGCCTGTCCAACAATTTATATAACTGTTCTTTTTGGGCAATCGTAAGCGGTGTATCGCGTTTTGCCTGATACAAAAGCTGCCTTGGCCGAAACAGACTCTTTTCTCCCGCCGCATCTTCCTTTTCCTGAAATTCTTCCACAAGCTTTTGATATAAAACAGCCGTGGCGCGGGCGTCCCCCAGAGCCCTGTGCGCGCTGTGGGGAATTTCATAATGCTTACAGAGCGCCCCCAGACTGCGGCTTTCCAAATTCTTTAGATATTTCCGCGCAATCTTTAACGTATCAATTCCCTGTCTCTCAAAGGACATCCTCTCATTTACCGCCGCCTTTTTCAAAAAAGAAAAATCAAACAGAATACCGTGCCCCAGAAGCACATCCTCCCCCAAAAAACCAAGCAATTCCGGCAAAACCTCCCCGATCGGTTTCGCCCCGGAAAGATCTCCGTCATGGATTCCGGTAAGCTCCACAATCCGTTCCGGCAGCTTCCGCCCGGGATTGACAAAGGTTTCCCACTCTTCCACGGTCTCGCCCCGTTCTATTCTGACCACACCAATCTCTATGATTTTATCCCGTCTCGGGTCAAGCCCGGTTGTCTCCAGATCAATACACACATAGGAATCCGTCATTTTTGCCTCCATAAGTCAAGCGATAACCTCAAATCCGGGTTGAAAGCTTTTTTTCAGCTTTCCCTCCACGCCCATCCTCTGCCACAATAACGCGTGTACAAAGCCCCGTCACGGGTTCAATTTATGTACCATAAACTCTATATGCTGTTTTCTGTCCGTCAATTAATGAATCCCATAATCCTATATCTGCGTCTGCACCCGCAAATCCACACTATATCTTGTAGTCTGCCTGTCATTTATTTAAAAAATAGGGGTCTTTCCACAAAAATATTCCGTAATGAATATTCTTATTAAAAATTGGAATATTTTTTGACACCAGATAAACTACAATAACAAAAAGGGATTACGAATGAAGACAAGGATCAAGGAACTCCGACTGGAAAAAAAACTGACACAGCAAGCTCTTGCAGAACAGCTTGGCATTAACCAAACAAGTCTGAGCAAAATCGAATGTGGAGCCAGCACCCCTGACGCTCTGCTTTTGGCTGATCTATCACGTTTCTTTCATGTCACCACAGACTATATTCTATTACTCTCTGAAGAACGTCTGACAGCAGATTCCCTATTGGCGGATAATATGTGCAATCTCAAAAAATACCGACATCTTATCACCATTTACCAAAAAATGACCCAAAAACAACAAGGAGACTTTTATAATTTCCTGTGCAGTATGTTAGGCATGAGCGAGGATTTGTAATTTGAAATCTGTCACCATTTGGTGAAGCCTGCCTTTCCATATATGTTATCTCACACAGCATATCTAGTCAGATTGCCAGCGCCCTGTAAAGCTTACACCCTTTTATTGCTGCATCTGGTCTATGCGTTATATAACGTTTCTAGCAAAAGGCGGGATTCCTAATCCCGCCTCATTTCCTGCCCTGCATCCCAATTTCTTTTTACTTTATCAGAGAATGGAAAGGAATCTGTCAAATGCCGCCTGCCCCTCTGCATCCCTCTTGTAGACTCCCGCGTCCTCAAGCACTTCCATAAACACATTGCCGATCTCCTTGTGCAGAATTTCCATAATGTGCTCCTTATCCACGTTCTGATAGGCCGGCAGAAATTCATCCACCCAGTCGGCATGTTTTGCAAGCTCCTCATCCTTACGGATATCCGCGCCTGACAAAATCGCCTCAGCGAGACGTTCCATCTCACCTTTCAGTCTGGCGGGCAGCACGGCAAGCCCCATCACCTCGATCAAACCGATATTTTCCTTTTTGATATGATGCAGCTTCGCATGGGGATGATATACGCCCAGCGGATGCTCCTGCGTGGTAATGTTATTGCGCAGCACCAGATCCAGCTCAAATTTATCGTCCCGCTTTCTTGCGATCGGCGTAATCGTATTGTGAGGTTCGCCGTCGGTCTCGGCAAAAATAAACGCCGCCTCATCGGTATAACCCCTCCATTTCTCCAAAATCACATCCGCAAGCGCCACCAGCCTGTCGGAATCCTCATGGGAAATACGAATCACGGACATCGGCCAGTTCACCACACCCGCCTCCACATCCGTAAAGCCCTGTACCGTAAAGATGCGTTCCACAGGGGCCTTCGCCATGGCAAACTCATAGTGCCCGCCCTGAAAATGATCGTGACTTAAAATGGAACCGCCCACAATCGGCAAATCCGCGTTAGAACCCACAAAATAATGCGGAAACTGCTTTACAAAATCAAAAAGTTTGCAGAACGTATCGTGCTCGATCTTCATGGGAATATGCTGCGAGTTAAACACAATACAGTGCTCGTTATAGTACACATAGGGGGAATACTGGAATCCCCACTGGCTGCCGTTGATGGTGACGGGAATAATCCGATGATTCTGTCTCGCCGGATGATTCACCCGCCCCGCATAGCCCTCGTTCTCACGACACAGAAGACATTTCGGATAACCGCCCTGTTTCGCGTTCTTCGCCGCCGCAATCGCCTTCGGATCCTTCTCCGGCTTGGAGAGATTGATCGTGATATCCAGATCGCCGTATTTCGTAGAGGAAATCCACTTCTGATCCTTCTCGATGCGGTAGCGTCTGATGTAATCCGTGTCCCGGCTCAATTTATAGAAATAATCCGTCGCTTCCTTCGGATCGCTCTCGTATTTTTCCCGGAACGTCCGAATGACCTCGCTTGGTCTGGGCGTGAGCAGTCCCATGATTTTCGTGTCAAAGAGATCCCGATATACGATACTGTCCTCGATAAGCCCCTTCTCACAGGCGTAATCCAACATTTCCTTAAGAACCGGCTCCAGCTCCTCCACGGTCATAGAAACGTCGCCGCCCTCCTCCAACTCGTCCAGTCCGAAAAGCTCCAGCAGACGGTTGGTCGTATATATCTCATCCTCTTTCTCAATCAGCCCTGTAAGCAGGCCGTATTTTACGAGTTTTTTGATATTTTGCTGAATCATTATTATATGCCTCCTCAATTTACATCTGCGGAAAATGCCGCATTTTCGGCATTCTCCTATGCGAAACTTAGTACTTCCAAGTCAGCTTGCTGACTTTGCGTCTCCGTCCTATGGCGGGACGTCTTTAGAAGTACTTTTCGCATTTCTCACGCTATCACAGTTTAGACGGGCCGTCCCCGATCTCCACCACATAGAAATCAGCAGTTTTACCGACACGCTCCTGATAAGCCGCGCCGACCTTTTCCTTGAAAGTCTCGACCGCCTCGTCCTTCACAATGCTCACCGTACAGCCGCCAAAGCCGCCGCCCGTAATGCGGGAGCCAATCACGCCGTCCACTTTCCACGCCTCCTCCACAAGCACGTCAATCTCATCGCACGACACCTCGTAGTCGTCCCGCAGGGAAACGTGGGAAGCGTTCATCAGCTCGCCAAACTCTTTCAGATTATTATTTTTCAAAGCTTCCACCGCGCGGATCGTTCTCTGGTTCTCATAAACGGCATGTTTCGCGCGCTTTTTCCGTATCTCATCCTTGATCGCACCCTTGTTCGCCTCAAACTGTTTCTCGGACAGATCGCCCAGACCCTTGATGTCCACTACTGTCTTAAGCTCCTCCAGCGCTTTCTCGCACTCGCTCCTGCGCTCGTTGTACGCCGAATTGACCAGCGAGTGCTTCACATTGCTGTTAGTGACGATAATCTTCGCCCCGTCCAGCACAAGAGGCGCATACTGATAGGAGAGATCCGCCGTATCCAAAAAGATCGCATTGTCCTTCTTACCCATTGCAGATGCAAACTGATCCATGATACCGCAGTTCATGCCGTTGAAATTATTTTCCGAATACTGGCCGATCAGCGCCAGATCTACATTGGCCACGTCAAACCCAAACAGGTCGCGCAGATAAAAACCCGTCAGCACCTCCAGAGAAGCGGAAGATGATAAGCCGGAGCCATTGGGAATATTGCCGTTTAACACAATATCCAGCCCGCAGTCCATTTTCATGCCGCGCTCCGCGAATGCCCACATAACCCCCTTCGGGTAATTCGTCCAGCCCGCCGCGTCGGAAGGTGTCAGATCATCCAGACTGCTCTCTATCACACCCATACTGTCAAAATTCATGGAGTAAAACCGAAGCTTTCTGTCTGTCCTCTTTTTCACCGCCGCGTAAGTACCGATCGTCAGCGCGCAGGGAAATACATGCCCTCCGTTGTAATCCGTGTGCTCGCCGATCATGTTCACCCGGCCCGGCGCAAAATATACACCCGCGCCGCCCGCGTCCCCGTAAAGATCCTCAAACTTCTTTAAAACCTGCTCTTTCATACCCGCTCTCCTTCTCTTTCTGCCTTCTATCGCAAATCTGCACAAAGAATGCCGCTTTTCGGGCATTCTCTTGAGTGAAACATAGAACTTCTTAGCGAAGCAGCCTTTGCTGCTGAGCTATTAGAAGTTCTTTTCACTCTATTATATCAAAAAAGGACTATCCTTACATAGCCCTTTGTTACTGAAACCTGTCAAAATGTTATATTTGATTACTTTTCACACCCGCGCCATGCACTTGCTGCATGGTGTCGGAGCCAGCGCCAAAATGCCTGCTTTTGGGCATTTTGTGTGCACCATTGTTGCAATTCACACTGAATAATCATAAATTGATGCGGAATCTGGCATGGGTGTGAATTGTAACTATATTTGGTTCAAGCTGTTAATCTGGCCGATGAACTCCTCCACCTGCCGCAGATACTCCCGATTCCTTCTCGTCTCCCCCTTCTGCATCTCCTTGCGGAAGCTCGTGGGAGACATCTGTTTCATCTGCCGGAACGCCTTGGTAAATACAAGCGGGTCATGATAGCCGCACGACAGGGCAATGCTTTCGATCGGAAGGGACGTAAGCTGCAAAAGCTCCGTGGCTTTTGTGATGCGGAAAGTCATCAGAAACTGCTGGGGAGACATTCCCATGGAATTTTGAAACAATGTATAAAGATAACTTCTGTTAATACACACATAATCCGCCACATCCGTCACCTTGATGGGATTGCAGTAATTATTCTGTATAAATGATACGGCTTTTCGCACATAAATATTTGTCTTGTCATCATCGCCATGCTTCTCTACCCTGCTGCCCTCCGCAATGACCGACAGGAAAATGCCAAGCTGCCCGTTCCGCCGCAGATCGTTGGAAAGGCCGTAGGTATTATGCTCCATCATGTCCTTCACAATCCGATAAAGCTCCTCCGAAGCCTCGGATTTAAAAATCGGCTGTCTTACGGACAACCCCATGTTACCCAGATACTCCACCGCCTGCGTGCCGCTGAAGCCGACCCAGACATACGTCCACGGCTCCTCCTCGTCCGCCTGATAAAAGGCCAGCTCGTCGGGCGTAATCAGAAAACCATATCCCGCTTCTAAAGGATACTCTTCCCCGCCGATTGAAAATTTCCCCTTGCCGCTCAGTATATAATGAATCAGGTAATGGGGTTTTAAGGCCGGGCCAAAGCTGTGCATCGGCTCCGTCCGGGATAGGCCGCAGCAGTTCACATAGAGGCTTCCCGTCTGCTCTCCCGCAAATTCCAGTTTATATGCCTTTTCCATCGCTATTCTTTCCTGTCATCGCGCCCTATTACGGCGCGCGTTCCATTGCCTGCGAAATCAGTTTGATTCCGCATCCTTCTCCGGTCTATAGCTCTCCACATCCGCAAGCAGCTTCTCCCAGGCGTCCTCGTGCTCCACATAGTAGAGCGGACACATTTTGCCGCCGCAGTCGTAATGCCGTAAAATATCATCCTCAGACAAATGATACTCCTGTGTCAGCCAAGCCAGCATATGTACCAGGGTATCGTATGTCTCCTGCGTAAACTTCCCGTCCTCATCCAGATAACAGCACTCTATGGAAACGGAGTCCTCATTTCTGGTAGCTACCGCGTAGGCCTGCTCCTCCAGCGGAATGCACTGGATCAGCTCTCCCTCATAACCGATGATGAAATGCGCGCTTGCCGACCTTTCCTGTGTCTCGGCAAGATTGGCAAAATAGCTGCGGTTCTGCGCTGCGGAAGTACCCGGATTTGCGGTATAATGCACAAAAACACTTTTGATTTTTTTCAATTCCGTACCTGGTCTGGAAAATTCGTTCGGCTCCAGATAATCTATCATAATCGGCGGCGCCTCGATCCGGTTCCCCTCTATCTTTTCGGACACAATGTCCACAATGCCCTTGCCTTTATCGACACTTTCCCGATGCGCCATGCGGTAAATGGCCCCTGTCGTCTGATAAATCAGTATCAGACATACGCCAATCATAAGAAATGTAAGTAGACGGTAAAGGTTAAGCCTCCGTTTCTTTGCCCTGCGCTTTTTGATGGAGCTTACCGCGCGCGGTCTGTCCGTGTTTCGACGGTCAGGCTGCGGTCTCGGGCCGGAACGCCTCTGCCCGGAACGAACCTGTCCACGGTCTGCAAGGCGCATCATGTGAGAATTGTCATTTTCTCTGGAAATCTCCCAAAGCTCCAGATTCTCCAGTCCGTCACTTTCCGAAGTGCGCCGCCTTGCACGCTCTCCGCCGCTGCAGCCTCCTATGACACTTATACCGTTTCTTGCGCTGCTCCTATACGCATTTTTCGTTCTGTTTCCTGTGCCGGCCTGTTTTCTGCGCCGTTGCGCAGGATATTGTACCTGTCGTCCTTCTTCCCTGCTACGCGGGACATTTCTTCCGTCGCTCCTCTGTGCCTGCCCCATGATGTTCCCCCTCTTTTGTACTTCTCACGCTAACCGCCATGTCACACCTCAGCTGTGACTCAAATCGGGATGAAAAATGCCGCATTTCTGGCATTTTTCTGGGTGAAACTTAGAAGTTCCAAGTCGGCTTTGCCAACTTTGCGAAACAGCCATTGCTGTGAGCAGCTAGAACTTCTTTTCACCCTATTGTAGTATATCAATCTTTAAAATATCTCTAAAATTGACACACTTCTACATTTCTATATATTAGAACGGGGAACTTAAGAAAAAGGTTACATAATTCTTAATATTTTTTTATTTTTAAACGGTTCTCATCTCATCGAGTCTCTTCGCCTTCTGGTGTGCCTTTTTCCGTATCGGCAAATTACTCTCCGGGTGCCGTCGAAAGATGCGTCTCCACCGCCGCATGCAGCTCAGACAGTCCGTCCCGGAAAATCTGATCGTCCTCGTAATCCGCTTTCTGCAGTCCCGGCAGTTCTTTTTCCAGTTCCTCCCGAAAATACGTCATTATCATAGAGCCGTTTCCCGACGGGTGTTTTATCCCAACAGCGATCTCCTCCACATTCCCGATGGAATAAAACAGCATCGCCGCATTAAAGTATAACAGATCCCGATCTTCCTCTGTAAAGAAATCCGTGCTCATCTCATAATCAAAACGTAGGGAATACAGCTCCTCCAGCGTCTGCAGGGAAAACCCGCCCGAACGGCTCAGTGTGGACGGCAGAGGCAGGGCATCTAGCAGCGCGCCAACCTTGGCGTTGTCCCCCAAATAGGGCGTGCGGTTCGCGGTCAGCGCGTCAAACAGCGCCTCCCGTCTCTCCCGGTTCAGACTTAAGACGATCACCTGATCCGCCGTGGCCTTTAACTCGCTGTCAATAAACGCCATTTCATTCCTGTATTTTTCCTTTACCCTGCCATCATAGTCGGCCCTGACATAAACATAGCATCTGTTATCAAGTCTGTCTATACTGATCTCACTCGACGGATAGACTGTCGTCGTAATCTGCTCGTTCGGCAGATAGTCTGTCGATCCCTCTTCCTGCGCTGCCTCCGTATTATCGGCATTATCGTCTATGACATAGGTCGTATCTTCGTCATCTACGATATAAGTTGTATCGTCGTTGCGGTCCGTGCCGGGCACACCCGCTGCCATATTACTGTCGCTGCCGGATATACCCTCCGAAGCCCCGTTATCTGTTCCGGCTTTGCCCGCCGCATCATTCTCTGCCGGTGTATAAGTATGTGCGGAGAGCTCTTCATCCTCCTCCAGCGGAATAACTTCCCAATCATCACTGAGCAGCGGATTCTCGTCATCCCCCGGCACACCTTCTATCGTGCCCTCATGCCCTAATATCCCTTCTTCCGGAATATAAATATCCTCGTGTCCTAAAACGCCCTGCGTTGCAGGCGTATAAGTATGCTCCGTCCTCGACAATGCCTCCCCCAGATAAGCCCGCAAAAAGTAATTACAGCCTCTGTCTCCGATGGGCACAACCTCCCGCCCCTCGTCCACATATCCCAGCGCGTCTCGAAGCGGCATTCTGGAAAACCTGCCCACTTCCTCCTGTGCGGCAACATGATATATGACAACCTCGTCAGTTTTCTTTTCCACCACACAGCCGCTGATGCCGCCGATACTTGCAGGCAGCGGTATCTGCATATCCGCGCCCGTGACTGTAAGCCCTTCCTGCGCGTCCACCGTTATGCCGTGAAATTGCGCATCCTTTGTAAAGACAAAAAGACACGCTGCCGCGATCAGAAAAAGTGCGCCCGTCACAGCCGCATAGAAAACCTTCGGCTCCTTCGCGATAAAACGGATTCTCTCTTTAACGCTCTTTCCGCTCCCGGTCATGGTCGTGGCGGTGCAGACCAGATCGGAAGCCCGTCCCTTTCTTGTGATAATGGAAAGCAATGTCTCCCCATAAGAAACCCGCTCCTCCTCTCCAAGCCATGTCAGCGCTCCCTCATCGCAGGCCAGCTCGCAGTCACGCTTGGAGCAGACCGCCGCCGCCCAGACAAGCGGGTGAAACCAGTACACTGTCACCAGCGCACTGCGAAGAACTGCCCAGAAGCCGTCTCCATGCTTCTTATGGACAAGTTCATGAACAACCACATGTCGCAGCCTTTCCGCTACATCAATTACATCTGCTGTCAGATATACTGCCTCCCGCCCCGGAAATCCGTACAGACAGGGGGAAGAAATCCCATCCGCCACATAGACTGCAGGCAGGCGGTTTTTTCTTCTCCAAAAGCGGCTGCGCTCCTTCCTCCCCTGCGAATCCTCTTCACCCTGCAAGTCAGAAGACGCTTTCTTTTTTCCGTCTGCAAGCTCCCTGCCCTTTATCACAAATTCCTTTATGTCCTCCGGCAAGTCATAGGGCTTTCTGCTTTTCCTCAGCCGATGACTGAATACTATGTTCGTAATCAAAATCCATCCACCCACAATCAGCGCGCCGGTTCCCCAGAAAAACCACAGCACATCCAGCCGGGAAAATCCCAGCTTTCCCGCCAAAAACACGGCAGTCGGCCCGTCGTCAGGCATATCCTCCAGCGTCTCCCTGACCTCATCCGTGGTAAACAGGCGGAATAAAATACTGCGCGGATCCACCGTCATCTGAATAGGCTCTTCCAGACGAATCGTCTCATTAAGCCTTTCCCCTATGCCGCTCTCATTCCCTTCCACCAGATCCATCAGCCGAAACCGGTAAAGAGACCCCAGATCAAACTCCGCCGAAATCGGCATCACCAGCCGAAGCGCCACCAGAAGCCAGAGCGCGTACTGCAGCCTGCTGCCAATTTTTCCGCGGAATACCCGCCGGATCAGCAGGACACATAAAATAAAAACCGTTGATGTAATCAGTATCTCCTTCATGTCTTCCTCCCTTTTTATTCGTTTCTTTTAAGCTTGGTTTCACCGCAATTTGTCTCTATTCTCCACGCTCATCTCTCGTCTCACTGTATCCAGCCCTGCTTTTTCTCGCCTGATCCAAAATGCCGTAAAGCTCCTGTATCTCCTCCTTAGACAACGCCTGATCTTCTACCATGGCGTTGACCATCATCCCCAGACTGCCCTGGTATACCTTCTGTAAAAACCCTCGGGTCTCGTGCATGGACACCTCTTCCCTGGTCACCCGCGGATAAAATATTTTTGCCCGGCCGCCGTCCCTGTGGGCGACCGCACCCTTCTTTTCCATGCGGGAAAGCATGGTAATCACGATATGTTTATCCCAGCCGGTCTCCCCGCCCAGCTCATTTTTAAGCTCCGTAATCGTACTTTCCCGCTCCCAGAGCTGATTCATAATTTTCCATTCCCCGTCCGATAAACTGACCATCCTTTTTCCTCTCTTCCGTGCCATCTTATATACTGCTATCCTCAACTGCGCCGACAAACTGTCTCCCGGAAAATGCGGCAATCCCGTCCGTTAAGCCGCCCTCAATCACACAGACAGCCCATTTCTGTGCCGGCATATTTTGGTATACGATTGTATACCCTATAATTGTATCATACCCATTAGGTATACGCCTGTCAACCTCTATTAAACGGCTAAAATACGATTTGCGCATAGTAAAACAGGAAACCCGGCCTGGATTTCCTGTCTTGCTTCCCCTATGAACATAATTTTCTCTATTCCGAAGCGTCACAAACTCCAGATTGAAAAATCAACCTATTGGCGTGAGAAGAACTTCTAATCGCTCACAGCAAAAGGCTGTTTCGCGAAGAAGTTCTAAATATTCTTCGCAAATTACTCTCACGCAGGAGTATGCCTGAAATACGGCATATCCCGCACTGATTTGAGATGCCGCAAAGCGGAATCATGGCGGTTAGTGTGATTTTTCAATCTTACACCGCGGGACGTTTTTGTCATCACGCCTTCAATATCCCTCGCTGTACTTCCGATACAGCTCCTCCAGCTCAGCCTGATCCTGCTCGGACACATTTTCCCGCAGATACTCCTTGACTTCCGATAGGGATTCGCCGTCCACGCCGTCCCCGACAATTTCCATCACATCGGAAAGAGTGTCGCTGTCCGCATAGCGATCGATAATTTCCTCGGCTTTCTGCTTGTCAGCCTCATCCATATTATCGACAATTTCTTTTGCCTTTTCGGCCGCCTGCGGATCGTCATTGCTCTCAAGCGCCTGTTTCACCGCCTGTTCCATCACCGTTTCGGAAACCTTTTTTGTCACGGCATGTTTCACGCTTTCAGAAACTTTTTCTGTTACCGTGTGTCCGCCTGCTCCGGTCAGTGACCCGCTGGCAATGCCGACCGCCACAACAAGACAGACCCCCAGCAAAAGCCCAAGAACAATCACAGGGACAAGCCCTTTTTTCCTCTTCCTTTTCCTGTTCATTTTCTATTCTCCCATGCGTTTCTTTCCGTCTCCCGTTGCGTTTTGAAAGATATGGAGCTCTCCTGTGCGCAGTCTTTGAAAATCAATATGCTCTGCCCCAATAAACCATCTTTTTCGCCGGTTTCCCGCAGCATACGCATGTCTCGCCGATCTGTTCCTGCTCAAAAGGCATACAACGGCTGGTAACTGCCATCTCTTCCTTGATCTGATCCTCGCAGGCCTGCTCCCCGCACCACATCGCCTTCACAAAGCCGGATTTCTCCGCAAAGAACTTGCGGAACGTCTCCATATCCTTCGCCTCATAAGTGTGCGCGTCCCTGTGCGCCCTGGCACGCTCCAGCATTTCCCTCTGCATCAGCTCCAGAATTTCACCTGCCTTTGTCTCAATCTCCTCCAGCGAAACTTCTATTTTCTCTCTGGTATCCCGGCGGCAGATCACGCACTTGCCCGCCTCGATATCTTTCGGTCCGATTTCCACACGAATCGGAATGCCTCGCATCTCCTGCTCGGAAAACTTCCAGCCCGGACTCTTGTCGGTGTCGTCCACCTTTACCCGGAACGCACTCAGCTTATCTCTCAATTCATATGCCTTATCCAGCACGCCTTCCTTTTTCTGCTGGATCGGGATAATCATAATCTGGGTAGGCGCAATCTTAGGCGGCAGCACCAGCCCGGAATTGTCTCCGTGCACCATGATCACCGCGCCGATTAAGCGGGTCGTCGTTCCCCATGAGGTCTGATGTACATATTTTAAAGTATTATCTTTATCCGTGAACTGTATACCAAACGCTTTCGCAAAGCCGTCACCGAAATTGTGGCTGGTACCGGACTGCAGCGCCTTGCCGTCATGCATAAGCGCCTCAATCGTGTAGGTGGCAATCGCCCCCGCGAATTTTTCCTTGTCCGTCTTACGGCCCTTGATAACGGGAATCGCCAATACCTCCTCACAGAAATCGGCGTAAACATTCAACATCTGGATGGTTCTCTCCTCCGCCTCCTCAGCCGTAGCATGCGCTGTATGTCCCTCCTGCCACAAAAATTCGCGGCTCCGAAGAAACGGTCTTGTCTCCTTCTCCCAGCGCACCACGGAACACCACTGGTTGCACACCTGGGGCAGATCGCGGTAAGACTGCACCACATTTTTATAGTAATCGCAAAACAATGTTTCAGAAGTGGGTCTGACACAAAGCCTTTCCTGCAGAGGCTGCATACCGCCATGGGTCACCCACGCCACCTCCGGCGCAAAACCCTCCACATGATCCTTCTCCTTATTTAACAGACTCTCCGGAATAAACATGGGTAAATACACATTTTCCACACCCGTCGCCTTAAAGCGGTCGTCCATCTGCCGCTGAATCAGCTCCCAGATCGCATAGCCCGCGGGCTTAAACACCATACATCCCTTGATGCTGGTGTAATCCAGAAGCTCCGCCTTCTTCACCACATCCGTATACCACTGTGCAAAATCATCCTCCATCGCCGTGATCGCTTCCACTAACTTTTTGTCCGCCATTTTTTCTCCTTTCTTCTGACTCTGCCTTCCGTATAAGCAGACTCGAAATGTTTCGCATTCCGAGTTCGTGTTGCTCGTCATAAATCATCACAGTCAGTCTTGCATGCAAGCATGCTTCCTGTCCATGCTGCTTTCTGACTCTGCTTATACGCACAAAAAACCGCCGAAATCCTATCCCCTAGGGACCGAATTTTCGGCGGTACCACCCTGATTAATGCCCATTTACGCATTCAGCTTCTCATACCGTTATCGCCGGTGTTACGCTGCGCTCTTCACGCAGGGCTCCAAGGCCGGTTCCGAACAGTTCCCGTAAGAGCCTCCCACCAACGGCTCTCTCTCTGCAACGTTTCCCGTCCGTACTATTCTCTTCTTCGCCACGTTCTACTATGATATCAGCCTTCGTCAGCTGTATTTTCATCCATTTTAGCCGCATGAACCGCTTTTGTCAACTGTTATTATATGCTCTGCTATGCCTGTCCGCGCTTTTCCCTTAAAATATACTCCCCCACCCCCAGCATTAAAAATACAAAAGGCGTACAGCACACCTGCTGGTAACAGAAAAAATTGTACGCCATATAAGACACTGCGGAAGCCGCCGTCCCTACCAGAAGATAATCCTGCTGCCATGCCCGCAAATATCTTCTGACCGCCGTGACAAAAAATCCTATGTAGGATAACGCCCCAAAAATCCCGGTATTAATCAACGCCGTAAGCCATTCATTATGCGCATTGGTCAGTATCTTATCTCCCCAAAGCAGGTACGCTTCCTCGCCGTGCACCGCTTCCACATAACTGCTGAAACAGTCCGGCCCCACACCGAAAAGCTTATGTAGTACACTCTCTCCGCCAAACACTCTGACGGCAAAGCTCCAAATCCGTCCCCTGCCGTTGCCCCAGGCATCGTTCCAGTTAAAATAGGACACCGCACTGAGCGCGCCGCCCAAACCGTCCGACAGGACGCCCTTACTCTGCAGCACGATAAGCCCCACAACTGCCACCAACACCAATGCCGCCGCGAACAAAACCGCCCGGCCCACCCACTGCATCCGTACCGCCTGATACGGCCTGTTTCTTCTCCCGTACAAAAAGAGACAGAGAACCAGACAAAGCCCCAAAAGAACCCATGTAGTCCTCCCATTCAGAATCAACTCCGTTATAAAATCGTACTCCAGATCCGGATTGGGATGAATCTGCATCAGAAAATGCATCATTTTGCCCGCCGCAAAGAAGAGTGTACAGACCTCCACAAACCGGTTCAGCGTCTCCCGTCTTTTTATACAAACCCAAAAGAATACCAGCATAAATCCGGCCAGCGCAAAGTACGCGCTGTCGCTGTTCTGCGTCACAAGGGAGACAAACCCCACCGCCGTATAAATTCCGCCCAAAACCCGCCATCCCGTTTTGTCTGCAAAAAGAAATACCGCCACGCCCACAGGCAGCGCCACCACCAAATAGCTGGCATACCACGTCGCCTGCCCCATGGTAGAAAGAAACTGCGCCATCTGGCTGCCATTCAAACCCTCATAAAACCCGATGGGGTCAACGAGCATACGATGTAAAACGGCAATCAGAAACACCACCATAGCGGAACCGCAAAGCACGGTCAATATCACACGGTAATATTTCCCAAACCGGGACACCGCAACATAAATCAGCACAAAACTGAGCTGTGACATCCAACCCATATTCCAGCCAAAACTTCCCCACAGCGCGTCTTCGTAAAAACCGCCGGCAGCCACCGATAGCGTCGAAAAAAGCAGATAGGCCAGCACACAGAAATCCGTAACAGACAGTTTCTCCTTTATATAGCCGGAAAAGTTTGCGGCAAAGGACTCCTGCATCCGCCTTCGTCCACACAGCCGCACAGACAGAAGAACCGCACCGGCCGCCAAAAACACGGAAAATCCAACCGCCGTCACCATTCTGTAAGCCGCAAACTTTGCATTACCGATCTGGTTATATCCGTCCTTTGCATAGAAGGAAACTGCCACGCACATGACCGCCATGACTGCCGCCGTTATGTATTCCATCAATATTTCTAAAGTTTCCTGACCAGATACTCTTACGGTATTTTTCCTGTTTTGCGGCTTTTTTACTTTATTACTCATTTTTATATTTTCCTTTTCCTGTCTCACGGTTAAAATTCATGTTTTCTTCGCAATTTCTATGTTAATACACGTCAAGAGGTTCGTCAAATTCTTCCCGCCTCTCCTTCAAAATTTCGGAAATGGCAATAAGCGCCAGCGGTCCTTTCACAATGCCGCCCACGCCGAAAAGTTTCATACCCGCATAAATAGAAAATAAAATCCACACCGGCGACAGACCGATTTTATTTCCGATCAGCCTCGGTTCTAAAAATTCCCTTGTAAACACACAGATGCCATATAGCCCCAGGCATACCGCCATCCGCACATACGCGCCGTTTATAAGCTGCCACACCGACAACGGTACGAGCACAATGCCCGTTCCTATAAAGGGCAGCATGTCCAGAAATCCTGCCAAAATACCCAGAAATATACCGCCTTCCACTCCTGCCAGGCTGAGAGTCACGCTGCAAAGTACCGCGATAATCAGAAGGATGACACCTTGGGCCTTAAAAAAAGTAACCAGATACGACAACACTCCTTCCATCACGGACCATAAAAACCGAAAACTCTCCTCCCCTTTCACCCAATCCACCATTTTCGTGTAATCTTTCTCAAACAGAAAAACTGCAATACAGGTAATTGCCAAAAAACCCACTGTACCCAGAATTCCTTTGAAGCAGCTGTAAGAAGAAGACAATAACTGCGGCACTACCTGAATCTGCACATTCTCCATAATAACCGTCATTTGCTCGATCACATAACTCTCAATCCGCTCTCCCTCCCAGCCAAATCGTCCATCCAGTTGGCAGCAGCACTGGTGGAAAAAAAGCTCCACCTGTCGCTCCACCTGCTCGCAAAATGCCGGCAATCCCTGAAGCTGTCCCATGCCAAAGGTAAGAATCGCCCACAATGCCGTGCACACAAGAAGCAGAACCGGCAGAACAATGCCTGCCGCCAGAAACTTTTTCTTAATCGGAATTTTTTTCTGTATCCGCTCCAGAAGGGGATACAGCAGGGTAATCAGCGCAAACGCTAAAAAGAAGGGAGCCGCCAGCGAAAACAGATACCGGAAGAAAAACCAGACCACCGCAGAGACAAGGCATCCTTTTGCCAGTTTATTCTTCCAAAGCCGTCCAATCAAATCGTTTCCCGCTCCGAATACCATGAAATTCTGCCTCCTTTCGACACTGCTTATCGCGCAAAAAGAAGCAGGCGAGTGTTCCTGCTTCTTTAATGATTATTATTTGATTTTTTTGAAATCTTATTCTCTAAATTTCTTTCCTGATATTATTTCCATTACTTTCCTATCTACATCCACTTATATCGCAAAATAGAGCGTTCCGCCTCTAATCGCATGTTATTTTCTCCATTCCCATATCGAACTTATGAAACGCCGCGCCCTCGGGCTTGATCTCAAACTGCATCCGTTTCCCTGTTTTCGGATGAATAAATGCCAGACGGTACGCGCAGAGCGCCGTCTCCCGCACGCCCAGCTTTTCCGCCAGTGCGAGCACCGCCTGACCGCCATACTTGCGATCCCCCAAAAGAGGCATCTCCGCATTCGCCATCTGTACCCGGATCTGGTGGTGGCGTCCCGTGTGCAGACAGATTTTTGCAAGCGCAATCCGAAATAGCCCGCGGCTGTCATCCTCCTCTTCCGGCTTCAAAGCTTCTCCGCAAATCTTTCTATCTTGAGACAACGCTTCCGGAAGAGCCTCCCACAAAATCTCATAGGACAACCGCGCCTGCTTCGCCCCCTTTACTTCCGGCGGCACAACGCGTGAAGTATTCGTCTTCGCGTCCTTTAACAGATAATCGGTCAGTTCACCCGTCCTCGGCATATCTTTCCCGCAGATTAACGCCAGATATTCCTTTTTCATTCCCTCCCCTGATGCCTGCCTGCTCAAATGTGCCGCTGCCGCCTTGTTTTTGGCAAATACCAAAATCCCCTCCACGGGCTGATCCAATCGATGAACCACACCCACGTAAGGGGATTTCTCTGCAGCGCCGTCCTTCTTCGCCGCCAGATAATTAGATATCTCGCTGACCATATCCGCCTGCCCTACCCGCGCGGTCTGAGTCGCGATCCCGGCGGGCTTATGACAGAGAATGATGTCGTTATCCTCATGGATGATTCTGTGTTGATTCATGGTGGTTTCCTTTACCCTGTCAGACTCGCAAACCCGCCCGCTATATTTTAAACCGGTACCCAATGCCCCAGATGGTCTCGATGTACTGCGGCTTTGCGGTGTCAAACTCTATCTTTTCGCGGATTTTCTTGATGTGTACGGTGACGGTAGCGATGTCACCGATGGAATCCATATCCCAGATTTCGCGGAACAGCTCTTCCTTGGAATACACATGGTTCGGATTCTCCGCCAGGAAAGTCAGCAGGTCAAACTCCTTTGTGGTAAAAACTCTTTCCTCGCCGTCCACATAGACCCGCCTGGCAGTCTTGTCGATCTTAAGTCCTCTGATTTCTATGATATCATTGACCTTCTGGTTGCTGCCCACCAGCCTGTCATAACGCGCCATATGGGCCTTCACCCTGGCCACAAGCTCCGAAGGGCTGAAAGGCTTCGTCATATAATCGTCCGCGCCCAGACCAAGACCCCTGATTTTGTCGATGTCATCTTTCTTTGCAGACACCATGATAATCGGAATATCTTTTTCTTCCCGAATCTGCTTGCAGACTTCAAAACCGTCAACTCCCGGCAGCATCAAATCCAGAATCACAAGGTCATAATTTCCCGAAAGAGCGGCTTCCAGCCCTTTGTCCCCGGTATTTTCAATCGTCACTTCAAAATCACTCAGTTCCAGATAATCCTTCTCCAGATCCGCGATTGCCTCTTCATCTTCCACAATTAGAATTTTACTCACTTCTCTGTCCTTTCCCTCAGCCTTTTTCCGATTCGCTGAGCCATTTCCGTATCACGAAATGCATACACGTGCCTTCATTTTCCTTACTGGTTGCCCAGATATAACCGCCGTGATCCTCTACGATCTTCTTCACAATGGACAGCCCGATTCCGCTGCCTCCCTGAGAGGAATTTCGGGACGCATCTGTCCTGTAAAACCGCTCAAATATATTCGGCAGATCCTTTGCCGCGATGCCCTTGCCGTTGTCCTCGATCTCCACGCGGATGGAATCCACCTCATCCAGAATGCGGATGTCAATGATGCCCTGTTCTTTATCCAGGTATTTTACACTGTTGCCAATGATATTATTGATAACCCGCTTTAACTGCTCCGGATCGGCGATGATCTGCGTGGACGGCTCCACCAGGTCTTCGTAATTAAGCTGAATATTTTTTGATTCCAGATCAAGCCCCACTTCTTCCACACAGTCACCGAAGTATTCCGCTACGTTGATGCGGTGAAAATTATAGGGAATGCGGTTATTGTCAATACCGGAATAGGTAGTCAGTTCATTGATCAGGCGGTCCATGTCATTTGCTTTATTATAGATGGTTTTAATGTACTTATCCATCTTCTCCGGCGTGTCCGCAACACCGTCCATAATGCCTTCCACATATCCTTTAACCGCAGTAATGGGTGTTTTCAAATCATGGGAGATATTGCTGATCAGCTCCCGGTTTTTCTTCTCGTGTTCAAACTTTTCATCCAGAGATTCCTTCAGCCGCAGCCTCATATCCTCATAGTTGCGGTAAAGCTCGCCGATTTCGCCCTTTTCCTCCGTGGTCAGCATGTATTCCAGATTGCCCTCGGCAATGTTCTGCATCGCCGTATTCAACTGGTTGATCGGTGTAAAAATACCTTTGCGGAACCACTGTGTCAGCAGGAAGCTGGTAAAAACCAATACCAGAATAAAAGCCAGTGCCATTCGGAGGAGCATCTTTCTGGATAGCAGGGAACTGACGCTTGTAATAACGAAAAAGCTCCCTTCGGCACCATCCGAAAAGCGAAAATCCACTTTTTTCACAAGCTTCCTGATATCGCTGTAATAGTATCCCGCCTCCGACCCCGGCATCTCATTCCCATATTCGGGCAATGCGGGGAAAATTTTTTTCGCATTACTATTATTGCTGGTATAATAGAGCAAACCACTTTTTCTGATTACAATATAGGAAGACTTATCCTTCAAGTCCGACGCAATCTCATCCAGATATGCCTCGTCTTCCATCTTTGACGGATCTTCCTTAATCTGCTGTCTTACCTTCTCCAACACTTCCTCGGAAATACGGCTGTAAGTTTCCACCGTGTATATATAAGAAGCATTATCCCGATCAAAAAAATCCGACGGCGTTTCCACGTCCTCTATGTGGCTGCCCACCACCAGAAGCGCTGCGCATGTCAGCAAAAGCGGCAACAGTACCATCGTCACCGATGTGATCAGAAGCCTTGTTCTAAATTTCACTCAAAAACCTTCTTTCTGATAGCACTTCTCACACTAACCCCCATGTCACGGCTCTGCCGCTGAGTTTTAGAAGTTCTTTTCATTCTATGATACCACAATTTACAAAGTTGAAAATAAAACATCTCCTATAATCTTATAAAAAATTTATAAATTTATAAAAATCGCATTGACAAGCTTATCCTGTTTGCTATAATGGACATGTAAAACAGTAATGATTCCTAGTTTTAAATCACAAAAGATCTGACGGTTCAGGAGGAATTGCCATGGCGGTGAAATACAGTCGGCAGCGGCAGCTTATCCATAGCTTTCTGATGACCCGCAAGGATCATCCCACCGCCGACGTTGTGTATCAGAACGTCAGGCAGGAATATCCGAATATCAGTTTGGGAACCGTCTACCGCAATCTGACGCTTCTCGCCGACAGAGGAGAAATACAGCGCCTGCAGGTAGGCGACGGCGTTGACCATTTTGACGCGGATACTTCCCGTCACTGTCATTTTATCTGCTCGGACTGCGGTTGTGTGACAGATCTGCAGCTTGACTGCATGGATGATATGCTCGCCGAGGCCCAAAAGACATTTCACGGCAGAATAGACAGACAGTCCACTTGTTTTTACGGACTCTGCGGCGATTGTCTGAACAAATTCGCCGATACTCTGACCGGGAATGCATAAATCAGGTTTCTTCCGCACTAACTATTTACGATGCTGAAAACCCATATTTTATGGGTAAAAATATCAAAAAAGAAAAGGAGATCACAGTATGAAATTTGTATGTCAGGTATGTGGTTATGTTCACGAAGGAGATTCTGCACCGGAGAAATGCCCTCAGTGCGGCGCACCGGCTGAAAAGTTCACAGCGCAGAGCGGCGCTATGGAATGGGCTGCAGAGCATGTAGTCGGCGTAGCAAAGGGCGTCAGCGAGGATATCATGGCTGACCTGAGAGCAAACTTCAACGGTGAGTGCACCGAGGTTGGCATGTACCTTGCTATGGCGAGGGTTGCACACAGAGAAGGATATCCCGAAATCGGTCTGTACTGGGAAAAGGCTGCATGGGAAGAGGCGGAGCATGCCGCTAAGTTCGCGGAGCTTTTGGGCGAAGTAGTGACCGATTCCACCAAGAAGAATCTGGAAATGAGAGTCGAGGCTGAGAACGGCGCAACCGCGGGTAAATTTGATCTCGCAAAGCGTGCGAAAGCCGCTAACCTGGATGCGATCCACGACACCGTGCATGAGATGGCCCGCGATGAGGCGAGACACGGCAAGGCGTTTGAAGGTTTGTTAAAGAGATATTTTGGCTAATCGCCACATATCTATAAAGTACAAAGGAGGAAAGTGATATGAAAAAATATTTTTGTAATCCCTGTGGCTACACTTACGATCCCGAGAAGGGCGATCCGGAGCACGGCATCAAACCCGGCACGGCGTTTGAGGATCTTCCGGCAGACTGGTGCTGCCCCATCTGCGGCGTGACTAAGGATATGTTCCAGCCGGTTATTGAAAATTACAACTAAATATCACATAAGGAAGGGCGTCCTGACATGGGCCGCCCTTTTTTGTAGCTATTTCTTCGGCTTCACAGCTACTGCATCCGACCTATTCCGGTTTTGCCTTCGGCAAAGAGGTCGGATGCTTCTCAACCTCTACATGTTCTCACAGACATTGCAGCAAGTGCAAAGTCCTGGGCTGAACTGTTACTTATTTCTCCTGTTTTATCTCCGTTTTTCTGGGCATACTGTATAATATATCCTTTAAAAATTTG
>ERZ779637.273-NODE-273-length-37859-cov-7.256216_pt1 | contig 37859 bp, 34 predicted proteins | sample MGYA00514196_ERZ779637 | MGnify/ENA primary metagenome ERZ779637 (study PRJEB29562, sample SAMEA4376700) | mouse gut metagenome | isolation source: Cecum | study: EMG produced TPA metagenomics assembly of the A DSS colitis mouse model was used to assess the...
AGAGGAAACACTGCCGCAAAAACTGCAAAAGTCCCCCAAAACCACCAGGATTTATAGTATTTCTTCACCAGACGCAGCGCCGCCGTTAAAAACAAAACCGCCAATGCCAGCGCCGCCGTCAGAGAAAATATATTATTACTGAGAATATTGCCCCGGAATACAAATACAAAAAAATCTTTATACATATTCCGGATAGTATGAATCAGACTGGCGCCGCCGACCGACGTCATATCGCTGATTCCCTGATACGTATCCAGCGCTTTTCCTTCCGCTTTCAGTAAAATCTGCAAAATTACATAATACAGGCTTACGCCTGTCACACCCATACCCAGAAACCGGGAAACATAAAACGCTTTTTCTTTCAGGCTTCCTTCTTCCGTAAACCTCTGTGCCAATACGTACAGGCAGAGAAGCATACAGACGGAAAGATACGCCTGATACGTTCCCATACTGAACGCCAGACAAAGCCCGCCTGCCCAAAACCCCCGTCTGTACCGTTTCGTCAGATATACGGCCAATACGGAAAGCAGCAAAGCAAACATATAACCGTCCGCCGTAAAAATATAGGCATAGGTGGAAGCAAGCGCCGGAAAAGACACAAACAACACACTGGTTAAAACAATCCATTCCGTATGCTTAACTTCCAGTAATTCTATAAGTATAACGCATGTTATCGAAACACACAACAAAGAAAAGATTCCGATCAGCCACGGAAGCGTATAATAGGACGATATGCCACAGGCTACTGTCAGAAACCATCTTCCGGAGGTAATCATGTTCTGATCAAAATACACGCTTGCAAGTCCGTCATGATTGGGCGCATCCATGGTCCATACCGGCAGATGAATCAGCAAACCTGCAAGAAAAGCCGATAAAAAGGCTATTTTCCAGCTTTTTTTAATATGCGTTTTTAATACATGTAATGCTTCCCCTGGGGTTTTCATATATAAAACACTCCTTATGACAGTCAAAACAGTCGTTTTTGTTAAATCAGGATTAAATAATTTGTCGTTTTATGTCGATTTGGTTTTAATTTGAATTATCTACATTCGTTATTACGTAATTTGCAAGCGCTTCTGCAAGAAGCCGACGGCCTTTTTCGTTCAGATGAATTCCATCTTCCGTATATTCGTCAACATTTTCACTGTTAATTCCCATATTATGAAAATTGTCAATACAGGGCAGTCCATACTCTCTTGCAATTTCCAGTTCCAGTTCCACATAATTTTCCAGAGGACCGTATCCGAAATCCGAGCTTTCACTGTCTAATGCCCGTTCTCCGTTTTCCTGAAAATAACAGTAAAGCGGCGTTACCAGCACCAGGCAAAGATGCGGATACTCTTTTTTCAGTTTTTCAACGGTATAGCGAAGCGCTCCGCCGTAAGTATAGATATCATACGGATCCTTCTCGTTATCCAATGGCCTTCCCGCACTGAAATCATTAATTCCATGTTCGATAAAAACAATACGCACCTTTTCAAAATCAATTTCCGCCAGCAGCTCAAGGCCTTCCTTAAAATAGCCCAGTCCAAAATTGTTAGAGGAAATGTCATAAAACTGCACGTCAAAGTCCTTATATGCTATGGCGTCCGCCAGGCTGGCAAGATTCATGGAATCTTCATAAAAAACAGACCGGTGCATCGTGTTTCCCAGAGAAGCGCATGTACCCCCAAAAGCGGTATTGGCCACCGGCTCCTGCAGAATTTCCTCCATTACGGAAGTCACGCTGGTCTCGTCCCGGACATTTCCGATAATGCTGTCTCCCAGACAGACAATCCCGTACTGTCCGTCCTTTTTATCGTATACCCGCAGCGCGGTGATTCCAAGCAGGAACAACACTGCCAGTACGGAGACCGCAGGCAGAAGCCATTTCTTAATGCTGTTAATTTTTTCTTTCTCCCATTTTATACCCATGCGCTACTCCATCGTTTTCAGCTGCCAGATTCCATAGGAAATATCCACATCGGTGACTACCGTATCTACCTGTTCCAGCACAACTTCGCCGCCAAAACCGTTTTCCCCGTATTCCGCATTGTAAAATTCCGTCAGATACGCAGTGGGCGTGGCTTCGGAATCTTTAAAAACAAAGAAAATATGATCCCTGTCACACAAATCCTCTTTCGGATCATTAACTCCGTACCTTTTAAGATTTTCCGCAGTCAGAGGGCTTTTTACCGGCCAGCTTCCGAGAGGCAGAAGATTACGGCATAAATCTTTCTCTTTGTCCGGAGTCCCAAAAACGGAATCGGTAAAAAAACTGGCAGAATTCATATCAATCAAATATAAACTGTCAGAATTTTGTGCGCAATATTCCTTTAGCTGCCTGTAAGAAATCCCAAAATACAGTTTACCCGCGTTTTCTCCTTTTACCGCCAAAGCTTTCTGCAGTCCGATATAGAAAGAGGGAATACAGACAAATAACGCCGCCCCCCATAAAAATCCTTTATAATACTTCTTTGCCCATCCCGCCTTAACTTCTTTACAATAGGCAAGAAATAAGGCAAGCAGCATCAACAATTCCACAAGGTATAAGCTTTGCGTAATGCGGTCCGGGTATCTGCCCTGATACAGAATCACGCCCCACATCCCCATTCTTGCCAGAAATACCAGGGCCAGCCGTATCAGGAGTTCTTTTTTACGCGTTAAAAACGCTAAAGCCGCCATAACAATCCATACGCAGTAAACAACAACATTCATGGGGCGGTCGGAATAATTTGCGTTACAGCGCAGAAATTCCCTGCACACGCGCGAAAAGCTGTCCGGCAGGTTTTCCGAAGATTTTTTATTCGCACGGGCGAGGGATGCAATCCGTTCCATGCTTTCCCCGTAAAAAGCATCCTGGGGAAGCAGCAGGTAATAGTTCTGCGCCCCCAAAAAAGCTTCTCTTCCGATACCAAGTTCCAGATAGAACGCTTCGTTGGCGTCATAATCCGGAAATCCCTGATAATCCAGAATCTCTTCTCTCGCCCGGTTATAAGCTTTGTATTCCAGCCAGGCTTCTTTGTCCTCCCCCAGCCGGTATGCCAGCCGGTCCGCACCGCAAAGCGCCAGCATCACTGTGAAAATTCCAAGGAAAAGAAAAAGATAACGCCTGCCCGTCTCTTTTGTTTTTTCTTTCTCGCAAAGCCATTTTCCCAGCCACCCGCAGGCAGCAAAAGGCGCCATCATAAAAAATACTTTTTCCCGGATCAGCAGACTTGCCGAGGCAAACAAAACAACCGCCGCATAATTCAGGGTCAATTCCCTGCGGGAACACGTAAGCTCCGCCGTTAAAGCCAGAAAAACCGCCGTTGATCCGGCAAGCGCCGCCACCACCGTATATTGCAGCATGGCCACATGCCTGAAAACCGCGCAAAAACCCAGCACGGCAAACAAAACGATAACAGCCGGATAAACCCGAAAACTCCTGCAAAACGAAAGGCACCTGTATAAAACGGCCCAAAAACATAAAAAACACATTGCTGTCAGATAGATCCCATACCAGGGCACCTGTACGCTGATTGTGTACAGACCGCTTAAAATCAGACCCAATATGTAATTGGAATAAATCATATGCGCCCGGGGCGTACCGGAAAGCTCGCCGGATACGATCGCCTGCAGATACATATCATCATTCGTAAGAAAAATGAAATCCGTAAAAAGTCTGAATACCACGAACATTACAGCCGTAACCGAAAAGCTGATAAACAGATCCCACGTTCCCCTGTTTTTTTCCCTGTTCTTCATAATCCACCTGACCCAAGTCCGTTTATTTTCGGTAGAAAGCGGTAATTTTACGAACCGCGGCAATCACATCCTCCACATCCTGATCCGTCATGGAATAGTAAAGCGGCAGACTCATAATTTCTTCATACAGCTTTTCCGCCTTGGGGCAGATTCCCCGCCTATATCCCAGATGTTCATAGAAGGGATGCCGATAAACGGGTATATAATGCACGTTGCACTGAATATTTTCGGCTGCCATAGCCGCAAAAAACTGTTTTCTGTCAATTTTCAGTTTTTCCGGACGGATACGCAGGATATACAGATGTCTGACCGTATCGGATTCGGGAATTTCCTTCTGTACCGAAAGCTCCGGAATCTGCAAAAAAGCCTCATCGTAACGTTTTACAATTTCTTTTCTCCGTCTGCCAAACTGTTCCAGCTTGTCTAACTGGCTGCAGACCAGCGCCGCCTGTATATCAGTCATTCTGTAATTGTAGGCAAGCGTCAGCTGTTCATAATACCAGGGGCCTTCGGATGCGTGTTCCATTAAGGTTTCGTCTCTGGTAATGCCGTGCGTGCGGTATAATAACAGTTTTCTATAATATTCTTCGTTATTCGTCAGGACTGCGCCGCCCTCTCCGCCTGTCACCGTTTTCACGGGATGAAAACTGAAGGTGGTCATATCCGCAATATTTCCGACCATTGTTCCCTTGTACGCCGTTCCAATCGAATGGGCCGCATCCTCAATAAGAACCAGCTTATGTTTTGTACACAGTTCACGAAAACGGTCAAGCTCGGCGGCCTGTCCCGTAAAATCCACAACGACTATGGCTTTTGTAGCGGAGGTAATTTTCTTTTCCGCTTCCGCAGGGTCCAGATTATACGTATGATCACAAATATCCGCAAAGACAGGCTTCGCGCCGCAATACAGCGCACAGTTGGCGGATGCCGCAAAGGTTATGGGCGTAGTAATCACTTCACCCGGCCGGTCCTCCGGCTGATCCTGTGCGCACTGCCATACTCCGGCAGCCTGGCACGCCATATGCAGAGCCGCGGTGCCGTTACTGCATGCGACGGCATATTTTGCGCCCGTCAGCGCGCACAGTCTTTTTTCAAGCTCCGTAATCATGGGTCCGCAGGTCAGCGCTTCACTGCGCAGAACCCTGCACACCGCCTCCACGTCCGCTTCATCGATGTACTGATGTCCGTAAAATATTTTTGTGTCCCGGACGGGAGCGCCGCCCTCTATTGCCGGAATATCCATAAATATACCTCCCGTCTGTTATTTCTCCAATTCCACATCCTTTAACAGCCGCTGCAAATCTTCCACAGACAGCCATTCACTGTTGTTTCCTGAAGTATAGGAGAAGCCCTCCGGTACTTTTTTGCCGGCGGCATTTGGTTTTTGTTTATTATTCCAGGTCATCTGCGGGTATACGATATAATGCTTGTCAAATTCATAAGTCGTCATGGAATCCTCTACCGTCACCATAATTTCGTGCAGCTTCTCGCCTTCACGAATTCCCACCTCCGGCATTTTGCAGCCCGGAAGCATGGCTTTTGCCAGATCGGTCACTTTAAAGGAAGGAATCTTGCTGATAAAGGTTTCTCCGCCGTTTGCTTCCTCCAGCGCCTTAATCACTAATTCCACGCCTTCGGTTAAGCTGATCCAGAAACGGGTCATACGGTAATCGGTAATCGGAAGTTCGTCTCCGCCGTTTTGGATGATGCTGTTAAAAAACGGAATTATGGAACCGCGGCTTCCGGCCACATTCCCGTATCGGACGATGGAAAAATTAATATCCTTACTGCCCACATAAGCATTGGCCGCGACAAACAGCTTATCCGACACCAGTTTGGTTCCGCCGTAAAGATTAACGGGATTCACTGCTTTGTCGGTGGAAAGAGCAACCACTTTTTTCACATTGGTATCCAAGGCCGCATCGATTACATTCTGGGCGCCGTGAATATTGGTTTTGATCGCTTCATTCGGATTATATTCACAGGACGGCACTTGCTTTAAAGCCGCCGCATGAATCACAAAATCCACGCCTTCAAAGGCGCGGCGAAGCCTGTCAGCGTCACGGACATCGCCGATAAAAAACCGGAGCCTGTCCTGATATTCTTTAAAATCATTGGCCATCATCCATTGCTTAAATTCGTCTCTGGAATAAATGATAATCTTTTTCGGCTCGTAATTTGTCAGTACATATTTTGTAAAAGCCTTACCGAAAGAGCCCGTTCCCCCGGTAATCAGTATCGTTTTATTGTTCAGCATATTTTTTCCTCCGTTTCTGCTGTTTTGATTATAACACCTGCCCCCATAGGACGCAATGAACTATAACTCTCTCATTGCCCGCACAATCCTGGCGGCGCCTCTTCCGTCCACAAGCTCCCGCATTTTACGGGAACGTTCCCGCCGTACCTTTTCATCCCGGCAATCCTCCAGCGCCTGCAGCACCTTTCCGGGAACATCCTCGCAGCGCACATCTCCGCACCAGGTGATCAGGCCGTCGCTGTCAAACCGGCGCACATTGTCGAGCTGATTGTCGGCGACGGCATAGGAAACCGTGGGGGTGCCTGTGGCGCACAGCTCGTAAAGAGTGGTTCCTCCGGCCGAAACGGCCGCATCGGCGCGTTCCATATATTCCTCTATGGCGCTGACCGCTTTATGGATATGAACCACCGGATCGGAAGCAAATTTTTCCTGAAGCATCCCGTACGCCGAATCATACCTGCCGCAAACTACGTCAATTCTTCGGTATTCATGCAACGGAATACGCCTTAAAAGCCCGTCCAGTATTCCGTAGGGGTCCGTTCCGCCGGAAAGAAGAAGAAGATTTTCGATCCGCGGTCTGATCCGCTTTTCGGCACAGTGCGAAAATACGCTGCGCAGGGGTACAAACTGCGGCCCCAAAAATAATTTTGTATCCGTATACTTCTCAGTATAATTAAATTTTTCCCAATAATTCGCATAACAGATCAAACCGGACGCAGAATAGTGAAACGTATTCAAATCATCCAGATACATAACTTTTACCAGCCCGTCCAGCTTCTTTAAATACGCCGGCGTAACCTGATAGCTGTCAAGCAGCAGTTTTTGCACATGGCATTCCTCCAGAAAACTCTGCAGCGCCGGCAGTTCGGAATCCGGGTTCCGCCAGTCCGTTCCCAGCACATGGCAGGAATATCCCCGTTCTTTCAGTAAACCGGCCGGCTGATCGTCCGCCGTAATAAACACGGTGTCCTCACCCATACTTTTTGCCGCGTCCGCAATGGCAAGACAGCGCATGATATGGCCCGTGGCAATTATGTCATTCATATCCGCCCGTATATACAACATTCTTTATTCTTCAACCTTCCCGTCCGTCATTTCCCCTGAAAACGGCGTTCCCCGTTCAATATCGCAGACTGCCCTTGTCCCCAGAAGCCGTTCATAGTATTTGGGTTTCATGCCGTATCCCGGACGGATCACGCGGATATTTTCCGGTGTCAGCAAGTCTCCCCTTTTAATATCCTGAACCGCAAAAACGGATTTTCTGCTGTAGAAGCTTTCTTCCTCCTGCTTCGATACCCCATAGGTTACCTTTCCCAAGGCCGCCTCCACCGTACGCACATACTCCGCCATTCCGGAGAACTCCTGCGGCGTCATGGAAAAGGACACGTCGGGATTGTCAATTTCTTTACTCAGGCAAAAATGTTTTTCAATTACACAGGCCCCCTGGGCAACGGCCACGGTCGCGCTTAAATACCCTAACGAGTGATCGGATATTCCCACCGGCGTATTAAAACGGGTTTTCATGTCCGCAATGGTGCGAAGGTTCATCTCCTCCGCAACCGCCGGGTAAGCGCTGGAGCACTTAAGCAAAACCACCTGTTCGTTCCCTTGTTCATAAATAGCCGACAGAGCTTCCTTTATTTCTTCTTCTGTGGCCATTCCGGTTGACATAATTATCGGTTTCCCTTTTGACGCCACATATTTTATCAGCGGGATGTCCACGATCTCAAAAGAAGCAATCTTATAAAAATCTAGTCCGATATCCTCCAGAAAGTCTACCGCCGTTCGGTCAAAGGGGGTGGACAGAAAATCAATCCCCACCCGGTCCGCTTCCTCTTTCAATTCCTTCTGCCATTCCCACGGCGTATAGGCGCGTTCATACAAATGATACAGATTTTCCCCTTCCCATGCGGCGTTTTTAACCGTAAACCATTTTTTATCACAGTCTATGGTAATCGTATCCGGTGTGTACGTCTGAAGCTTAATACAATCGGCGCCGCTTTCTTTCGCCGCATGAATAATTTCCTTTGCCCGCTCTTTGCTTCCCGCATGATTGGCGGACATCTCCGCAATCAGATATACCGGATATCCCTCTCCGATCCGTTTGTTTTTTAACTTAATTTCTTTCATATCAACTTTCTCCATGTACGGGCGGTATAACGATCGCCTCGCCGCTTAAAACACACTCCCCGGCTTCGTTTAAAACCGTTGTTTTTAATTTCATCCGCTGCTTTTCGTTATCCATGGCGGCTATCTCTACTTCGGCCGTCACCGTATCGCCCACATATACGGGCCTTTTAAAATGCAGGCTCTGGGAAAGGTAAACGGTTCCCTCTCCCGGCAGAATTGTACCGATCACCCGTGAAATCTGTCCGCTCACCAAAATCCCGTGGGCAATCCTTTTTCCAAACCGGGTTCCCTCAGCATAGGCATCGGAAAGATGAAGCGGATTATTGTCCCCGGAAATCCTTGCGAACTCCCTGACAGCCTCATCCGACATAACCGCTTTGACAGACGCTTTCTGTCCGATCTGAAATTCACTCATAATACTCTCCGCTTTCTTTAAATCTTTTTTCCAATTCCAGAATTTCCTTTTTCCGGTCCTTTAATTTTTTTGCCGGAATCCCCACGTAGACAGACCAGGGTTCCGTACTTTTGGAGCACAGACTCATACTGCCTATGCTGCAGCCTTCGGAAACGGTCACTCCCGGCAGCACCGCGGTATTGTTACCGATGATGCTGTGTTTCTCCAGCAGCACTTTCGCCGAAATCATCGTTTTCTTATATTCCATGGGAACCATGGGATTCGTCATGGATTCCCCGCTGTAATCATCCGATACCGCGTAAATATTAACCTTGGATGAAAGTCCTGAAAAATCCATCATTTCAATCCCCTCGTCGCCGCCGTAAAGGCCGCAGAAATGGGAGATATGAATATAATTGTGTAAGGTCACCGTTCCGCTTATAACGGTAAAATCATCGATGCGGACATCGTGTCCCAAAGTCAGCTTTTCGGGGTTATATAATATAGCGTTTCTTCCTATAAAAACATTTTTTCCGTATGCCTTTAATCCAAGACCCGCCAGTTCTTCTTCCGAATAAAAGGTATTCATTCCGTACCGCCTCCTTTTTTCTGTCTTTCCAGCATATACTGATATTTCAATTCCGCCAGAACCCAGTCGGAAGGCTCGTCAATATCCTGTACTTCCGTATTCGGCACCTCTATGGGCAGAACCTTTCCTTCCACTACCTGCCCGGTCTGAAGGAACGAATCCACACGGAAACAGTAAAACTGCCCCGGATCATGATAGTAGGGTTCCAGATCCTGTGTTCTGACAGAACGGTTTTCAGGCCACCGGTACACCAGACTGTTATCCCGGATTACGAAACTTCTCTGGGGCGGAAAAGAAAAACGCACCACCGGCATGACGCAGTCGGCTTTTTCCCGCTCCAGAAGCGCCATGGCGTCTTTCAGTTTTTTTGCCGTAACGAAAGGCGCCGTAGGATAAATGCAGCAGGCATGTGCAAACCGTTTCCCTATTTCCCGGTACTTTTCAAATGTTTCCGCCAATACCTCGCTGGTGGTTGCAAAATCGCCTGCCGTCGCCCCGCTCCGCATAAAGGGAACCGCGGCTCCCGCCGCTTTTGCGATTTGAGCAATTTCCTGATCGTCCGTGGTAACCATTACCTCTTCAAAAACGCCGCTTTGTATGGCCGCCTCTATGGAATATACAAGAATAGGTTTTCCTGAAAATACTTTTTTATTTTTACCGGGAATTCTTTTGCTTCCTCCCCTGGCCGTAATAATCGCCACATTCTTCAAATTTATGCCTCCTGGTCGATCCGCTCGTTCTGTCTGTGTATTGCCGGTTCTTCATATTGATCCATAAAATCCGCCCCAAGGGCTATAATCTCATCCGCAAAACGCACGGCTTTCATTTCCGTAAACACGGAGATTACTTTTTTAAAACGCACTTCAAAAAAATTGAGAATTTCCATCGGCACAGCCGCATCAATCAAAGGATATTGGGAAAAAAGCGTTTCGTAGGAAAGCACATCCCTGGGATGGGGCTTAATAAAAATCGTTCCTTCCGGCTCATACTTTTTGATGATATCCCGGAAAATCCGTTCCCTGACATCGAGCGCACACAATGGTTCCGTTAAAATCAGAATCTTGTCCTTCACCTGCGCGCTTTCTTTAAGCTGCCGCACCAATTCCTTCCTGTTTCGCAGGAAAGCGGTAAGAATCAGTTCTTTATCCTCCTCTGTTAAGGCGTCCGCCAGCGGCTGTCTGGGAACTTCCACATACTGCGGGCAGGGATACCGGATTGCCGAAATATCATTGACTTCCATATCGATACAGTATTTCCCGTATCCGTTCTGTACAAAAATCAGATTGCATTTCCGGGACATCCACGCTTTCAATTTGAAATGCCCGCGGTTCTCAAAACGTGCGGCGTCAAAATTCTTAATGCTGTTAAGCCCGTCTTCCAATGCATGATAACGGATTTTTTTCTGATTGAGATAGTAACCTACGGGATCGGAATCACAATATACATAAATATCCTCATAGTTCTTAAAATCCACCGGAATATACGCTTCTTCCAGTTTCGCATACTTTCTTGTAAAACGAATCCGGCTTAACATGTTAAAAACGATATTTCCCTTATCTTCCCGATATTTTTTTAATTCCGGGAAAAAATCATCGCGTTTTTCATCAAACTCTATGACCTTCCGAAACAGCCCTGTTTGTTCCACACGCCGCTTCAGGTTTTCAAAATCGGTGGAAAGACGGCTTAACACAAGATCCGCCTTCCCGCGGTTTTCTTTCGGAAGGTTTAATTCCTTCAGGAAGGTTACATATACGTGGTAGTAAGTGTGGCAAATGTAAATTCGAGGAATCATTATTAAGGTCTCCACAGTGTTAAATAACTGTACGCTTTTAACAACCGTAACATTATATTAATTATACTCAATAGTTATTTAAATTGTAGCGTACATTAGTATATTAAAGCGTTATCATTGTAAGGTGGCTGATGAAGTATTAAACTTTGCTGAATATATTATCAGAATATTCTCACAGTCTAATACTTCATATCACACCGCAATACACCAAACCGCCACAGTTATCACGCTGACAATCCCATATACCGTAACCAATCCTGTAAATACGGTAATCCATTTTGTTTTGCAATTTACTGCATACCGGATTCTTAATCCTGCGGCAACGGCGGGATATAGGACGGTGGGCACCATGTAGCGGAAGTTCATGGTGCACTGGTGCGGAAAGTTATAGCAAAAATTCAGGTAGGAAATAAATAATATTGCATAGCCTATCAGCCAAAAGCATCTTTTTCCCATATCTATGGAAGGGTATTGTTTTTGTTTACCGCAGATAAATACCCGGATCAGCAATATAAAGCACCATACTGCCAGAATAAACGAAAGCGCCGTCATGAGAAGCGCTACGAATTTGCCCCAGAGGGGAAAGGTACTTAAATCACATTCGCCCAGCGCGGCGGTCCTGAAAAGCTGTACCCAGACGTTTTCTCCAAAGCCCAGGCTTCCGTGAGCAAGATTTTTTATAAATTCCAGGGGATTGGGAATAAAAAAGCGCTGCATCAGACTGTAATTTCCCACGTACTGCCAGCTTTGTTCCGGCAGATGGTTGACGTAAGTGAGAGGCATCCCGAACCGGAGCAGACACCGCAGAGCCCAGCTGAGACCGATGGGAATACAGACTGCGCCAAACAGAAGGTACTGTAGAAATCGTTTTACGGGAAAACAATGCCATACACCCTTTTGGGCGGCATTCTTTTCCTTATCCTGCCATTCCGTGATCAGGACATAGAGAAACAGAAAAGCCACCGGTACGGCAAACATACCCACGGAAAGCTTTGTCAACATTCCCAGAGAAATAGACAGCGCAATCATGAGAATGTTCCTGTTATTCCGCTCCCGATACCAACGAAGCGCCGTCCATATGGTCAGGAACTGAAACAGCAGGGACAGGCCGTCGTTATTAATGCTTCCCGCCATGAAAATCAGGGACGGATGAAAAACCACAACCGCCATCACCAGATTCAACGCCTTTCCTTTCAGATCAAGCTCTCTGCATATATGCAATACTACAAACAGAATCAGAACGGAATACACAAAAGGCAAAACCTGCAGCCACTCGATCCAAACTTCTCTTCTGTCAGTAAAGAAGCTGACCAGCCCCATCCAAAGCGCGCTGACCGTATGGTGCAGCGGGGGATGAAAAAACTGATAGACCTCCCTGGGATCAAAATCAGGCAGGCCTTTATTGGTAAAAAGGTAAAAAATGTAACCCAAATGTCCGGTAAAAATTCCTTCTTCGGGAGATGCCGTACCCAGATCATACTGTCTGGACTGAATCACAGGCGTCGCCAGAATATAATACAGACGCAGCAGGCTCCCCGCAAGAAGCAGGATTTTCAGTTTTACCTCGTCAGTTGCTTGTTTCTTCATGGTATTCCTTCTCCGTGTTTACATTCCAGATATTCGTTTTATCCGTAACTCCGTTAAGAATATTATGTACGGTTTCAAAGGAAGTAACCATGGAGTGATCCATATTATTATACCTGTGCTGACCGTTTCTTCCCACACAGAACAGATTTTCAAACCCACTTAAGTACTCCACCGCTTCTCCGATCCGGTCATACGTATCAAAGTAAGCGGGATACGCCTTCTTCACATTTTCCCGGTGAAAATCCATGACTTCGTCCCGGGAATTGATAACACCCATCTCGATCAGTTCCTTACAGCCAAAATCCACCCATTCCTCTTCGCTCATATTCCAGAACGCATCTCCCTCCCGGCAGAAATACTCCAAGCCGATCCAAATCGTATCTTCCGGCTTTTCGACCATATAAGGCGACCAGTTATTAAATACCTGGATACGCCCCAGCTTGACGCCTGCATCCTGCACATAGATCCAGCAGTCTGGCACTATATTGCTCAGGGTTTTCATGGCGGTTTCATTTTTCAGATTAATTTTAGGTAAAAGAAGGCCGATCGTCACGAAATCTCTGTAGGGAAGCCCCGCCGCAACCTCCTGCACGTTCTTCGGAACGTCGTTCATTCCCGCCACCAGGTCCTTAACGGGCATGGACGAAATCACATAATCGGCTTCCTGAGTAAAGGTTTGTCCGTCTTTTTCATAACGGACCTCTACCACCCTGTTTCCCTTCGTAACCACACCGGTAACCCGGCAGCCAAAGCGAATCTGTCCGCCCCATTTTTCCACATCGGAAGCGGCACATTCCCACAGCTGTCCCGGGCCAAGCTTCGGATAATCAAATTCTTCAATAAGAGAGGTTTCCACCTTGGTGGTATCGGGATTGGGAAGCATTTTATTGAAGTTATCCTTCAGTATCGCGATAATGGACAGACCTTTGACACGCTGCGCACCCCAGTCCGCCGAAATCTCTCTGGGATGCCTGCCCCAGAGCTTTTCCGTATAGCCCTCGAAGAACATGGAATAAAGCTTTCGCCCGAACCTGTTGATATAGAAATTCTCCAGACAATTTTCTTCTTTTTTCACAAATACGGATTTGAGGTAACTGAAGCCTGCTTTCATGGTGGTGGAAAAACCCATATTCCGTATGGTTGCTCCGTTCATTTTAATGGGGTAGTCAAAAAATTTCCTGCCGTAATAAATCCGGGATACCCGGTTCCTTCTGAGCATGACGCGGTCTTCCTGTTCCGGATCCGGTCCGCCTTCCTTTAACGGCATTTTTCTTCCTAAAATAATATCATCCCGGGTGGGTTTGCCCTGTTTTGGCATCACTTCCTCCCACCAGTCGTTTACCGGCCGGCTTTTGGAGAAAAACCGGTGTCCGCCGATATCCATACGGTTTCCATGGTAACGCACGGTACGGGAAATGCCTCCCACTGCCTGCGATTCTTCTAAAACAATAACCTCCATTCCGCATTTTTGTTTTAAAAGCTCATAGGCTGCGGTAATTCCCGCCGGTCCCGCCCCGATAATGATTACTTTCTTCATTTTTTTACTCCTCTCGTATTGCCTTTCCGTTTTCCACCCTGTATATCATATCACACTTTTCAATGGTTTGTAACCTGTGGGCAATAATAACCAGGGTTTTTCTGCCGTGAAGCCGGTTAATGGAATCCATAATGGCGGCTTCCGTATCATTATCCAGCGCTGAGGTTGCTTCATCCAAAATCAATACTTCCGGATCTTCATAAAGCGCTCTTGCAATTCCAATTCTCTGGCGCTGTCCGCCTGACAAGCGGATTCCCCGTTCTCCGATCTCAGTATCCAATCCTTCCGGCAGGCTTTTCACAAATTCGTCCAGCTGCGCTTCTTTTAAGACTTCCCATATCCTGTCTTCCCGAATGTCTTTCTTATGCACCCCGAAAGCCACATTTTCACGGATGGTTCCGTCCAGCATAAATATCATCTGGGGAATATAACCCACGTTTTTAAGCCATGCCCGGTAATGTTTCATCACGTCCGTGCCGTCCGCATAAATGTGACCGGACCGGGCTTTTAACAGACCGAGCAGGATGTCCACCACCGTAGATTTTCCCGCTCCGGAGGCGCCCACGATACCGACGGAGCTTCCTACGGGTATGGTCAGATCCGCATGGTCAAAAATCAGTTTTTCCGTATTGGGATAAGAATAGGAGATATCCTTCAGTTCTATTTTATCTTTTACGGGAAGTTTTTCATCCGTTTCCTTTGCAAAAGACATATCAATATTCTGCCCGTTGATTTCATCCTGCAGATTATCGCTGACGCCCATAAAAAAGGGCTCGCTGAAAGCTATGGTGTTTAACTGGTTGTTAATCCTGGTGGCGCTGGGCAGAAGCCGCATGGCCGCCACGCCAAAGGCCGATATGGTTGGAATCATGGTTTCCACGCCCGTACCCTTAAGCAGAAGATAAAGCATATAGCTGACCATACAGATAATCATAACCGTCTCGATTAAAAGCCTGGGGATGTTGTTAAAAAGACTGTAACGCTGTACGGCGTTTACATAGCCTTTGCCGCAGGTCTCATATTCGTCTACAAAGTACTGTTCTTTTCCGGCTATTTTCACTTCCTTGATTCCAAGGACAGTCTGGGAAATCAATTTGTACAGGCCGCTGTAAAAATTCTGGTTATCTTCCCCGGCCTGATGCATAATCGGCTTCAGCACTACCTTTATAATCAGCAAAACCGCCAAAAGCACCAAGGTAACCAAAACCGTCATAACGGGATCCTGCCAAAACAGCACCGCCACCAGGCAGACAAACACGATACCTTCCGAAAGAAGCTGCAGAAGCGCCAGAATCAGGGCGTACATATTGTTCACGTCCGAAGTAATATTGCGCTGCACCACCGCCGTGTCCGCATTTAAATAAAATTCATAGCTCTTTCGCAGATAATTCTTCATCATCCGCTCGGAAGTGCTGAACTGGTTGCCGTACACAAAGGACAGCATAAATTTCTGCTGGATATACAGAAACACGTTTTTAAGAATAAACATGCCGATCAGGGAAAGCATGATAACCACGGTAAACTGTCTGACGCTTTCCACCGGAAGCAGCTCATACAAAAGCTGTACCACGCCTCCGTCCCGGACTGCGTTTTCATCCATTACAATGGTTACGACAGGTACCACGATACCGATGCTCGCCACCTCCAAAACCGCTCCGATTAACATCATCACCAGAAGTCCCGCCATGGTGACTTTTTGTTTTCTGTCCAGTAATACATTTAATTTCCTGATAATTTTACCCATTCCGCCGTTCCCTTATCTTCATAATCACGCCGTGCACCCGCTTGGAAAGCTTCGGGCACAGGCTTAAACGTATCAGATTCTTTTTTTCTTTTTCCTGTAAGAAAGGATTCTCCCGCCACACTCTTTTCCCCCTGCGTACCTCATGAAGAACCTTTCTGTAGCAGACATTATTTGGCTTCATCCGTTCCACCGGAATATGAAGCAGATAATCCAGACGCTGGAAATAGTAAAAACGTTCCGTTTCCCTTCTCAGCCCGGGAAACTCTTTTTCCATGATCCCGTATGCAAAATCACTGTTATCAACGACCGCCTCATAAAGCTGCGGCTTAAATCCGCTGCGCTGGTTGCTCCCCTGCCGGATGAGAATATTATAATGGGCTTCCTCCAGGGAATACACGCCTTCGATCTCCATCAGCATTTTCAACACCAGTTCAAAATCTTCGTTCAGACGGTTTTCCGAGAACCGGAACCGTCTGGCAAAGTCTCCCCGGATCAGCTTGGTACAGAAAGAACTGTCCCCTTCATGCAGCATAAGCAGACGAAACATTTCCTTCCTGGTAAGAAAATTTAACTTTCCCGAAGAGCGGTACGCGTCTTTCAGTAAGTTTCCCTGCTCGTCAAAATCACGGGACATGACCTGGGCTATGGGCCGCTCTGTCTTGTTCCCGTTTTGTTTTAACGCCTGATACAGCTTTTCGTACATGGTTTCATCCGGATAATCGTCGGCATCCAAAAAACCGATATATTCCCCGGAAGCAATCTCTATTCCTTTATTCCTTGCGCTGCTGGAGCCGCCGTTTTCTTTATGGATCACCCGGATTCTGGCATCCCCTTCCCCATAGCAGTCGCACATTTTCCCGCTTTCATCGGTGGAACCGTCGTCCACCAGGATAATTTCCAGATTTTGATAGGTCTGCGCCTGAATCCCGCGGATACAGCGGTCCAGATACTTTTCCACATTGTAAACCGGCACGATCACCGATATTTTTTCCCTGAAATCCTGTTGCATAAAAACCTCATTGCCGTAACAGCTTTTTTACTTTCCCGCCCAGTTTATTTTGCAGCGTATAAAGATTGGCAGGACGTTTCGCTTTCCGGATACCAAAAATTTTTGCCGCTTTCGAGACCGGAGGATAGGCGCCGCGCTTCCTGTATATTTTATATAAACGCAGAAAACCCGTCTGTTTTTCGTTGGGAATATGCCAGACGCACACCGGATTGGACACGGTCACGGTGGAAATCAGGTAAAAATCCCCGGTCCAGAAACGGTACATATACGGGCCCGCTCCGATAATCTCCAACTCCCGCCCCGCTCTGGCCGCGGCAACGGACCAGACGGTCTCGTCCCCGGCATGAGGCTGCATTTCGTAATCCGCTGCCTTTAACCGCCCGTATACTTCCAGACAATATGTCAGATATTTCTCCAGATTCACCGGAGTCCCCGCCACAAACTCGCCTCCGTAATGAACGACATTTTTGACTTTTGCCTCTTCCGGATAAAAACGCAGATAATCCTTGCGGATGATTTCTCTGTCGGAATGATGAAAGCTGTGATTAACGGGATACAGCAATATGCCGTAGTCGGCTTCCATCCACAATTCTTCATAAGAACCCGTAGTATAGGTGTCCGCATCAAGAAGCAGAATATGTTCATATTCCGTCCTTTTTGCCATAGCGTTTAACGCACAGAGCTTATAAAAGGCCAGAGACCACGGAAATCTGCGGGGAATCTCAAAGGTGTCGAAAGGAACCACTTCAATCTGCAGGGAGTGTCCCGCAAACCGTTCTTTCCATTCCGGGGAAAGTTCATAATTCGTCGCCAGACAGACATCGTCATTGGAATTATACAACTTTGCGGAGGTTAACGCCACAAATATATTCTTTAAGTACATTTCCGTCATGTCATGTCCCGCCGCTTTTCCCGTCTGCAGGGAAGTCTGCCAGCCTTCTTTAAAAGCAAAAGCACAGAAAATCAGATTTTTATTTTTCAAGCTTATTCCTCCCGCCCGGATTCCTTTTTGTCATAATTTTGTACATGCTCCGCTGGGCGATCACGGGCGCTGCGCTTCCCGGACCGCTCCCCGGAACAGAAACGGTTTCTTCTCCCAGAATACGGCGGCATAGCATAAGCAGCGCCTTACAGGCATTTTCTGCGTTCCATGTGCGGGCAATGGTCTCATACGCATTCCGCCCCGTCCTCTCCCGCACGTCCGGATGCTGCAAAAGGTACCTGACATGGGCGCACAATTGCTCTCTGTCTCCGTTTTTATATAAATAACCGTTTTGGCCGTGGCAGATCAGGTAAGGGGACGCGCCCGCAGCCGTATTCGCCGCCACGGCGCATCCGCTGTTCATGGCTTCGTTGAGTACCGCGCCCCATCCTTCCTTATAATCGCTGGTAAAAAGAAAAATGTCCGCCTGTTCCATGGCTTTCCTGACTTCCTCCGGCCGTCTGAACCCCTTAAGCCGTACCGTATCCGTCAATCCTTCCTCTTGCAGCCGCTCCCGCAGCCTCTTTTCTTCTTCTCCGCCGCCGATTAAGGTCATTTCAAACGATATTCCCTCCCGCTTCAGGAAAGCCGCTACAGCCAGAGCATCCTGCGGATGCTTCCAGTCCAAAAAACGGCCGCTCCATAAAATACGGGGCGTGGAATTTTTTCGTTTTCTTTCCATCAGTTGGTTAAGGTCCTGCTTCTTAAAAGGCGGAAAATATCCCCACCGGAACATTTTTCCGGGATACGCCCTTACAATGTGAAAATCCGTGGGAACGTAAGCGCCCGCACATAATAGGTATACGGGCTGTTCCCGGTATCTGGTATGATCCAGGTATTTTCTCCTGAGTCCGCGTGGCGAAATGGCCTTCCACTGACCTTCCTTATAGAGACGCTCGCTGCAGCGGATCACCGGTTTATGGCTCTGTAAACGCTCCCGGATATAGGATTCATCGTCGGTTCCACCAAACACCACTACATCGCTGTCCGCAATGAGCCCCTTACAGGTTTCCGGCGACTCCGCATATCTTAAAAGATAGGGCAGACCGCCCGTGTCCTCATTCCATCCCATGCGCACACGTTCTTCATCCATTTTTTCGGTTTCAATAAAACGGTAATCATCTCCCAGCCGCGCATACAATTGTTCCGCAAGAGGAATCTGGTGGTGGTTGATGTAGTTTGATACGAAGGTTAGCTTCATGATGGGGTCTCCTTTAAGTAAAACAGGTATTTGCAAAGGATTAAAGTCTGTGAGAATATTCTGAAAAAATGTTCTTCTCAAAGCCTGGTTGCGCCGGACATTCCAGCAAGCCCAGTAAGGCAGAAGCCACTCGGGCAGAGGCCCTCCTGTCTTCTATAGTCTTGCTTCCATGGCGCAAAAGGGCTTTTCGCAGAACATTTTTTCAGAATATTCGCGCAGGCTTTAAAAACTTGCAATTATCTGCTTTAGTTAAAGTAATTAGTTACCATAAATTAGTTAAAATATATATTTTGGTATATTTTTAGGAGTTTATGATAGTTTACTTCTGCATCATGGTTGCATAGGGCGTGGGTGCGGGCGTGGCGGGAATACCTGGCCTGCTGTTTGGGGTCTTTCCACATTTGGAGTATGGCTTCCGTAAGAGCGGCGGGGTCAGATCCCTGAAACAAAATTCCGTCCTTATCTGAAAAAAAGCTGGGAATTCCGCCTACGGCGGCAGCTATGCAGGGAACGCCTAACAGCATGGCTTCGCCGAGAGAATTGGGGGAGTTCTCCAGGACGGAAGGGCACACAAAAAGGTGGGAAAGTAAGTATTGCTTTTTCATATCTTCCACATTCAGTTTTCCCAGAAACGTTATTTTTCCTTCCAGTTTTTCTTTTTTGATGATCTGTAAAAGGTATTTTCCATAGGAAGAAATTTTGAGTCTTTCTTTCAGGGTATCGTACCGCACCAGACTCTGTCCCGCCACATATACATGAGCGTCGGGATAAAATCTTAATACTTCCGGCAGCGCCCGGAGCATATAGTGAAGTCCTTTAATCGGATAATCGCCCTGGCTTAAAAAAATGGAATGAGGTCTGCAATGCTCGTACGACCACTGGCCTTCATAAAAGGCAGGCCGCAGAGTCTCGTTCATAAAATGGTACTGCAGACCGGAATTTACAGCCTGCACCGTCCGTTTATCCCACTCCGTGCGCCCTGTCACATGTTTTGCAAGGCGCAGCGCTTCCTTTTCCATCTCTCCCCGTTTCCTGAATTTATTCCGCTGCTGTTTCAGATTATCCTGTTTCAGAAAATCCCGGAAGAGAAAACGCCTGCAGACTTTTTTCGGCAGGTCGGCAAAATAAACGTCCGCCAGGGCAAAACAGATTCCCTGCAGCCCCAGCAGCATTTTTTTCCTGTCCTTACAGGCTTTTACCGCCGCCAGCGTGTGCGGATATTCCGTGCCGAAGCAGTGGATAACGTCGGGCCGGAAATCCTTATAGATTTCCGTAAAAGCGGCTTCCAGCCTTTTGTCATACTTTTCCGGGCGCGCCGTATCCTCATAGAAGCCGTAGGCATAAAGAACGCTCTTATTTCCACCCGCGGGAACGGAAATTTTCTCTTTGTATCCTGCCTTCTCTCCTTCCACGGGGAAGCAGACTCCGAGCTTTATTTCATTTGTATTACCGTGAAAAAGAACCCTGTCCGCAAGTCCCGTAAGCCAGCCTTCTTTCACGTTTTCTTCCTGCCCCAGATGTCTGGCCACCGCAGGAAGCATGATATTACAAATCCAGAGTACCCTCATACCAAACCTACCGCCTTATTCTGCGCCTTTTTTATATAACATTCTCTTAATTCCCTGATACAAACCTGCCAATACCGGACTCTCAGCCAGATGTCTCCGCAAAGGCGCCAGGGTAAGAAGCATTGCGCCGCGGTATAAAAACAAAGCTCTGCCGGTCATATAGGTCTTCGTAATGAGTCTGTGCTCTTCCTGATCCCTTTTCCGATTCTCTTTACTCTCCGAATAACCGCCGCCTTCATAGGATGCGACCGTAAAACCGCAATACAAAGGGGCCGCTCCTTCCCTGTAAAAGCACCGCAGAAAGTGGTCGTAATCCGCCCGAATCCGATAATCCGTCTCAAATCCGCCGTTTTCAAACAGGCTCCTGTGGTAAAAGCACGCCTGGTGGCAGGGAATATTCCGGTAACAGGTAAAACCTGTAATTTCCCGCGGCGCCGCCACAGATGTGCGGGTTTTCTCACTGTAAATATCGCCGTAATAAATCCCGCGCCCGTCTACTTTTTTTATAATATCCCCTGTTTTTTTCAAAACCTGCCCGTCAGCCAGTTTATCTCCACAGTTCAGAAACAGTATATACTCTCCTTCCGCTTCCTTCACCGCCTGATTCATGGCGTCATAAATTCCGCGGTCCTTTCGTTTGATTACACGCAGGCAGGGCGCCGTAGGGGAATGTGCCAGCTCCTCTTCTTCCCGTAAAATTCTATCCACGCTGCCGTCCGTCGATCCTCCGTCCTTAATCAGAACTTCGTAATCGCAGAAAGTCTGCTTCCGTACGCTTTCAAAAGTATCCTTCAGCTTTTTTCCCGCATTCAGGCAGACAATAATTATCGTAAATGTAGTCCGTCTCATACCTCTACCGTCCTCTAATCAAAAATCCAGTTCCGGTAAGGCAGAATCCGGATACTGATATCATAAGCACCCCGTAAAAATACGGCGAAATATGCGATGAAGGCCAGCGCTACAGCCGCGGTCATAATCCGTCTCCAACGCTTATTCTCTATTTTTGCCAGAATTCCCGGAATCAAAAATACCATGGAAATATTCAGGTAATAACCGATTCTTGAAATTTCCGGGATAAACGATCCAAAGCAGTACAGCATTAAGGCTCCGGCCTGCAGGTTCAAATAGAACCTGTTTTTCTCGCTTTCCGCAATACTCTGCCGGTAAAACAAAAACGCAAGAATCACCACCGCCACGCTTTTTAAAATATTAATGACGGAAACGTCTCCCGTATCAAACATGGAATTCTCATAATACGGATAAAACAGGAAGATCACTTCCCGATATAAATCTTTTAAGAATATCATGCTCCCGCAAATCGCCAGGGCAACGGCAAAAGCCCACTTTTTCCAACGAATTTTCGCAAGCGGATACAGAACCAGCACGACAAGAATCGATTTGTGGAAACAGGCGCCCGCCAGAACCATCAGAATAAATTTGAAGTAATCTCCTTTCAGAACCTGCCGCATGGCGCACATGGCAAGAGCCAGGGCAAAATAGTAACGCACGGAATTGAGACTTAAAAAATAGTAACCTCCTGTCAGCAGTAAAAACAGCGATCCCGCAAACCAGTCGCTTTGTTCATATAACGCTTTAAGAAACAGAAAAACCGTGGCAAAAGAAAAAATACCCAGCACAACAAGATAACACTCGTCATTCCCCGTCAGAAACTGAACCAGGCGCACCAGCCAGTTAAATCCGAATTCCGTGGCTACCTTCCGGTTCTGGGCAATAAACAGAATATACTGCCGGTAAACCCAATAATCGTTTCCTACCGCAATCCGGCAGGCGGACACGCCGGACAAAAGACCGAAAACAAGCCACCAGGCCGCACGGTTCACCCCATGCTGTCGTGAAAAAGCGCCCTGAGCCAGCCTGTGTGCCGGAACAATGATCAATGAAAGGAGTACCGTTACGACGGTAAGCGTAATGTATACTGCCATAATTTACCTCTTTCCCTCCGCAATCCCCGCTCGCATCTGTTTTAAAGCCTGCCTGCAGGTCAGCTGGACGCACAGACTTTTCCTGTGGGCAAGCAAATACCGTACCGCCATCATTCCCGCCAGTTTACCGTATAGATAGTGGTACAAAACGCCCCTGTCAAAGAAAAATTTCTCATGATAACCCGAAAACCAGGTGGACTCCGACGGCTTTTCCCTCCCGATCAAAACGGGCGCCGTATATACTCTGCAGCCTTTCCTGATGAATTCCATAATAAACAAACTGTCTTCCCCGTTACTGTATCTGGCGCCGCCGCCAAAAAGAAGGGAAAACGTCACACCGGAGGCAAGCAGCGCTTCTTTGCGCACGGCAAAACTTACCGCACCGTAACGTCCGCAGTTATAAATACGAACCCGCCTGCGGCCCGTATTAAAATAAGTGCGTCTTTGCGCTTCCACCTCTATATTAAAAATCAGCATATCCGCCTGAGGATTTTTCTCAAACTCTTCCAGCACCTTTTTTTCGTAACCGGCTTCATAAATAATATCCTGATCGGAAAAAAGGCAGATATCGCCTTCTGCCCGCATCATAGCGCTGTTTCTGCTCAGTCCTACGCCGCGCTCCGCAAAAGAAAACGCACGGAACCGGTGTCCCCCGTCTTCCCATTCGTCATAAGAAAAACGGTCGCACTGGTTAATAATAAGCGCATCGCTGTTCAGTTTCATCTCCTTCGCCAGACGTCTCGGTTCCTGACCGAGCGCCGCCACCAAAACTTCAACTTTCACGCCCATCCTCCGTACCGTCTTTTTTCAAAGCCTTACGGCGCAGCCAGCCGCCGGTTCTGAAGTACTGCCGGATCAGCTTTTCGTCAGGCTGCACTAAAACGGCTCCCGCTACGGTTTTCCCCTCTTTCATCAGATCACGGAGCGTCTTTTCGGCCAGCATACGGTTATGATCTCCGCTCTTAACATACAGCGTATACGTACCGTCTTCCCGCTCCCGTGCTTCCACGGATTCCCGCACGGCGTCCGCCTCCCGCTCTTTTCCCGGAAGCTCCATGGGAATTCCAAACCGCCTTTCAAATTCCAGAGGTATATAAAAGGAAGTGTCCAACACCGCATACAAATACATAAAAAACAGTGTAAAGCAGACAAACAGCACCGCCCCCAGAATACAGGCCCGCACCGTGCGGTGATCGGCCGCCGTCAGAGACGCTTTCTTCGGTATCAGCACGGGCCGGATCTCATCAATCTCCCGCTGCGTCTCCCCGAATTTAATAAAAGCCGGCTCCAATGCCTCGGTCAGAATCATGGTATAATCCGGGTTGTTGGTCGTTACCGTCACGTGAACCAGCCGTACATCCGTCAAAAGCGTCGCAAAGACTGAACGGCTGACGGATTCTCTAACCGCCTCCTCCGAATCAAAAAGGCCAAGGGAACGCATCGGTTCTGCTGCCGCCCTCATGATTTCATCCATAAACAAATCCGTATGAATCAGGCTTTCCCAAGTCTCTTTATTATAAAAGGTATACTGCTGTTCCTGGGTCACCGCGTTTTTATATTCGATATAAAACTGTGCCTCCGCCGTATATTCCCGCGCCGGCCCGTACACTACATGGCTCAGAAAGTAAATCCCTCCGAAAAGCAGGGCTCCGGCCGCAGCGGATGCACACACCACCCACCATTTCCGCAACAGACGCAGGAAACACAGTCTGGTATCCAAAGGTTCTTTTCCGTATTTACATTCCCACATCCGCAGCTTCCTTTCTTATGAGTTCTCCTCATTCTTCATGGCTGTTATCTGCTCTATATCCACGCCTTCCGTACTGTCCGGGGTGAAGAGAATCTTGAGAGTCAGAAGCATTAGCTTTATATCCAGCCATACGGAATAATTCTCAATATAAAACAAATCCAGCTTCAGTTTGTCATAAGGCGTCGTATTATATTTGCCGTATACCTGCGCGTATCCGGCCAGACCTGCTTTCACTTTGGTCCGAAACACAAACTCCGGCATTACTTCCAAATATTTTTCAATAATTTCCGGTCTTTCCGGTCTGGGGCCGATAAAAGACATGTCCCCTTTGATAATATTGAATAATTGCGGTAATTCGTCGATACGCACCTTCCGTATAAAGCTGCCCACCGGCGTTATCCGGTTGTCTTTTTTGGCGGCCAGCCTTGCCACACCGTCTTTCTCGGCATCCACCCGCATACTCCGGAATTTTAAAATCTGAAATTCCTTCTGATTCAGCGTACAGCGCGTCTGTTTATAAAGAATGGGACCCTTGTCGCTCACCTTGATAACCACGGCGGTTATAAGCATAACGGGCGAAGTAACGGCAAAAAGCAGCAGCGCGCACAGCAGATCAATCATACGTTTAAAAAACCTCTGTTCCACCGTCAGAGAATATTCCCTGGTAAGCAGTATGGGCGTATCAAATAAATGCAGCTGTTCGGAACCTTTTAATATCACATCGGTAATCTTGGGCATCGTATAAACACGGATTCCTTTTGCATAACAGTATTTCAGGTAGAAATTCCTTTCCTCCGATGAAATGTCCCAAATCACCACGCCGTCGTAACCGCTTCCGATTTCCCGGCAGATTTTTTCGATCCCGTCTTTGCTGTTTATGCACTTTTGGATATTATACTTGTCCTTCCGGCTGGAAAACTTTCTTAAAATATCTTCTATCGGCCGGCTTCCGTGAATCAGCAGCAGCCTTCTGGGCCTGAAAATTTTCCCCAGAATCCAATGGGCCGCAACGGTCCACAAGGCCACTCCCACTAACTGCAGAACTGTCATCTGCACGAACATCTGAACGGGAAGCAGCTTTAAACACATCAGGGAAACCTGGGCATACGTCAGAACATTCGTAATCAATGTGGAAAAAATCATGGAAAAAATCACTTCCGTGTTGCGGTAATAGCTGAGTTTCATCCCTCCGTACATGGAAGAAAACATAAACAGAAGCGCCGCGTAAATGGCCAGAACCAGCATATGGCCGTTTTCCCAGAAGGGAAGCATCTCTTTGACCCACCGCGGAAATAATTCTCCGTACCAGAAAAAGCGGTACCAGAGCCATTCATACAGAATACTGACGGAAGCCATGGCTAATATGATCAGTCTTTTAAAAGACGCTAAATTTTTCATAAAACCGGCTCCTTTCCAAAACATTAAAAGTATACCATTTTTTCCCTCAAACGGCAAACATTATACCCTTCTTGCTACGGCGTTCCACGCCCAAAAACTAAAACAGTACAGGCTTTTTCCTACGGACAGTCCCTCTGTCCTTCGGTATAAACGCCAGATTCTGCGGATTGCCTCCAGTTTGTTGGAAGACAGGGTTTTCCCCGACCGCCTGTATTTAACCAGATTATCATCCAGGCCATAAGCGTCATAGCCCGCTTTCAGCACTTTCCACCATAAAGCCGTATCCTCGCTTTTGACCAGAGGCATAAACAACAGTTCTTTTCCTGTTTTTTTTATATCAAATAAGACCGTAGAGGTAAAAATTGTCGTATTCTTTAACGCTTGTTTATAAGTGAGACGCCCCGGAACATGAACCACCTTTCCGGTTCCTTTTCCCTCTTCGTCAGCAAATTCATATCCGGTAAATACAAAAGCCGCATCCTGCTCCCGCATAAAGCGCAGCTCTTTTTCCAGTTTATCTTTTTCCCACAAATCATCCGCATCCAGAAAGGCAAGATATCTTCCTTCCGCTATTTTCGTTCCGATATTTCTTGCAGCGGCCGCTCCGCAGCCTTTTGTATGATACGTACGGATTCGGCGGTCTTCCCTTGCCAGCCTTTCAACGATCGTCCCGCTCCTGTCCGCAGAACCATCGTTTATTAATAAGAGTTCCCACTCCGTATGGGTTTGATTCGAAACGCACGCCACCGTCTCTTCTATAAACTTTTCCGCATTAAACACCGGTATCACTATGCTTACCAAGGTATCCCGCATCTGCAGTCCCTCCATATTAAGACTTTGTTTTTCCCGTCAGGCACGCGTATAGATTACAAAATGCCTGGTCTCATCCATCCGCCGCAAAATCAGGCCTCCGCAGTCCAGTTCCGCCGGATACTGCATATCTTCTCCAAAGGTCATATTTTCTTTATCAAAAACCACGAAATCAGCGCCGGACTGCACCAGGCAGGCAAATAATGCTTCTCTGTGTTCCTCCACAGGCCCCTCCATATATTCGGCCAGTCCGTACATCCATGGATCATAACCGTCATAAAAGGCATAGTTCAGTTCTTCTTCCCACAGATCCCTGCCGTAAACGCACAAAAACCTTGCGTCATAAGCTCTTGCGTATTGCAACAGCTCCCGGGGAGCCACAAAAAGGAGCTGTTCCTCCTGAGACTGCTGCAGAATCATTTCGTAAACCTCTTCTCTCTCTTCTTTTCCCGTATCCGGAGCGGTCCTGTAGCTGCCGGATAAAAATCCGCTTAATAAAATCACCACGCAGACAATCGGAAAAAAACAGCGTTTTTTCCACTTTTCCCATAGTTTGCCGTATATTTGGACCGCCGCAAAAGCAGCCGCGCCAAAGACAGGAAGAATCCATTCCAGAGAGACCGCGCCGTAAAAATCCTGAAAGTACAACAATAAAAGCCTTTGGGTTACGGGGATGCACACCAGACAGGCCGCCAGAACCGCATAACGGTAAAAAGGTGTGTGTTTCCCTTCGCCTGCAATAAAAATATATAAAACGGCTGTCAAAAACAAAGCAAGATACACAAAAAAATCCTCATACTTTCCTTTTTCTGTTTAATAATACTTTTCCATTATCTAAAATCTCCGGCAGGGCAGACAGAACAAGAACCAAAACGCTGTAACCCAGTCCATAGGTTGTCCAGATTAAAAACAGTTCCGCACCCGCGCAAATACATGCCAAAAGCCATTTTTTCCGCATGCACAGGTATATGGCATAGGGAATTACAAATCCCGCGCAGACTCCGTTCCCTGTAAAGCCCTGGTGCAAAAGCAGCGTCCCCGGCGCCATGTCCGTATAATCGCCGGCAAGCAGCATAACGCTTACAACCAGCAAAAAACCAATCTGCTTCTGACGCTGGCTGGGAAAAAGAATTCCTCCCCAACGGCCGTATACAAGTAAAGCCAAAACTAAAACGAAGCAGGGAAATATCCTGTATAGCAGCAGGGTTTCTTCCACCCGGAATACATGACTCAAAAAAGCCAGGAAAAACGGCAACGTTAAAACCTGCTGCCGGATGGGCATCCCCTCTTCTATTACCATCCCTGTAAAACTGTCGTACTGATAAATGGTGTTCGTAGACAGCGTGGTCCGCATTGTCTCCAGCGTAAAATCCCCCCGGATATCCGGCGTTTCGGTAAAAATCCGCAAAATACATAACAGAACGACCGCAAAAGTTAAAAAGCCGAATATCTGGGATTCCCTGCTTTGAAACAGGGTACGGCAAACACCCATAAAGCGTTCTTTGCGGCTCTGCTCTTTTTTTTCTCCCCGCACGTCAATAACAAACAAAGCAAGGCCGATCGCGCAAAGCAGTGCAAGCAGCAGCGGATATATTTTTTCATAATCGGAAAAAGGCCGTTTCAGCTTCAAAAGCAGTACTTGAAGCGCCCCCGAAATAATGAACAGCGTTAAAACACCGCTCAGATACGTATCCAGTATGCCCTGTCCGGTATAATCCAGAATTTTTCTTACCGGCCGTCCCGCCAGCAGAGGGACAAACACAAAAAATATAATCAAAAGCACCAACATAAAACGCTCCGTTTCCGTTAATTGGCATATTCCTCCAAAAGATCACCTAAATTTTAGCATATCCTCCGTTTTTATACAAGCAAGATGCCGTTATACCCGCATATTATTATGCGGCATAACGGCATCTTTTTTACATCGCTTTTACGTCCAGGCGGACTTTATCTGCAATTCTTGCTATGTATTCGCTGTTCGTGGGTCTGTTTTTTCCTGTGGTAAAAGAATACCCGAACAAATCCTCAAATGTGTTCTCGTTACCTCTCTCCCAGGAAACTTCTATTGCATTGCGTATCGCCCTTTCCACTTTCTGATCCGTTGTCTTAAAGTGTTTGGCAACCGCGGGATACAACAGCTTTGTGACGCTGCTTACTGTCTCCATGTCCTTTCCCGAGATCATAATGGCATCCCGTAAATAGTGATACCCTTTCAGATGCGCCGGCACGCCGATATCCAGCATAATTCCCGTGATATACTGCTCCAGCTTCACATCTTCCAACAGTCCAATATCCATGTTTCATTCCCCTTAATATTAAATTTTTAAAGCTGCCTTTTGTATAAAAATGTAATAATTTTACATTTTCACACGGCTACATGATTATAATAGCAAAATTTGCGCCAGTTGAAAAGTGTTATTTATCGCATTTTCAGCCTATTTTTTTATATAATATATATTTTTCACTTTCCCAGACCGCCTGATATTTTTCCATTAACAGATCTTGATGTTCATGCCTGATTTTTGCATAGTCATGCTCCAGCCAGTCGGAACGCCTCCTGACACTCTCTTTTGAGAAAAACAGATACTCCGCTTTTTCGGGAATCTCATCCGAATAAAGCATCATATTCACTCCGCTTCCCGCCGGCATAGCGGCAAGAACCTTAGGCTCCAGCGTATACAAAACAACCGTATTCTTCCATGGGTCCCCATCCGCCCGCAGGGTAATCTGCGCTTCCAGCTCCGTTTCCAGCTCCCTCCACTCCCGAACCGTCTCCTGACCGGGATAACGCTCCTTCGTGAAGTCTTTCAGATTGGCCGGCAGAAAAATCATTCCCGCCCCATAAAACAAAAGCAAAACGGAAAACAGCCGTTTACGCTCAGTCATCATTAAAAGATACATCGTAAACAGAACCACAATGCCCATACTCCGAAAAAACGTAAACGGTTCCAGGGAGTATACGGTGATAAACGCCCCCAGAAACAAAGCCGCTCCAAATACGCCCTGGGCGCACAGAATATGATCCCGATCCCAGAAATCCTGTTTTTTGTTCCGCATTTTCCATCCGTCCGCACACAAAACTCCGAACGGCAGAAACAGCAGCACAATCAAAAAGGGAACAAACCACTGGAACAGGCCGTGTCCCATATGGGACAGAAAGCACCCGGCAAATCCCGCCAGTCCTTCTTTGACCATGGACAAAACCGCCCGGAAAACTGCCATGATATCAAAACTCTGCAGAGCCTTTAAAAGATTTTCCGTTTTATATATATTATAGTTGCTTGAAATCAAATGAAGCAGGTAGTAGCTTGCGCCTCCCGCAAACAGCAGAGCCGTCAGAGAAACAAGCGCCTTTTTCCACCAGGTTCCGGACTTGCAGTCTTTCATGGCGCCAAACACGTACAGGGGCACGGCGAACACAAAGAAAATATAGATTTGAATTGCAGCCAGTAAAAACAGAGGCATTATCACAAAACGAAATACAGGACCGCATTTTCCGAAATACAGCCTGTAGATCATCCCCGCCAGAATGATGGCAAGAGAAAAACGTAACAGCTCAGACATCAGCGTTACGGAATATAACAGCACGATGGACGAGACTGCCTGCAGTAAAAACATTCTGAACTGCATTTTCCGTTCCGGCTTCACCAACAATAAAAATAAAACCTGAGCCAACGTCAGAAACAGCAGATTGGCATAAAATACGGAACTGTAATGCCAGCCGAACATCATACCGAATACGGCATAGGGAAACAGAATCGCCGGACTCCACGCGCTGCCGGTGCCAAGAATCGCATGTCCGCCGTCAAATCCCCAATACCCCAGAGGCTGTCCCGTCGCAAGCCATGTTTTAATAAGCGTATAATAAGCTCCTTCATCGTTCCACTGGGGTACGGGAAGCGCGCTTTTATACGCCGCCATACAATATAAGGCAATGATCCCTGCCTGCAGCAGAGGCAGAAAAATTATTATAAGAACAAGTACGTTTTTCCTTTTACCGTTATTCAAGTATTCCGTCAGTCTTTTCATAAGCCGGTTTTATAACTCTTCCTTTATCACATAAATCGGACGTTTCTTAACTTCAAGATAAGTCTTGGCAAGATACTGTCCCACAATTCCCAGGCAAAACAACTGTACTCCGCTGATCAGAGAGATAATACACACCATGGACGGCCAGCCCGAAACCGGATCGCCAAAAATGGCGGTTCTGACCACAATAAATATAATCAGCAAAAATGCCAGAAAGCAAAAGAGAACTCCCATAATTGCCGCAATGGACAGCGGAATCGTTGAAAAAGCGGTAATTCCTTCCAAAGAATAGAGCAAAAGTCCCCAAAAGCTCCATTTTGTCTCTCCCCTGACCCGTTCCACATTCTCAAATTCCAGCCACTTTGTCCGAAACCCCACCCAGCCGAAAATGCCTTTCGTAAACCGGTTATACTCCCGCATGGATAAAACCGCATCGACCATCTGCCGGGTCATCATCCGGTAATCCCTGGCGCCGTCTACGATTTCGGTTTTGGATATTTTTCGCATTAACCGATAAAACCGGCGTGCAAAAAAGGAACGGATCATGGGTTCTCCCTTCCGGTTCACCCGGCGGGTTGCCACGGAATCGTAACCTTCTTTTAAGTACCCGATCATCTCGGGAAGCAAATCCGGAGGGTCCTGCAGATCCGCATCCATCACTACCACATAGTCGCCTTTTGATTTTTCAAGTCCCGCAAAAAGAGCCGCTTCTTTTCCAAAATTACGGGAAAATGAAATAAGATGCACTCTGCCGTCTTCTTCCCGCAGCGCTTTTACTGCCGGCACGGTGCCGTCTGCCGATCCGTCGTCGATATATAGAATTTCCAACTCTATATTTTCCTTCTCAAAAAAGGCGGAATGTTTCATAATCTCTTTATAAAAACAGGGGACATTCTCCGCTTCATTATAGCAGGGAACAATCACGCTCAATAAACCCATATCTGGCTCTCCTCTTTACCGGCAGCTACAGATACCGTTCTCTGCCGTCTCTTTCAAGCTGCTCTACAATCTTTTTCACTTCCTGTACCCGGTCTCTTGGACAGACCAGCACCGCATCCTGCGTCTCCGCCACCACAAGGCCTTCGATTCCGACCGCCGCGATCAGCCTGTCCTTAGCATAACAGATACAATTCGAGGAATCAAGCAGCAGATGCTCCCCGCTGCATACGTTTCCGGCTTCGTCCGCTTTTAAAAGCGCCGGCAAAGTATCATAGCTTCCTATATCGTTCCATCCGAAATCCCCCTCCAGCATCAGCACCTTGTCGGCGCGTTCCATAATCCCGTAGTCTATGGAAATTTTGGGAATCACAGGATACACGCTTTTGATCACATCGGTCTCTTGGGGCGTATTCATAGCTTCACCGATTCTGACAAGGCAGGCGTAAATATCCGGAAGCAGTTTTTCAAACCAGGACAGGATCGTAGACGCTTTCCAGACGAACATACCGCTGTTCCATGCATATCTTCCATCTTCAAGATAAGCTCTGGCCGTTTCCAGATCCGGTTTTTCAACAAATTCTTCTACCCTGCGGTAACGTTTGCCTTCTATTTTTGTATTACGGATATATCCGTATCCGGTAGACGGAAATACAGGACGTATTCCCACCGTCACAAGAGCGTCCGTATCTTCCGCCGTACGTACCGCCTCCCGCATTACGGATACATACGTATCTTCATCCCCGATAAAATGATCGGATGCAAGAATACACATAATCCCGTCTTCATATTTTTTAACGATCTCCATGGCCGCATAACCAATACAGGCCGCGGTATTACGCGCCGCAGGCTCCGAAAGGATATGATCCTTTTGAATTCTGCCCGCCATACGTTCTTGCGTCAGTACAGAATGTATCTGGTTGGTAACAACAAACACATTCTCCGGGGACACAAACCGCGTCAGCCGATCGAAGGTCTCATTGACCATGATATCTTTTCCCGTCAGATTTAAAAACTGCTTGGGCAGTTCTTTTCTGCTTAAGGGCCAGAAGCGGGTTCCCCCGCCTCCAGCCATAATAACGCCGTACGTTTTCATAATCTCGCATTCTCCACATTATCTTTAAACCAGTCGTATGCCAGCCGTATGCCTTCTTTCAGTTCTACCCTGTGACGCCATCCAAGCTTATGAAGCTTTGTCACGTCCGTAAGCTTCCTTGGCGTCCCGTCCGGCATGCTTGCATTCCAGATAATTTTACCTGTATATCCTACGGCTTCCTGCACTGCCAGGGCAAGTTCTTTAATGCTTACTTCTTCGCCGGTTCCGATATTCACGTGCTCTTCCCCGTCGTAGTTCTCCAGAAGAAATACACAGGCGTCGGCCATATCGTCTACATATAAAAATTCCCGCAGGGGCGTTCCCGTCCCCCACAATTCCACCGTGGGCGCCAGGTTCATTCTGGCTTCATGGAATTTCCGGATCATAGCCGGCATTACGTGGGAATTATTTAAATCATAATTATCATGGGGACCGTATAGATTGGTAGGCATACAGCTGATAAAATCATCCCCATACTGGCGTTTGAAAAATTTGCACATCTCCAGCCCTGCAATTTTGGCAATGGCATACGCCTCGTTAGTAACCTCCAGCGGCCCGGTCAAAAGAGCGTTCTCCGGAATCGGCTGGGGAGCCATTTTGGGATAAATACAGGTGCTTCCCAAAAACAATAACTTTTTGACTTTATAATCATGTGCGCATTTGATTACGTTGCACTGAATCTGCAGATTTTCGCAGGCAAAATCTGCAGGCGTCGAATTGTTTGCGTTGATACCGCCTACCTTTGCCGCCGCCAAAACCACGACGTCCGGTCTTTCCTCCTGAAAGAAACGCTGCACGGCGCTCTGGTCTGTCAGGTCCAGTTCTCTGTGCGTACGGCCGATGATATGGGTATATCCTTTTCCCCGCAGGGAACGGACAATTGCGCTTCCTACCAGCCCTCTGTGCCCCGCCACGTAAATTTTATCTGTTTTTTCTATTCTACTCATATTTGGTTCCCTCTTGCATTCTGTTTTTTATTTATGGCGGGACGCTTTATATTCCCCGCAGCTCATTCCGGCAATATTTTTCATGTCCTCTTCGACCATCATTGCCACCAGGCCCCGGAAATCAATTTCCCGCTTCCATCCCAGTTCCTTTTCCGCTTTCGCCGCGTTGCCCCATAAAAATTCCACTTCCGCAGGACGGTAAAATTCAGGGTTTACGTCAACCAAAAGCCGTCCTGTTTCGGCATCAAAGCCTTTTTCATTTACTCCCGTGCCTTCCCACCGTATATTGATTCCAAGCTCCGAAAACGCAGCTTCCACGAACTCTCTTACCGTATGCGTTTCGTTTGTGGCAAGCACATAATCGCCGGGCTTATCCTGTTGGAGCATCAGCCACATTCCTCTTACATAATCGCCGGCAAATCCCCAATCTCTCTTTGCGTTCATATTACCCAAAGACAGTTTCTCCTGCCGTCCTGATACGATCGCGGCAAGAGCAAGTGAAATTTTACGGGTAACAAAATTTTCTCCCCGTCTGGGAGATTCGTGGTTAAAAAGAATTCCATTGCACGTAAACATGTTGTAGGATTCTCTGTAATTTACGGTAATCCAATAGGAATAAAGCTTCGCGGCGCCGTAAGGACTTTTGGGATAAAAGGGCGTCGTCTCGCTCTGGGGAGCCGTTTCCGGAAGTCCGCCGAACAATTCCGATGTGGAAGCCTGATAAAAACGGCAGTTTCCTCCGTTTACACGAATTGCCTCCAGCAGCTTTAAGGTGCTGATCCCTGTCGCTTCCGCCGTATATTCCGGCACTTCAAAGGATATTCCCACATGGGACTGGGCCGCCAGGTTATATACCTCCGTGGGTTTGATCTCCGCAATAAGACGCATCAGATTACTGGAATCTGTCATATCCGCATAATGCAGAAAAAATTTTATACCGTTGTACGTAGATGCAAGAATGTGGTCAATTCTTGCCGTATTAGAAATACTGTGCCTGCGCACCAGTCCGTGAACCTCATATCCTTTTTCCAACAGGAACTCCGCCAGATAGGAACCGTCCTGTCCGGTAATGCCGGTAATTAACGCTACGTTTTTCATATCTTTCTCACCTTCTGTTTTTTAATTAATTTGGTAATATTTTGCTATTTCTTTTGTCAGTATACTACTGTATAATGTGCATAACAACTTTAACTATTGCGGAAAAAGAGTAATATATTGCTATTTAATTTCGGAGGATTGTAATGACTTCTACCACTTATTCCAACCGGATTCTTCCTACGGTTTCTTCCTATGCAAAAGAGCACTATCTGTATGTGCAGGAAATCGGTACGCTGAAAAGTCTGATTCCCCACACCAGCCGCCGGGAAAATCTGAACTCCCTGCTTTTTTTTATCGTGCTGGAAGGAGAAGGAAGCATCACCTGTGAAGGAAGCATCTACCCGCTTCATACGGGCGACTGCGTTTGGCTCGACTGCAGTCGGCCATACTCCCATGAAAGCAGCGCGGAGCTTTCCTGGTCTCTGATGTGGGTGCATTTCTGGGGAAAAGAAGCTTCCGCTCTCTATGAAAATTACATGAACCGCGGAAATCCTTTTTTGTTTCGTCCCGGTAATTCATATCCTTTTACCAATACGCTTACGCTTCTTTACCGTGAACAGAGCCGCAGGGATTCTTTAAGCGAACTGGTCAGCCATAACTATCTGACAGATATTATTACCTCTATTTATCTGGAAAATGACAAAAACAATTTAATTCCTTTGCATGCTCCGGAAAAATTTTTGAAAATCCGTGAATACCTGGATCAGCATTATGCAGAAAAACTGGAACTGGAAACGCTGGCGGGAAATTTTTTTATCAGCAAATTTCATCTTGCCAGAGAGTTTAAACGAATTTTTGGAACCACAATCGGAGAATATATTTTAAAACAACGTATCTCGCAGGCAAAATCCCTGCTGCGGTTCTCAGATCTATCCATCGATGAAATTGCCGCTCGCTGCGGTTTTGCAGACGGCGGATATTTCATCAAGGTATTTAAAAAGGAAGAAAAAATTACGCCGGCGAAATATCGTAAGCTATGGCAGGCATCTTGAAAAACCGTGTACGGACCACCTGAATCTTTCCTTGTTTTTCCCGGCAAAATCAACTATACTTATTAAGTCGGGTCCGATTGCCGGCAGGTGGGAATTTTACGGAAAGATAAATTTTAACAGAAAGTAGTGAAATCATGAATTTTTTTGATGCTCTTACGCATAATACGGTTCTTGTATCCGCCGTTCTCGGCTGGTTTATTGCACAGATTCTTAAAACTTTGATTCATTTGTTTTTTACCAGAAAATTCGTTGCGGAAAGGCTTGTGGGAAGCGGGGGTATGCCCAGTTCCCATTCTTCTACGGTCTGTGCCCTTGCCACATCCGTCGCCATTCAGCAGGGACCGGACAGCGCGGCGTTTGCCATTTCTCTGGTCGTTGCAATCATTGTTATGCATGACGCCATGGGAGTCCGCCGCGAAACCGGCATTCAGGCCCGGGTCTTAAACGAAATGATGAAACTTTTCGAAGACATGGGGAGCGATATGCCGGCGCAGGACAAGTTAAAAGAATTTGTAGGACATACGCCTTTACAGGTTCTGATCGGCGCAGTTCTGGGGATTCTGACCGCTCTGATCATAAATCTGTAATTTACATTTCCTTTATATATTCGGCAATGGCATCCTGCCAGGGAGCAAACCGAAAATCCGAAGTCAGGCGGAGCATATAATTATCCAGAACGGAATATGCAGGTCTTGGAGCCGGCGCTCCGAATTCTTCCGTTGTTATGCGTTCAACCCGTGTGCGTTTACCTGCCAGCCGGAAAATCTCTTCCGCAAAATCCGCCCAGGAACATTCTCCTTCACAGGTCGCGTGAAATACTCCGTAATTATCCGTAAGAAGCAGACAGTCTATCAGTCCGGCCAGTTCCGTCGCACTGGTAGGGGTTCCGAACTGGTCTCCTACCACCCGGACCGTATCATTATCCCCGGACAGACGCAGCATTGTCTTTACGAAATTTTTCCCGTCTCCGTACAGCCATGCGGTCCTTAAGATGAAATAATTCCTGCAAAATTCCTTTACAAAATTCTCACCGGCAAGTTTGGTTAATCCGTAAATGCCTCCCGGCCCCGGCGCGTCGAACTCCGTATAGGGCCGCTGCGCGTCTCCGGAAAAAATGTAATCCGTGGAAATCTGCACCATCCTGGCTCCGTATCTTTCCGCCGCAATACTCAGATTCCTGGCTCCCACCGCATTAATCCGATATGCAAGATCGGTCTGCGTCTCACAGGCGTCAACTCCGGTATGGGCCGCACAGTTAATAATTGCATAAGGTTTGACCTGCTCTGCCAGTTCCATGACTTTGTCAATTTTTGTAATGTCCAGCTGTTCCACATCCGTATTTACAAGTTCCAGACCGGAACGGTCCGCGAACCTGCAATTCAGGGCACGTCCTAATTGCCCGTTACAGCCGGTTATCAAAATCTTTTTCATTCTAATTCCTCCATATCGTCTTCAACGTAACTTTATTATTTTATCGCGCGGTAATGGATTATGCAATGCTTTTTGGTTTGCAACTTTCTAAAAATTAATTACCTCTACTTCCCCCTGTTAAAACTAATCCCTCATCCAGAACTAAAAATTTTGTACCTTATAAAAAATCCCCCCAACAGTATCGCCGGGGTTTCTTTATACCTTGCGAATTTGGGAAGTTAAGAAAGAAAAAATGACATACTTTTCAATAAATTTTCCTGAGGTCTATAATCAAAATGATATTTATTTGAAAAACATAATTTCTGAAGATGCTGGCATGAAGTTTTGCATGACACTAATGAAAGCTGTCTTGGATACACAAGTCAAAAATGCGGATGAACCCGATAATAAAATTATGTCTCAGGTATACATGCCCATTAAAACAAAATAATTTTTTGACAAATTCACATTTTTATTAATAGTGTTTTGTATAATTATAAAAATTATAGACGGGAACCTGTCTTTAGATTCCCGGCCTACAGTTTTGTCTATGCACTTCTATCAGCTTTCAGTTGTTTTACTTCTTCAAGAGAAAGCCCTGAAATATTAACGATTTCCTCCAACGCATATTTGCCAGCTGCCAGCATACGGCGTGCCGTAGCTTTCATGCCTTCACGAATGCCTTCCTGTAAGGATTCGTTTCTCATATCTTCCATGGCCTTACACATAATCTCGATTCCCTCCTTGCTTTCCTTGAAAAATTTCACCCTGCTTGCCAGGGTTCCGTAGTACATATCCTTTGCGTCCGTACAGGAGAAGTCGTGCATCAGCCTCCCGACCGGTGTATCTCCACGATAAGCGCCGTTTACATACAGTATATGCGAACCGTCCTCAAATCTTTCCCCGGTTCCTAAAAAGCACCGCTCAATCGGAT
>ERZ779637.274-NODE-274-length-37813-cov-11.121776_pt1 | contig 37813 bp, 24 predicted proteins | sample MGYA00514196_ERZ779637 | MGnify/ENA primary metagenome ERZ779637 (study PRJEB29562, sample SAMEA4376700) | mouse gut metagenome | isolation source: Cecum | study: EMG produced TPA metagenomics assembly of the A DSS colitis mouse model was used to assess the...
AAGTACTTCTAAAACTCAGCAGCAGAGGCTGCTTCGTTAAGAAGTACTAAGTCTCGCACAGGAGAATGCCTGAAATGCGGCATTCTCCGCATGAAGGATCTGGCAATTATGTAATACAGGTAGGGAGGAGTATGCTTTGATACAGGTAGAGAATTTGGTCAAACGATATGGTGGCCATGTGGCGGTAAACAGCATGTCGTTTACGGTAGAAGAGGGGAAGATTTATGGTTTTCTCGGACCGAATGGCGCGGGAAAGACGACGACAATGAATGTGATGACAGGATATATTGCCGCCGACGGAGGAACGGTTGTGATCGACGGGCATGACATTCTGAAGGAGCCGCTGGCGGCGAAAGCCTGCGTTGGCTATCTGCCTGAGGTGCCGCCGCTTTATCCAGATATGACGGTGCGGGAGTTCCTGCTCTTTGCGGCGGAACTGAGAAAGGTGCCGAGAGCGGAGCGGAAGAAGCGGGTGGCAGATCTGGAGGAGCGGCTTTCTCTCTCGGAGATGAGCCATCGGCTGGTCAAAAATCTCTCCAAGGGATATAAGCAGAGAGTAGGGCTTGCACAGGCGCTTGTGGGCGATCCAAAGGTGCTGATTCTGGATGAGCCGATGGTGGGGCTTGACCCGAAACAGATCATAGAAATGCGTGATCTGATCAAAGGACTTGCCGGAAAACATACGGTCATTTTAAGTTCCCATATCCTTTCGGAAATCAGTGCGGTATGCGATCATATTCTCATTATCTCGAAAGGGAAACTGGCGGCAAGCGGTTCTCCCGAAGAACTGCAAAAGATGATGCAGGGCACGGCGGAGCTTGCGGTGACGGTGATCGGGGAGCAGGAACAGGCGCAGGCGGTACTGGAGCAGATTAGGGAAATAGAGCAGTTTACGTTTGAAGAGGGCGGGGAAGAGGACAGTATTCTGATTCACATTTCGACAAAGGATGATGTGGATATCCGGAAATCTTTATCCGTTGCGCTTGCCGGGGCGGGAATGCCGATACTTTCCATGAACCGTTCTGAAAAATCTCTGGAGGATATTTTCCTGGAGCTGACGGAGATGGAAGAGGATTTGGAAGGGAAAGACGGGACAGAATTGTCTGAGGAATCGGAGCAGGGTGAAACGGAGCCGCCTGAGGTGTCGGGGACAGGAGACGAAACGGATGCGCACGGAGTATCGGCGCAGGAAGAAGCATCGGCTGCGGTTACGGAAAAGGAAGAGACAGATATAGCTGCTGGAGAAACCGCAGCGGGGAAGGAGGAGACAGATGAGAGCGATTTATAAAAGAGAATTGAAATCTTATTTCTACTCCTTTACAGGCTGGCTTTTTATAGCGGTGAACCTCTTCGTAATGGGGCTGTACTTTGTTGTCTATAATATGCTGGCAGGCTATCCGACCATAGCCTATGTGCTGCAGAGCATTGTGTTTACATTTATTGTAACGATACCGATTCTCACCATGCGGACGCTTTCAGAGGAGCGGAAAAACAAGACGGATCAGTTGATTCTGACGGCGCCTGTCTCGGTTGAAAAGATTGTACTTGGCAAGTATCTGGCGCTTGCTACAGTGCTTTTTGTGCCGACGGCGTTTATGGGGCTTCTGCCTCTGTTTCTCATGCAGGGAGGGGAGTTTCAACTGGGCGTTTCCTACGCTTCGCTTCTGGGCTTTTTCCTGTACGGGTGCCTTGCGCTGGCGGTGGGGCTCTTTCTCTCGTCGCTGACGGAGAGCGTGGTGATTGCGGCGGTGCTTTCCTTTGGTGCGCTGTTTCTCGGTTATATTATGCCGGGCCTATCGAATCTGCTCACCACTACGGGAACGTCTGCAGTGACTACGGCAATTGGCAAGGTGCTGTCCTGCTTTGATATGGTCAGCCGGTTTGACACCCTTTCCTCCGGCTATTTTGAGCTGGAGGCGGTGGCCTATTATCTGACGGCTATTGCTCTGGCACTGTTTTGTACGGCACAGACCATTCAGAAGCGCCGTTACAATATTGCCGGAGGCGGTATAAAAGTCGGAGCTTACAGTGTCACGGGAATTTTGCTGGCGATTGCGCTGACTGTAGCGATTAATTTGGGGTTAAACTATGTGCCGGAGCAGTATTCCTCCTTTGATTTGACAGAAAACAGACTGTATGCACTGACGGACGCGACGAAGACGTTTCTTTCCGGGTTGTCCGAGGATGTGACGATTTATGTGCTGGCTGAGGAAGGCGCGGGGGATGCAGACTTTTCCAAAACGCTGGAGCGGGTGGCTGACCAGTCGGCACATATTAAAATAAAGTATGTCAGCCCGGCAAAGAATCCGAATTTTTATCAGAATTACACGGATGAGCAGCCGTCCACGGGCAGTTTGATCGTGGAGGGGGAAAAGCGCAGTACAGTGGTGGATTACGGGGATATTTATGCCTATGAGATGGACTATTCCACCTACAGCTACCAGACCACGGGTTATGACGGGGAAGGGCAGGTCGTTTCGGCTTTAGCCTACGTTACCACGGAGGATATGCCGGTTTTTTATGTGATCGGCGGACATGGGGAACTGGAGCTGGAGGAGAAGTTTGCCAATACCATAACAAAGGAAAACGCGTCCTATGAGACGCTGATGCTTTACTCGGTGGACGAAATTCCGGAGGACGCGCAGGGGATTATTCTGAATGCGCCCACAAGTGACTACTCGAAGGAAGACGCCGAAAAGGTTATCGCCTATCTGCAAAAGGGCGGCAATGCGTTGATTGTCCCGACTATGGCGGAAGGAGAGATGACGAACTTTAAGAGTATTCTGGATTTTTACGGAATTTCCGAGGTTGGTGGCACGATCGTTGAGCAGGACCGCAATTATTACTATCAGAATCCGTATTATCTCTTCCCTGAGATCGCATCGACGGAAGTGACGGCGTCTCTGGCGGACGGCCTGGTATTTGCACCCTTTTCCAAGGGACTTTCCTATGACGAGGAAACCATGGATGAAATTCATTATACGCCGCTTTTAACGACAAGCAGCAGCGCGTTTTCCAAGACGGATATCACGGACAGCAGTGATTTTGAAAAAGGCGCAAACGATATTGACGGACCTTTTACCGTCAGTGTGGAGGTGGAGAAGAGCACGGAGGACGGCGGTATTTCCCACGCTTTTGTGGTGGGCGGTGAGAGTCTCTTCACCAGTCTTGCGGATGAGATGGCGCCTGGCAATAATGTGAAACTTTTTGGCAGCATGATCAGTATGCTTGCGGATCATGAATCCTCAGTGGCGATTCCTGTCAAGAGCCTTTCCATGCCGAACCTGGTGTTTACGGCGCAGGCGGCATATATAGCGGCTGTTCTCTGCGTGATCGTGATTCCGCTTGCGACTCTTACGGCAGGGCTTGTGATCTGGCTGAAAAGACGGCGGCGCTGACGACCGGGTTTTTCCTCAGAATGATTGACTTCCGCAGGACTTTGTGTAAAAATGTACGTGATGGCAATGAGCAGTGCGCAGCCGTAAGATGAAAAAAAGGCAGCTTGCTGACAATTTTTTCAGATTGTGGATGCATAGGGCGAAGCCCGCAAACCGAGTTTGCACTGCGAAGAATGCATGAACGGAGGCATTATGAGAGGAATTGATACGCAGGTTCGGAAGAACAGAAGACGTATTTTCAAAGAGGTGGCGCACCTGGCATATGAGTCGAAAAACCTGAAGGACGATATCGAGGCGCTGCCCTATAAGATTGTGGACTATGAAGAGTCCGAGTATGAGAACATTTACAGGGATCGCGCCATTGTGCGCGAGAGAATCCGTCTGGCCATGGGGCTTTCCCTGCGGCCGGAAAATGTGCCTGTGCATCTGACGCAGGGGCTTGAGGAGAGCAATATTTCTGAGAAATATTACGAGCCGCCGCTGATGCAGGTGATTCCTTCGGCGTGCAACGCCTGTCCGGAGAACAGCTACTATGTGACGAACCGCTGTATGGGATGCGTGGCGCATCCCTGCCGGGAGGTCTGCCCGCGAGGTGCGATTTCCATGGTAAACGGCCGCTCCGTGATCGACCCGGAAAAATGTATCAAATGCGGTAAATGTAAGGCGGTCTGTCCCTATGATGCCATTGCCCATCAGGTGAGACCCTGTGCGGGTGCCTGCGGCGTGAATGCGATTAAGAATGATGAGAAGGGCCGCGCCGTGATTGACAATGACCTGTGCGTTTCCTGCGGACAGTGTATGGTGAACTGTCCGTTCGGGGCGATTGCGGATAAGTCCCAGATTTTCCAGCTGATCCGTGCGTTGCAGACGGGGGAGAAGATTATCGCCCAGGTGGCGCCGGCGTTTGCGGGACAGTTTGGCCCTGACGTGACGCCGGATATGCTGAAAACAGCCTTGAAGGAACTTGGGTTTTACGATGTGTACGAGACGGCTGTGGGCGCGGATATGGGCGCGATTGCGGAGGCGGAACACTACGCGAAGGAAGTGGCTGCGGGAAAACTGCCGTTCTCTCTGACATCCTGCTGTCCGTCATGGTCAGTGCTGGCGAAGAAATTCTTCCCGGAAACCATTGACAAGATATCGAACGCTTTGACGCCCATGGTGGCGACGGCGAGGGTGATCAAGGAGGAGCACCCGGATGCCAGAGTGGTCTTTATCGGTCCCTGCGCGTCCAAGAAGCTGGAGGCTTCCCGCAGGACGATCCGTTCGGATGTGGATTTCGTTATCACTTTCGAGGAGCTGACGGGGATATTTGAGGCAAAGGGCATCCTGTTAGATCAGATCAAGGCGATGGACGAGTTGAAGGGCGCTACCGGCGCGGGGCGCGGTTACGGTGTGGCGGGCGGCGTTGCCTCCGCCATCGAGGAGTGCGTGAGAGAGTACTACCCGGATGTGGAGGTACACATCGAGCACGCGGAAAGTTTGTCCGAATGCAAAAAGATGCTGATGCTTGCTAAGGCGGGTAAGAAAAACGGATGTCTGATTGAGGGTATGGCATGTCCCGGTGGCTGCGTGGCGGGTGCAGGTACGAATATTGCGATTCCGGCGGCAGCAAAGGCGGTGACATCCTTCAAGGCGGCGGCGGAGGAACGGATACCCGATCCGGGCATGCATCAGAAACGTGTCGAATAAAGTGAGAAGTACTTCTAAAACTCAGCAGCAGAGGCTGCTTCGCTAAGAAGTACTAGATTTGCTTCGCAAATCATTCTCACTTGGGAGAATGCCAAAATACGGCATTCTCCGCACAAAATTTTGGAGAATGAAGGAAAACGAGGATTATGGAAAAGATAAGAACAAGATATGCCCCCAGTCCCACGGGGCGTATGCATGTGGGGAATTTAAGAACAGCGCTTTATGCCTATCTGATTGCGAAGCACGAGGGCGGGGATTTTATCCTGCGCATTGAGGATACGGATCAGGAGCGCTATGTGGAGGGCGCGGTAGATATTATTTACCGCACGCTGGAGAACACGGGATTAGTACATGACGAAGGCCCTGACAAGGACGGCGGCGTGGGCCCCTATGTGCAGAGCGACCGCCAAAAGCAGGGCATTTATTTGGAATACGCGAAAAAGCTGATCGAGAAAGGCGAGGCGTATTATTGCTTTTGCGATAAAGAGAGACTGGCATCGCTTACGCAGACGGTGGCCGGAAAGGAAATCAACGTCTACGACAAGCACTGTCTGGATTTGTCAAAAGAAGAGGTGGAGGCGAATCTTGCGGCGGGGAAACCGTATGTAATACGCCAGAATAACCCGACGGAGGGGCAGACCACTTTCCATGACGATATCTATGGGGACATCACGGTGGACAACGCGGAGCTCGATGACATGATCCTGATTAAGTCGGACGGTTATCCCACTTACAACTTTGCCAATGTGGTGGACGACCATCTGATGGGGATCACGCATGTGGTGCGGGGTAACGAATATCTGTCCTCCTCGCCGAAATATAACCGGCTTTACGACGCTTTTGGCTGGGAGGTGCCGGAGTATGTGCACTGTCCGCTGATCACGGACGAAAATCATCAGAAGCTGTCCAAACGGTGCGGGCATTCCTCCTACGAAGATCTGATTGAGCAGGGATTTCTCTCGGAGGCAATCGTCAACTTCGTGGCGTTGCTTGGCTGGAGTCCTGAGGACAATGAGGAGATTTTTTCGCTGGACGAGCTGATCAAACGCTTCGACTATCATCACCTCTCCAAGTCCCCGGCGGTGTTTGACTATACGAAATTGAAATGGATGAACGGGGAATACTTAAAGGCGATGGATTTTGACCGCTTTTACGGAATGGCGGAGCCCTATCTGAAAGAAGCGGTGAAAAAGGACTACGACCTGAAAAAGATTGCCGCCATGGTGAAAACGAGAATTGAGATTTTCCCGGATATTAAGGAGCATGTGGACTTCTTCGATACGCTTCCGGACTATGACGTGGCGATGTATACACATAAGAAGATGAAGACCAACGCGGAAACGTCGCTTTCCGTCTTACAGGATCTTCTGCCGCGTCTGGAGGCGCAGGAGGATTACACGAACGACGCGCTTTATGCGGCTCTTTCCGCTTACGTGGAGGAGAAGGGATATAAAAACGGATATGTGATGTGGCCTGTGAGAACCGCCGTTTCCGGCAAGCAGATGACGCCGGGCGGGGCGACGGAGCTCATGGAAGTACTGGGAAAGGAAGAGTCCCTTGCGAGAATCCGCAAAGGGATCGAAATGCTTGAAAGGGTCTGAGCTTTCCTGCACGGCAAAGCAGGAGGAGGCAATCAGGCACGCGGAAGGCCCGGCAATGGTGTTAGCCGGGCCGGGCAGCGGAAAAACATTTGTCACAGTACACCGCATAAAGAGGCTCATCACATCACAGGGCGTCGATCCCGCCCATATCCTTGTTATTACGTTTACAAAGGCCGCCGCGCTGGAGATGCAGCAACGCTTTTTCCGGCTGATGGAAAAAGAAAACCTTCCGGTTTGGTTCGGCACGTTTCACGCAGTATTCTATCATATCTTGAAGCAATCGGCGCAGTATCGCGGATATACCATTATGACAGAGACAGAGAAAAGAAAGTTGATTCGGGATATCATACATAACCATAAGAGATTTGCCTATTTGCAGGAGGAGGACATTGAGGAGATTCTGACGGCCGTCAGCAGGTATAAGATAAAAACGGCGGAGGCGCAAAATGTGTCGGCTGGAGAGGATGGCAGAAAAGCTGAACGGGCGAAAGAGGAAGAAACAGGGAAGTTGTCCGGAATGCCGGAATTTCAAAAAATGAAGCGGGAAGATTTTCTGTTTCTATATAAAGAATATCAAAGCTGGCTCAAGGAATTTTTTAAATTCGATTTTGACGATCTGATGACATCCTGTCTGTGGCTTTTGCAGAATGACGCGGAAACGCTGGCTGAGTGGCAGGCACAGTTTCGCTATATTCTGGTGGACGAGTTTCAGGATATCTCCCCAATCCAGTATGAAATCATCCGACTGCTGGCGGCATCGGAGAACAATCTCTTTGTGGTGGGGGATGACGACCAGTCCATTTACGGATTCCGCGGCGCAAGCCCTGACATCATGAAGCGGTTTCTCGCGGATTTTCCACAGGCGGAACAGATTTTGCTGGATGTGAATTTTCGCTGTCATGGGGCCATTGTGAGAGCGGCGTCAAGAGTGATCGCGGAGAATGCAAACCGCATTCCCAAGGAGATTTTTTCGGTGCACGAGGACGGTGCTGGGCTGCGGCTCTGCCGGACGGAGTCCGAAGATACACTCAGACAGACAGTCGCGGATATGCTTGTGGAGGAACAAAGATCGGGAACGCTTGCACAGTGCGCCGTGATCTGCCGGACGAATCTTGAGTGCGGCTTCTGGGCGCAGACGCTGCATGAGGCGGGAATCCCTTACACCATGAGAGAAAAGCCGAAAAACCGATTCAGTCATTTTGTGATACAGGATATCTGCGCTTATCTGGCGCTGGGGCAGGGCGATCATGTAAGGCGGCATTTCTTACGGGTGATGAACCGCCCTGTCAGATATATGAAGCGGGATAGTCTGCCGGAGACCAAGATAGAGCGGGAAGCTGTGATCCGTTATTATGCCGCTGCGCCTCTGATACAGGCGAGGGTGAAAAAATTTTTCCGTGAGATTGATAGTCTGGCGGGAAAACGGGTGTATCTGCAGATTCATTACATACGGAAGGTGATCGGGTATGAGTCCTTTTTGCAGGAGAAATACGGTTCGATAAAAGCGGAGGAGCTGATACAGATCGGGGAAGAGTTTGAGCAGTTCTCCAAAAAGTTTTCTTCAGTGCGGGAGATGAAAACCTATATGGAACAGTATGCGGAGGTGATCAGGGAGCCGGAAAAGAGTGTGGAGGGTGTGCAGCTTATGACCATGCACGCATCCAAAGGGCTGGAATTTCCGACGGTTTACGTGCCGGAGTGCAACGAAGGAAAGATACCCTCTGACAAGTCAAAAACGTCGGCTGAGATCGAGGAGGAGAGGCGGATGTTTTACGTGGCGATGACCCGTGCGAAAAATACACTCTTTCTCGTGTACCATGACAAAAAAACCGGGAAGGATGCGCCCTCCCGGTTCCTGGAGCCGTTGTTATCTTCGCCTTAGGCATCTATGCGGAGAATGCCGGAGGCATTCTCTTATGCGAAACTTAGTAATTCCAAGTCAGCTTGCCGACATTGCGTCTCCGTCCAATGGCGGGACGTCTTTAAAATTACTTTTCGTTTTTTTCACTTTCGTCCACAATCTCATCAAACTCCGCGGCATCCAGGAATTCGTCGAATGCGTCCGCAACGGCTTCGTATTCCTCATCGTCCGCAATGTAGCCGAGTTCCGGCTCCTCATTGGGATCTTTTGGGTTTTCGCTGTAGCGGTAGAACCAGACCTCACCGTCCGCGTTTTCCCCGGACTCATCAAGCGGCAGGAGAGCGATATAATCCTTTCCTGCCACGGTCAGAATTGTGACGACGGCGCAGGTGACCTGAGACCCGTCGTCAAGCTCTAAATCCACGGTCATTTCTTCCTTTTCGAGTTCTTCCTGTGTGGTTTTCTTTTCGTTCTTGCCCATAAGTACCTCCGTTTCGATAAAAACAGTATACCACAGATGCAGGAACAAAACCAGAAATAGATTTAGATTGAAATACCGTCCGTTGTTATTGTATAATAAAAATGACTTAAACTTTGATTCCCGGCAAGAATGACTGTGTGACGGGAACCCGGCTTGCAGGAACGGAGGATTTGATGCAGAAGACATTTCAGATAAAGGGTTTAGACAGGGCACGTATCTATCCGCTGGGCGTGTCCTTGGAGGAAGAGGGGTTGCGGATTTCCGCAGTGTGCAACGGCAGGGGTGAGGAAGGAATTATCCTCTATGACAGAAAGCATCGGGAAGGGAGGCGTATTCCCTTTCAGGAAAACTGCCGGATCGGGTCGGTCTGTGCCATGATGCTGACCGGCTATCGGGATAAAAGCTGCAGCTATCTTTTTTACAGGGGAGAAGAGGTCTATCAGGATCCTTACTGTAAGCGGGTAGACAATGCTTACGGATACGGTGCGCCAAAGCCGACCCCGCCACGGTGTAAAGCAGTCGGCGAGCCCTACGAGTGGGGCAGCGATGGCAACATCCATATCCCCTATGAGGAGATGATTCTGTACGCGCTGCATGTGCGCGGGTATACGAAGCACCGGTCTTCCGGCGTAAAGCGGAAGGGAACATATGCCGGGCTGACGGAAAAGATTCCGTACTTGCAGGAGCTGGGTATCAATATGGTTCTGCTTATGCCCGCCTATGAGTTTGACGAAGTGATGCCTGAGAACAACACGGCACAGACCATGGAGCAGGCGGTTTTATCCTATACACAAAAGCTGCCGTCTCCCGGCGAGGAGGAAGAGAAAAAGCAGAGGATCAATTACTGGGGGTATCAGCCCGGACTTTACTATGTGCCAAAGAGCGCATATGCTTACAGCCGGGATGCGGTCGGAGAGTATAGGGACATGGTGCGCGCTTTTCACAGAGCCGGCATTGGCGTGGCGATGCAGTTTTATTTTCCGCCGGAAATGCGGTCTGTGGAAATTCTGGACATCCTGAAATATTGGGTATTGGAGTACCACATTGACGGCTTCCATCTGATGAGCGCGTCGCTGGATATGGCCTTAATTGCGGGAGAGCCGCTGCTTGCGGAGACGATGCTCCTCACAAGTGAGGGGAACGCCCATTGGGGCGCGGCGAAAACGCGGAATCTGGGCTGGCTCAGCGATGGGTTCCTATACAACATGCGGCGGTTTCTCAAGGGCGATGACAATATGATAAACCAGTTCCTTTTCCATGTGCGGGAAAACAAGGAAGAGCTTGGCATTGTGAACAGCATTGCAAGATGGGACGGACTGCGGCTGATGGATCTGGTATCCTACGACCGCAAGCACAACGAGGAAAACGGCGAGGACAATAAGGATGGCGTGGACTACAACTGCAGCTGGAACTGCGGGATAGAAGGAAAAAGCCGAAAGAAGGGGATTCAGGAGCTTCGCCTGCGGCAGATGAAAAACGCCATGACCATTCTGCTGATGTCACAGGGAACGCCGCTGATTTACGGCGGAGACGAGTTTGCCAATACACAGGGGGGAAACAACAACCCCTACTGTCAGGACAACGAGACGGCATGGATTAAATGGAATCAGACGGGCATGGGAAGGGAACTTCTCGATTATACGAAGTTTATGATCGGTATGCGGAGGGCGCACCGCATTTTGCACAGCAGGACGCTTCTTCGCGGGATAGATACCCTGTCCTGCGGTTTTCCGGATATCTCTTTTCACGGGCGGGAGGCGTGGCGGCCTGACACAAGTCCGGTCAGCCGTTGTGTGGGAATCATGTACTGCGGTTTCTATGCGATGGAAGGAGAGCGGGAGAGGGAATGTTTTTTCTATATCGCGGTCAACATGCATTGGCAGGTAGATTATCTGGGTCTGCCGAAGCTTCCGAAGGGAAAGCTGTGGACGTATTCGGCTTCCACGGGAAAAGAGATGCCGGAAATTGAGGAGAACGCGTCCTCTCAGGAAATCTGTGTGCCGGCCCGCACAATTGTGCTGTGCACCACAAAGGACGTGCCTGTGGAGACGGAAAAGACGGGGCGGAAAAAGGCAAAGAAGAATAAAGGGGGATGACAGTGGCTGATGAACAAGGCATGGGAACACTTTAAGACGATTACGCACCATAAGCTTCTGGTTATGGACGGATGCTTTCGGGTAGGGCTTTACAGACAGGGGCTTCTCCATGACCTGTCAAAATACAGTCCGACGGAATTTATGGTGGGAGCGAAATATTATCAGGGAGACAGGAGCCCCAACAACGCGGAGAGGGAGGATATCGGCTATTCTTCGGCATGGCTTCATCATAAAGGCCGCAACAAGCACCACTATGAATATTGGATCGATTACAGCTCGAAAGAGATCGAAGGCGGCATGGCGCCTGCCCCGATGCCTACCCGCTATATTGTAGAGATGTTTATGGACCGTGTGGCTGCCTGTAAGGTTTATCATGGGGACGCATACAAAGATCAGGATCCGCTGGCCTACTATGAGTCCTCCAAAACACCGCCTCCGCTTCACAAAAAGACGAAGCGGATGTTGGAATTTCTGCTACATACGCTGGCGGAGCATGGGGAGGAGAAAACCTTCCGCTATATTCGCAAAAAAATATTGAAGAAGTAACCGCTCTTTTTCTCTCGCATAGGATATGGTATGAGAGAAAAAGGAGATGAAACCCTATGAATTGTTGTTGGTTGATACTTTTGTTGCTTTTCTGTGGCGGAAACGGAAACGGTTTCTTTGGACAGAATGGGAATGGCTGCGGCTGTGAGGAACCTGCGAGGCCGAAACCGCCATGTGCAAGGTCCGAATCTCCCTGCAGACCGGAACCTCCCTGCGGCAGACCGGATCCGGAGCCCTGCCCCTGTGAGGATTCCCGTTTTGAGCCCCGCTTTGAGCAGAGGCCTTTTGGCGGTAATGGTTCTACCTGCGGATGCGAGGGAGAAAGTAACTGAGAGTAAAGTGTCGAAAGGGATCGCGCAAGCGGTCCCTTTACGTTTCCTTGACGGAACCGAAGGGCGGTGATATATTATTTAAGTATGGGAGGGAAATGATTATGTTGGACGGAAATAAGATATTATTCAGCGGTATGCAGGCAACGGGGAACCTGACATTGGGGAATTATCTGGGGGCGCTGAAAAACTGGGTGACGCTCTGTGAAGAGTACCAGTGTTTTTATTCTGTGGTGGATCTGCATTCCATCACCATCAGACAGGATCCGGCGGAGCTGAGGAAGCGGGCGAGAAATCTCCTCACGCTCTACATTGCGGCAGGGATTGAACCCGAGAAGAACTGCCTTTATTATCAGTCCCATGTGTCGGGACACGCAGAGCTTGCCTGGATATTAAACTGCTTTACTTATATGGGGGAGTTAAACCGCATGACCCAGTTTAAGGACAAGGCGGCGAAACACGCGGACAACATCAACGCAGGACTTTTTACGTATCCTGTGCTGATGGCGGCGGATATTCTTCTATACCAGGCGGATGTGGTGCCTGTGGGGAAGGATCAGCTGCAGCATTTGGAAATCACCCGGGACATTGCACAGCGTTTTAACGCGATTTACGGCGATGTGTTTACGATTCCAGAGCCTTATATCGGAAAGGCGGGCGCGAAGATTATGAGCCTGCAGAACCCGGAGAAGAAGATGTCCAAGTCGGATGAAAATCCGAACGGCAGCATTTATCTGATGGACGATCCTGACACGGTGATCCGCAAGTTTAAGCGCGCGGTGACAGATTCGGAGGCGTGTGTCCGTTACAGCGAGGAACAGCCGGGCATCCGTAACTTGATCGACATTTACTGCGCCTGCACGGGAAAGACTCCGGAGGAGACGGAGAGAGAGTTCGACGGCAAGGGCTACGGCGACTTTAAGATGGCTGTGGGCGAGTCCGTTGTGGGCGTGCTAAAGCCCCTGCAGGAGAGATATGAGGAACTCGGCAAGAATAAGGATTACATCGACAAGATAATTAAGGAGAACGGTGAGAAGGCAGCGTACTTTGCCAATAAAACCTTACGGAAGGTACAGAAAAAGGTGGGCTTTCCCGAGAGAGTCCGCTGACGATAAATGCTGTAAATGTGACCGGAAAACACGAATTAAAAAGGAATGCAGCAGGGAGGAAATATGGATAATCAGATCAATCAGCAGGGAGGCGGCTACCAGCAGGGTAATACATACCAGCAGGGAAATGCCTATCAACAGGGCGGTGGTTATCAGCAGGGAAATGCCTATCAGCAGGGAGGCGGTTACCAGCAGGGCAATGTCTATCAGCAAGGTAATACTTACCAGCAAGGTAATACTTACCAGCAAGGCAGTCCCTATCAACAGGGCAGCTCCTACCAACAGGGTAACTTCTATCAGCAGGGTGGTTCTTACGGGGGTAACGGTTACGGAAATGATAACGGCAATGCCGAGCCGCAGAAAGCGCCTAATATTTTTCAACAGTTTGCCTATTCCTTTGTGCCGAATCTGTACGACAGGCTGATAAAGGTGAAGGTAGGAAGTATGATCGGGTTTGTGACGCTGCTGGTGCTGGCGGCGACCTTACTTTCCTTTGTGTCCGTCATGGTTTCCTTTTCATCCGTAGACATGGAAGAGATTGCGGCACAGATGCCGGAATTTACGCTGGAGAACGGGCGGCTGTATATGGATGAGGACTTTATGTTGGACGAAGGTGGCGTGTTCGTGTACATGACGGAAGATATTGAAAGTTTTTCCTATGATGACGTCGATGAGATCATTGATGAGGGATATCACAGTGTGATGCTGGTGGGACGCGACCGCATTTCAATCATGAATAACGGGGAGTACCAGCAGATGGATTTCAGAGATTTAGGGGATAGCTTTTCACTGAGCAGAGAGTGGATTGCAACAGGACTGGCGCCGTTTGTTACAGTTATCATCGTCGTGGCGTACATTGTTTACTTTTTATGGCGGATTCTCTGGTATTTCCTGTGTGCGGCGGTTTATCTGCTGATTGCGATGCTCATTGCATCTGTCATGAGCAAACAGATACCGGGGGAAGTGTTGTTTCGGGTAGCGGTATACGCGAAGGTGCTGATGTTTGTTGTAGCGGCATTTCTTGACTTGATCCCTATGGTTGATATCCCAGTGTCCCTTTTGCTGCGAGCTGCAGTAACGACCGCGTTTATGGGCTTTGCGATCAAAAAACTGCCGGACAATCGTCCGGCCCCCGCGCCTATGATGGGGCAGGGGTGGCGGTAATTTTCCGTTACAATTCACTCTCACGCCAGATTTCGCCAATTTACGATTATCCAGTGTAAATTGTAACGATGATGCGTACAAAATGCCCAAAAGCAGGCATTTTGGCGCTGAATCCGACACCATGCAGCAAGTGCATGGTGCGGGTGTGAAAAGTAACAATTTTTCCGACTTTCATGGCGGAGCAGTTTGTTGTGGCGCGATAAGCATGGAGAAATGAGGATTCCTGTCCGCAGGCTTTATCTCTGGAATGGTTCCGTGAAATAACCGGCTCCGGAAACAGGCTCACCGCCGGTGAGAAGGTGGATCACATCGCCCATCACCTGCACACGGAAGATGGCGTTGCCGTCCATCCGCTCCTCGCTTGCAAGGATGGTGACGGAGGTAGGCGCGAGGTAGAACCCATGCAGGAGAGGCACCGGGGAGATGCCCAGAAGATGGCTTAACATGATACAGGTGACGCCCAGATGGCAGAAGATCACGATGGTATCTTCCGCATTGGCGGCGTCACTCTGTTTTTTGGGATCCGTGAGATAATAATTGTGATGTCTGGTGTAGCCATAGGAAGACAGGAGCTCGTCCAATCCTTTGCAGACTCCGTCGTATGCCGGGAGCAGTTCGTCGTTGGAGCGGTAGAGCGCTGTCTGCTTCCAGCCCTCCTTGTCGTACATCTCCGGGATTTCGGTCCAGTACGCGGGCATGAGATCCCAGGGGACGCCGTGGCGTCCCGTCACGGGATCGTCGATAAAATAAACAAACTCTTTCATCCATTCATAAGTAATGGCTTCACGGCCGACTGCTTCCAGAGAGTAGGAAGCAGTTTCCTTTGCCCTTCCCAATGGAGAACAGTAAAACTGTGTGATGTTTTCCCATTTTGCCACCCTCTTTGCCAAAAGTTTTGCCTCCCGGACACCCTTTTCCGTCAGGCAGTCTTTCTCATAATTCGGATCTCCGTGTCTGATAAATATGATTCTCATAAATCATCGCTCCTTTTTTTCCTAAATATTTTTTAAAGATTTCATTTTTATTTCTTTCTAACATGATATAATATACCAGACGCACAAGAAAAACAAGCGACGCCGCAGGCGGCATTTGTTTTTCTTGTGAGTGACACAGCAGGAAGGGAAAGGTTCAGGTATGAATATGTTTGGAAAAAAACGCGAAGTCAATATGGGGATTCCCAGGGGAAGGGGCGCGTTGACAGCAAAGATCGTGCTGGCGCTTGCCGTACTTGCCATCCTCGCCGGAAATTCCTACTATTCCATTCAGGAGGAGGAGCAGGCGGTGGTCTGTACTTTTGGTTCGCCCAAGGCGGTCACTACGCCGGGCCTGCACTTTAAGATTCCCTTTATCCAGACGGTGACAAAGGTGAATACTACGATTCAGGGATTTAACATCGGCTATCGGGACGGGACGGACGCGGATGATGTGGGGGATGATACCATTGAGGACGCACTGATGATTACGTCGGATTACAACTTTATCTATGTGGATTTCTACGCTGAATATAGAGTGACCGATCCGGTCAAGGCTCTTTACGCGTCGGAAAATCCGGCGCTTGTTCTGAAGAATATTGCCCAGAACTGTATCAGGACGACCATTGGTTCCTACAGCGTGGACAGTGTGCTTACCACGGGGAAGAATGAAATTCAGTCCAATATTAAGCAGATGATTCTGGATAAGCTGGAGATGTATGATATCGGCATCCAGCTTGTCAATATCACGATTCAGGATGCGACACCGCCCACCGCCGAGGTGGAGAATGCCTTCAAGGAAGTGGAGACGGCCAAGCAGGGCAAGGAGACAGCCCTGAATAACGCGAATAAATACAGGAACGAACAGATTCCAAATGCAGAGGCGGAGTCCGATAAAATTTTGCAGGACGCGGAGGCGAAAAAGCAGGAGCGCATCAACGAAGCCAACGGGCAGGCGGCCCGTTTTAACTCTATGTATCAGGAGTACGCGAAATATCCCGAGGTGACGAAGAAGCGCATGTTTTACGAGGCGATGGAGGACGTGCTTCCGGATGTGAAGGTAGTGATAGAGGGAGAAGGCGGAAATACCACCACGATGCTGCCCCTTGACAGCTTTGTGTCACAGGAGAGCAGCGCCGGTACAGAAGCCGCTGCCACAGACCGGGCCAACGGGCAGAATGCCGGGATGGATGAGGAGGAATAGACATGGCTGATTACACAGAAAATTCAAATGTACAGAATTTTGAGCGGTACAATTCCGACGGCACGAAGAAAAAGGAGAAGAAAAGCGGAAAAGGCGGAAAGAAACTGGGTGTGCTTTTGGGCGTGTTTCTTGTGATTGGTGTTTTTCTGCTGGCGAACTGTATGGTGGTGACAAAACAGAACCAATTTAAACTGATCCGTCAATTTGGCCGTGTGGACAGGGTGGTTTCCGTGCCGGGGTTAAGTTTTAAGCTGCCCTTTGTGGAGTCCGTGGACACTGTGCCGAAGGAGCTTCTGCTCTACGATCTGCCCGCATCGGATGTCATTACCTCCGACAAAAAGACAATGATCGTGGACAGCTATGTACTCTGGCGGGTGACGGATCCCCTGCGGTTTGCCCAGACCTTGAGCTGCTCCGTGCAGAACGCGGAAGGACGTATCGATGCCATTGTCTACAATGCCACGAAAAATACCATTTCCAACATGAAGCAGGACGAGGTGATCAGGAGCCGCGACGGCAAAATGACGATTACGGTGGATGAGAGCGGCACGGAGCTTACCGGCAACGATCTGGATTTGTCCGAGGCCAGAGAGGAAGTGATTGAGATCACCTCCTTGACAGAGGAAGTGATGGGACAGATCAACCATGTGGAGGATCAGTACGGCATTGAGCTGGTGGCGGTGGAAGTTAAAAAGCTGGATCTGCCGGACGACAATAAGCAGGCGGTCTACAACCGCATGATTTCCGAACGCGGCAACATTGCGGCGCAGTATACGGCGGAAGGAAAATCCGAGGCCAAGATGATTGAGAATACCACGGATAAAGAGGTGTCCATCATGCTTTCCGACGCGCAGGCCAAGGCGGAGGCCACCATTGCGGAGGGTGAAGCGGAATATATGCGGATTCTGTCGGGTGCGTATGCAGATCCGGAGAAGTCGGATTTCTATTCCTATGTGCGCGCTCTTGATGCGTTGAAGGAGAGTGTGTCAGGAGACAATAAGACGGTGATTCTGACGGAGGATTCACCGATTACGCAGATCTTTAACGGAAGATATTAAACATTATGGAAACGAGAGAAAAGCAAAGCGGCATATTGGAGGGCGTGATCTGGAAGCAGCTCTTACTCTTTTTCTTCCCGATTCTGGTCGGCACTTTCTTCCAGCAGCTTTACAATACGGTAGATACGGTGATTGTGGGGCAGTTTGCGGGGAAGGAGGCGCTGTCCAGCGTGGGCGGTTCCTCGGCGCAGATCATCAACATGGTGGTGGGCTTTTTCACAGGCCTAACGGCAGGCGGCACGGTACTGATCTCCCAGGCTTACGGGGCATCCCACAGGCAGAGGCTGGAGGATGCGCTGCACACTTCTTATGCCTTCGGCATTCTGGGAGGAATCGGGCTGGGGATCTTAGGTGTGGCGGCGGCGCCGCTTATTTTGCGGACCATGAATACGCCGCAGGAACTGATGGGGATGTCCACCCTGTACATACGGATTTATTTTTTAGGGCTGGTTTTTGTGTTTATCTATAATATGGGTGCGGCCATCCTGCGGGCCGTCGGGGATTCCAAGCGGCCATTGTATTATCTGGTGGTATGCTGTATCGTAAATATTGTGCTGGATCTGCTTTTGGTACTATATTTTAGGCTTGGTGTTCTTGGCGTGGCGGTGGCCACTTTGATTTCCCAGGCGATCAGCGCGGCGCTGGTGACGTGGACTTTGATGTATCAGGTGGATTGCATGAAGCTTTCGTTCCGCAAAATCAGGATGCACAGGGAAGTGTTGAAAAATATGCTGCAGATCGGTCTGCCTTCCGGTCTGCAGGCGTCCATGTACAGCATTTCCAACATGATCGTGCAGGCGGCCCTCAACCTGTTAGGCGTGGATACCATGGCGGCCTGGACGGCCTACGGCAAGATTGACAGCGTATTTTGGATGATTAACTCCTCCTTCGGCATTGCGCTCACCACTTTTGTGGGGCAGAATTTCGGCGCGGGGAAATGGGATCGTGTGAGGCGGGGGACGAGAGTTTGTCTGCGAATGGCGGTGGGCACGGCGATTTGCCTGACGGCGGTGCTGATGATGGCGGGACGTTTCCTACTCGGTATCTTTACGGGGGACGCTGTGGTAGTGGAAATCGGGCTGACGATGATGCGAAATATTGCGCCCGCTTTTGTCATGTTTGTGTTTATCGAGATTTTTTCGGGTTCCCTCAGAGCGCAGGGATATACTTTTGTGACCACGGTGATTTCGGTTCTTGGGGTATGCGTATTCCGAATTATATGGGTGAGCCTGATTCCGCCGGGGCAGGGTCTGACAAGGATTGTGGCCTGCTACCCGATCAGTTGGATCATATGTGCGGCACTGGTGAGCGGCTATTATTTTTATAAGCAGAAAAGAATCATCGAGAGGATGGAAGGAAAGACATGAATGTTAGATTCCGCATAAGCGGAAAATTGTGGTAGCGTCCTTTCGGGATGATTTTGTGGGTTTATGGCATACTACATAAAAAGAAAGTGAAATGCAATAAACTGACAAAAGGAGATTCTATCATGGAGGACGATACGATTAAACTGCTTCGCGAGTGCAACGCGGGGATTAAGATGGGCATTTCCTCGTTGGATGACGTGATGGATCACGTGAAGGATAATGCGCTGGAAAAGCTGCTTATGAAGAGCAAAGACACCCATTGTAAGCTGGGGGATGAGACACACGATTATTTGCAGGAATGCCATGACGAGGGCAAGGAGCCGGCGGCGATGGCGAAGATGATGTCCTGGGTGAAGACGAATGTCAGGCTGGGCGGCGAGGATTCGGACAGGGTCGTGGCCGATCTGGTCACGGACGGCTGCAACATGGGCGTAAAGTCCCTGTATCGTTATCTGCATCAGTATCGGGCAGCGGATGACAAGGCAAAGAAGATCGCAAAGGAAACGATTGCGGCGGAGGAAACGCTTATTAAGGATCTGAGAGAGTATCTGTAACGGGTATTCTCTCCTACATAAAGAGGGAGTGGGTTAGTGTGAGAAGTACTTCTAGGGAAGCGCTGATTAAATCAGCACTTCCTTAGAGCCTCCGGCGGATGCACACGGATTTGCAAAGGAATGTGCCGCTTCGCGGCGCAAATCCGGTGCGGGAAACGCTTTAATCAGCGTTTCCCTAGAACTCAGCAGCAGAGGCTGCTTCGTTAAGAAGTACTAAGTCAACACACAGGAGAGTACCCAAAATACGGGAATTCTCCGCACAGATTTTAGATTACGCTGAAGCGGAATCATGGAGGTTAGTATGAATATTGACGCATTTTTTGAGGAATTGGATTCTTATTTTGACAACAATCAGGTGGATAAGATTGACGGTTTTTTGACGGCTTCTCTGGCACGGGCGAAGGAGGAAGAGGATTATGCCGCCTATATTTCCATCTGCAATGAGATGATCGGCTTTTACAGGAGTGTGTCGGCGTTTCAGAAAGCATATGCGGCGGCGGAGGATGTGCTTCTTTTGATGGAGGAGCTGAAACTGGAGGACACGGAGCACTTTGCCACAACCTTGTTGAATGCGGCCACCGCTTACAGCGCAGCGGGGGATTATGCCCAGGGGCTGCGGCTTTACAGGCAGGCGATGCAGATTTATGAAAGGCTTCTGCCTGCGGAGGATTACAGATGGGCGAGTCTTTACAACAATATGAGCATTATGCTGGAAAAAGCGGGCGAGAACGAAGAGGCGGCGGAGAGCGCGAAAAGAGCGCTTGCCATTATTGAGAAACAGGAGGGAAATGAGGCGCAGACAGCGACTACCCTCACCAATCTGGCACTGGTTTACTTTAAACTTTCCGAAAATGAGGAGGCGAAACAGTGCCTTGAGCGGGCGATTGACCTTTTTGAACAGGGAACGGGTGATCCGAATGAGCACTACAGCGGCGCGCTGGCCGGAATGGGAGAAGCCTGCTTCCGGGACGGCGAGTATGAAAACTCCCTGTCCTACTATGAGCGGGCGCTGGAGGATGTGAAACGGCATTACGGAGAAAACATGAGCTATGGCATTCTCTGCGAGAACTGCGCTGCGGTGTATGGGGCGATGGGGGATAGGGAAAAGCAGAATCGCTATGTGGAAAAGGCGCAGGAAGTGATGGGACGGCTGCAGAGAAAGGCAGAGTGAAAAGCATAGCCTGTTTAGATGATATGGGAGAGGCGGGACGGTTTTGGCAATGAATGAGGCAGAAGCTGGGCTGCCGGATATTGAAGAAAAAGGAAGAGCAGAAAGTATATGAAAGGATTGGAATTATCAAAAAAATATTATGATACATACGGCATACGGATGATCACGACGCAATTTCCTGAGCTCGTGACGCAGACGGCGGCGGGGCTTGTGGGTTATGGCTCAGAATGTTTCGGCTTCGACGACGAGATTTCGACAGATCACGACTATGGCCCGTCTTTTTGTATCTGGCTGCCCCAAGAGGTTTACATAGAATATGGGCGAGGAATGCAGGCGGCATACGATGCGCTGCCGAAAGAATTTATGGGCTGCGCGGCCCGCGTGGAGGAAGAACAGGGGAAAGGACGTGTGGGCGTGCTCTGTCTGGAGGATTTCTATCGGGAGATTCTGGGGCGGGACAGCGTGCCTGAGGCGCCGGAGGAGTGGTTCGCGGTTTCGGAAGCCGCTCTCGCCACAGCCACAAACGGTGCGGTGTTTACCGATCCGTGCGGGAAGTTTACCGGAATCAGGGAAGCGCTTCTGGCTTACTATCCCCGGGAGGTATGGTTGAAAAAGCTGGCGGAGAGCTTGGCCCGTGCAGCGCAGGCGGGACAATACAACTATGCCCGTGCCATGAAGCGGGGGGAGCGCATTGCGGCAGAGCTTGCCCTGACAGAGTTTGTGAAGGAGGCCATGCAGATCGTCTATCTGCTGAACAGGAAATATGCCCCCTTTTATAAGTGGATGCACAGAGGGATGAAGGAGCTTGCCGTCGGCGGCGAGATCGGGGATATGCTTGCGCTTCTCTATCAGGTTCCCGATCCTGCGGCGGCCTGGGAAGGCATTGCGCCCACGGACTACCTGTATCATTTAAATACGGAGGATGGCAGAGTGCTGGTGATCGAGGCGGTCTGCAATGTGCTGGTGCAGATCTTGAACGAGAAGGGCTTGTCCGGCAGGCAGGATAATTTTCTGCAGAATCATGTGGAGGAGATATTGAGAAAATTAACGAAATAACGCTTATTTAATTTGCGAAAACATAGGGACAAATTCCCTGGGACATGATAGTCAATTTACAGAATGTGGCTAGGGAAACGCTGATTAAAGCGTTTCCCGCACCGGATTTGCGCCGCGAAGCGGCACATTCCTTTGCAAATCCGTGTGCATCCGCCGGAGGCTCTAAGGAAGTGCTGATTTAATCAGCGCTTCCCTAGATATGACGGAGAGAATTGTGCTGCACATAAGGAGGTCAGTTATGACAAACACAGAATTATTGCAGGCAATGTCCGATCTTTTGGACGAGAAACTGGAGGTCAAGCTGCAGCCAATGCGAGCCGACATGCAAGCCATGAAAGGCGAAGTTCAGGTCATGAAGGCTGACATGCAGGACTTGAAAGGCGAAGTTCAGGTCATGAAGGCTGACATGCAAGACTTGAAGCCCGATATTCAGGACTTGCAAGACGAGGTTCATGAGCTGCAGCGTAAAGCGGCAGGGATTGGGATGCGTATTGAGAACTGCACGGATAAAAATGTCCAACTGTTGGCTGAAAACTTTATTGAGCTGACGAAGAAGCTCAATATGGCGATTCCCGCAGCACATAATAACTATACTTACGAGATGAAAGTCAATTACTTCTGGAAGAGGTGGACAAGATCAAACAGACAATCAGAGAAAAAATGGCATAGTCGGCCGGTTGGGAACGGAAACCAAAAGGTGCAGAGACGGGAACAACGTCTCTGCACCTTTTGCAGTGGACTTGTAAAGGGCTTTTTTGAGGACACAATATTGTAAAAAGGGAAGAATTGTGCTACAATATTCAAAGATTATGTCCGACTGTATATTGTCGGATGCCGGACAGGATTACAGGGGATTTGTTGTCATATAATGGAATTAGGGGAAGAAAGAGGGATGAGAAGTATGAAGAAGAGCAGGCTTTATCGAGTGGGATCAGCGCTTCTGGCTGCAGCGATGGTGTTTACCTGCACGCCGCAGGCCGGATTGTATGTCCGCGCGGAGGAGTCGGCGTCGGCGGCAAATGCGCAGGGGGAAGAGAAGGATGCGCCCGCACAGGAGCCGGGGATAGGCGGGGAGACCCCGGGCATTGACCAGCCGGGCGGCACCGACGGCAAGCAGGAAGCTGCCGGGCCGAAACAGGACGGCAGCGAACATCAGGAAGCTGCTGACCCGGAACCGGATGAAAACGGCGGAAACAATGATCAGCCCGGGGCTGATACCGGGAATCAAAATCCTGCGCCGGGACAGACAGAAGACCCGAACGGTGGGGATGACGGCCAGCCGGGCGGAAACGGAGACAATCAGGATACCGACCCGAAGCCGGAAGATAGCGGCGCGCCGACGGATGACGATTACGGCCCGGGCGCTCCGTTGCCGGAAGAACCGGCGCTGCCGTCGGCAACGGCCGATGGGGATACGACGGAGACACAGAAACAGAAGTTGACGGTTGACTTTAACACCCGGACGGTGACGGCAAAAGACAAAACCTACGACGGCAAACGGCACAGCATTAGCGGATACGCGATCTGGACGCCGCAGGCAGCGGATTTGACATGGACTTATAAGCTGAAGGCTGAAAAGCTTCATGACTATTACCCGGAGCCGAGTCCCGCCGAGACGACAAAGTCGGTTCGGTTGTCCTATAACAGTGTGGCAGATGATTTCGCAAAGGCTTATGAGGACATTGCGCCCACGGAATGCGGCAAGTATACGCTGGAGATTTCGGCTGCGCTTACGAATGATGCGGACAAAGATAAGTATGAGTATGAAGAAAGCAGTATGAAAAAGAGCTTTACGTTCTCGATTCTTCCCCTGCTGGGGAAAGAGGTAAACCTTGTCGGCCTGACGGGGATTGCGGATAAGGACTATGACGGTCAGCCCGTCGATCTTGTCCAGAGCATTCAAAATGTGAAGGTACAGACAAACAAAGGCGTGGATATTACAGACAAGGTAGAACTCGAATATCGTGTGAAGGGACAGACGGAGGACGGTACGGAATACGAGCAGACAGTAGCCGCGGATACGTTGGCGGCCGATCTGCCTGCGGATGCCGGCAGCTATACGCTCTATGTCAATCTCAAAGAAAACGCAACGCATAATTATATGGCAAGGGAATGGGCATTTCCGTTCGTGATCAGTCGGCGGGCAGTGAAGGTTGCCGTGAACGATCAGGAGATGCATGTGAAGAAAGGCGACCCGATCGAGGCGGGAACAGCTTTGTCACAGGATGATTTTGAAAAAGAGCTGTATCAGATTGAGGGGATTCCGGACGACGAAAAGGATGATTTTATAAAGAATCTTACGGTCAATGTCCAGCAGGAGGTAAATCCTGTACAGACTGGCATTTATGATCTGAAAGCGGAAGGAATCAAAGCGGAGGAATGGCCGAATTATGATATTACCTATACAGAGGGCAAGCTGACGGTCAAGGCGAGATTCAAGCGCGTTGACAACGGCGGTGTGCTGAAAGCTGTCACCAATGTGGAAAACGGTTTAACTCTTGCGCAGATTGCGGAAAAGTATCTGTCCAAAAAGACGGCAGTCATTTATCTGGCGGATAACGCGGCGGACGATCAGTATAACGATACGGTGTCATCAAATGATATCAGGACTACGGCTCAGGTTGAATGGGATACGGAGAAGCCTGCGCCCGGCACGAGCTACAACGAAAAGGAGAAAAGAGAACAGAAGTTTACAATGCAGGGCAAGGTCGTCCTGCCGGAGCTTGTATATGCGGAGGATGATGAGAAGCGAACTGTGACGGTTGAGGTAAACGTGCGTGAAGCCTATGATGATGGCCAGGCGCTGATGCCTCGCACGGATGTGGCATCCGGTGTTGTAGGTTTGCAAACCAGTGTGCGGCTTCTCACCGACGAGGAGGGCGCGCAGATTTATTATACCGTAGATGGGAGCGATCCACGTACATCCCAGCGGAGGCGTCTTTACAGCGAAGCCATCGAGATCAACAGAACCATGACGATTCTTGCTGTTTCACATATACGCGGCAAGAGGGACAGCGAGGTTCTGCGGGCGACCTACTATCTGGATAAGAATATAAAACCCATCGATCCGGACGATCCGGATGACCCGGATAACCCGACGGTGCCCCCGGAAGATATTCCCAAGGATGAAAACGGAAAGCCGCTGGAAATCCCCAAGGATATGTGGGTGACAGATGTGAAACCGGATGAAGGATATGAAGGGCTTGTTTATACCGGTAAGGCGATCAAACCCACGGTGCGGGTTTACGATTACAAGAAACGGCTGGAGGAGAAGAAGGATTACACCATAACCTATAAGAACAATGTGAACGCAGCGGATAAAAATTCTGCCAAGGCGCCCACGATTGTGATTACGGGCAAGGGAAATTATGAGGGGAAGATCAATAAAACCTTCACGATATCTCCGAAGAAAATCACGGACGCGGATGTCAAGACGGATGATCTGACGGTTGCGTTCAACAACAAACTGCAGAAGCCCGTACCGACGGTGACATGGAACGGCAAGAAGCTTTCCGGTAAAAAGGATTACAGCGTTAGTATTGGAAAAGGTGCTGCCACTGGTTCGGAGGTGCCGATTGAAGCGGACAGCTATCCGATCACGTTGACCGGAACCGGAAATTACACGGGCGAGAGAAAGATCAATTTCATCATCACGCAGGGAACGCCCGTGCCCAAACTGACTGTCAGCAAAATTGCCGCGGTTACCTACACGGGCGCGGCGATTGAGCCCAAACCTACGGTAAAGAACGGCAAGGAGGAACTCAGGGAAGGTGCAGACTATACGCTTTCCTATGAAGACAATAAAGAAGTGGGAACGGCCTCTGTAATTATTACCGGCGCCGGAGAGACAGGTCAAAGTAAGTATTTCGGCGTGAAGCGTGTGACCTTCCAGATTAAGGCTGCCGCGACGATGAACAAGGCGAAGGTACAGTTTACGGAAGCGGCTGTCTACACGGGAAGTGCGGTGGAGCCCGCATGTACGGTGACAATATCACAGAAGGTAAACGGCGTCACGGAAAACCGCCCGCTGGTCAAGGATACGGACTATACCGTGACCTACCAGAACAACGTGAAGGCCGGGACGGCGACGGCAGTGTTTACAGGAAAAGGCGCTTATGGCGGCACCCTGAAAAAGACGTACAAGATCAGCGCTTATGATCTGATGGCTGATCAGAACAAAAAAGTGGAGATCCAGACATTGGAGGCATATCCCTATATGAAGGGAGGAAGCGCGCCCAAGCCCGTTGTCAGATTCGATGGGAAGAAGCTGACGGAGGGAACCGACTACACACTGTCCTACAAAAATAATAAGGCGGCGGGAAGCACTGCCACCTTGACTGTCAAAGGCAAGGGCAACTTTAAGGGAAGCGCAGTGAAATCCTTCAGGGTCGATGTGCGGGATATTTCCGGAGAGGTGTCAGGCGTTTCCGACTCCAAGGTAACCGTATCGGCGGCGGATAAGGTTTTTCAGGCAAAGGCAAATATTTACAAGACTAAAATCCGTGTGTTGGATATGAACGGCAAAGCCCTTGCGGCGGGCAAAGATTATGACAAGAATGTCACCTATTCCTATGCGGAATATATTAGTGTGCAAACCACCAATCCAAATGCAGCGGCGGCGGATAAGATCAGAAAAGTAGGGGATCCTGTGCAGGCCACGGATATCATACCCGCAGGGGCGCTGATTCAGGTGACTGTCAATGCGGCAGGCAGCAATTATAAGGGAACGGTGACAGGCACATACCGCTTTGTGCGGGCGGATCTCGCGAAAGCGAAGGTCGTTGTGCCCACCCAGACCTACACGGGAAAGGCGATTGAGCCGAAACCGGCCGATATACAGGTGACGTTAAGCGGCATGGTTTTATCCCCGGATGATTTCACGGTTGTAGGATATTCCAACAATATTAATAAGGGAACCGCAAAGCTGACCATTCAGGGAAAAGGTAATTACGGCGGTACGAAGACGGTGACTTTTAAGATTAAGGGAAAGAGCCTGCTCAGTCAAATATTAGGGTAATTATCGTAAAATACTTGCATAATTTTCATAATTGAGTAAAATAGAAGTATATGCGATAATATTATGTCAATGCCAATATGGGTATCTGATAACCAGATATAGTAGGAGATGAAGGAGCGATCCCTATATGGCGGGGTTTGAAGTAGCAGGGAGAAGACTGAGGACGGAGGCGGATTACAAGGCTGCTCTCCGCGATCAGAAACTGATTCAGCAGATCCGCTCCCAGGTTGATATGGAGCAGCCGGGAGCGGTCATTACCTTATATTCCGATATGCAGGCAGGAAAGTATCGTTTCGAGACGGTGGTCGGGAACGACTTTGACGATGAAATCTACGAGCTTGCGGAGAAGTACAAAAGTCAGGGCTACAATAAAGACAGCCGGGTTTCTGCCCGGAAGAAGCGGGAAAAGAAGCCGAAACAGAAGAAGCAGAAGGATGTAAAGCAGCAGAAGGCGAAGCAGGTCTCTTTGGAAGATTACGACGCTGACATGCAGAAAGAAATTTTGGCGCAGATCAAAAAGCGCGACAGACGCCGCAGACTTCTGGTTATTCTGTGCAGTGTCGTGGCTGTGGGGTGCTTTGGCTATTTTGGCGTGTATTCGTTTTTTGTCGAGAGAAACGAGATGGATTACGAGAATCTTTCCCGGCTGAAAGGTAACAGCGCATTGACGGGAAGCCTTTTCCACGGCGTGACCATACACTATACGGAAGAGGAAGAAGTCGAGCTGGAGGTGTTGGAAGAGTACCAGACCCTCTATAATAAAAACAAAAAGCTAATCGGATGGCTGAAAATTGACGATACTATTATAGATTATCCTGTGATGCAGACTGTCAATAACGAATATTATCTGGATCACAACTTTAATCAGGAGTATGACAAGAACGGCAGCCTGTTTCTCGATAAAGACTGCGACGTGGTGCGAAGAAACACCAATTTGATCATATACGGACATCATATGAAGTCCGGCAAGATGTTCGGAAATCTGAACAGCTACAGCAATGAAGAATATGGGAAGAAACATGCACTGATCCAGTTTGATACGATATATGAGAAGGGCACCTATGAAGTGATGTATGTGTTCCGCTCCAGAATCTACAATGAGGACGAAGTGGTGTTTAAGTATTATCAGTTTTTGGACGCGGCCTCGGAGGCGGAATTTAATTCCAATATGCAGGAGATGGCGGCGTTGTCTCTGTATGACACGGGCGTGACGGCGAGATACGGCGACGAGCTTTTGACCCTGTCCACCTGCGACAGCTCCGAGACAGACGGCAGGTTTGTAGTGGTAGCGAAAAGAGTCAGTTGACATACAAAAGACTGATTGACATAAATTTAGAATGTGTAAGGGAATGAGGAGACGCACCATGGCGAAAAAAACAGCAGTGAGAAAGCCGAAGAGAAGATTAAAAAAGACAGCCAGAAGGAGTCTGGCGGCGGTATTGATGGTCACTTCGATTGCGGTGGCCGCTATTCCTGCGCCCGAAAACTTGGCTGATAATCCGGGGGCAAGAGCGGGGGATCCGGTGGAATCGCCCACCGATTACGTGGAGGCAAAAGATGTTTCCGGACTGTTGGGCACGCCTCCGACGAACGATTATGTTTTATCGGCGGATGATTCGGGAGATACGGACAAGGAACAGGCACTTATTGCTAATACAATTATTCCGGCTATCGATGGCGGCAGTGTGGTGCCCACGGAAATTGTGACGAGCTATAGCGGGGAATTATATCTTACGTGGCAGTTTTTATATGAGCCGAAAGGGCAGAATACAGGACGTCTTGTTAAATATAACGATGAATTCCCGGCAGATTTGGTGAATCTGGGTTTACAGCCAAATAAGCAATATTTTATTGTGCACGAAAATGCGTATAATCTGTATTTTAGTAAGCCGGAGGATTTAAATCAGGATGCCGATGACGAGTCAACGCGTTTGACCGGAATGGATAATTTGACGTCAAGCGATTTGTTTTATCCGACAACACCGATTGCATATACATACAGGGATGTGGATCGCAGAACGGGAGAAATTCTTCTGGATGAGCCTACCATTCACTTCTTTCAGACTTATTTTTCCAGAGACTATGAGTCGGCGACAAATGTGTTTAAGGCTTATTGGCAAGAGTACACAAAATTACTTGATACGCCGGTAGATGAGGGCGGCGGGCAGGCTGCCGCGGATGCGTTGGAAAAGCCGGATGCTTTTGAGAGAGCAGCTTCCGATATCACGAACGAGACAGATCGGAAAAAATATTTTTGTGAGCATAACAGGACTTTGAGCAGACTGCCGGCGTACACACTGGAGATTGCCACAGACAGAAGGCTGACCAACAGCGGCGACAGGGTGTATGTGGCGCATGGCGATGGCAATGTACCGGCGGATTCTACTTATAAAGATGTGGATGGTTATTTGGTCGAGAAGGATAGTACCTTGATTACTTCGATTGCTTACAGGGCGTTTGCTGATGTACATAACGTAAAGCAGATCGAAATCGATCAGTATGTAAGGACGATTGAGCAGAGCGCTTTTGAGGAAGCAAATATTGCCAGTGTTGACATCGGTAATGCGAGAACCATCGGAGATCATGCTTTTAGGAATTGTAAGAGTCTGACCACGGTTACGTTCAGTGAGACATCACCTACGGATACGATTGGCGTTGAGGCCTTTTATGGAACGGGAATTAATACAAAATTGGAGTTCCCGCGTTATATTGCAAGGATTGGCTATGGCGCGTTTGCTTATTGTCTGGATTTGAGTGAAATAAAATTTTTTGACACAGGTGCAAATTGTACGGTGGGAGATTATGCTTTTTATGGCGATACCCGTCTGACAACAGTGGATTTTGCACGTACGGTGTTTGAGAGAATTGGCAAATGTGCCTTTGCCATTGCCGCGCCGAGCGGCGATGCCATGACCAAGTTCCATTTTCCCAGCGAGGGCCTGGACACCATGGATGATTATGTCCTTGCCAACCGCCGCGGCCTGGAAACGGTCGTGATTGAAAATTACACGAAAAAAGTGCCGGTGCATACTTTCTATAATTGTTTCGGACTAAAGAAAGCGGAGTTTTCCGACAAGTGCGGGGCGGCATCCTTTGATCCAGAATTGTTTAAGGATGTGACGGAGGACAGTTTCTGTGTGTACGGTCCGGAGCTTTACGCCAATAGTCCGGCATTCCCAAGGACGAGTACATGGGATGCGGTGCGTACCGACGGCAAGGGTATTCCCTATGTCTATGAAAAGGATGGCAAGAAGCATTACGAGATGGCGCTCACCAGCGAGGACGGGACGAGATACCGTTATTCGGCGAGCGAGGACGGCACTTTGATTTCCTGTGCGCTGATCACACGAAATCCCGGCATGGTGGATCTGGTGATTCCGGAGATGATCGGCGACATTAAAGTAAAGAGTATCGGTACAGGCTGCTTTGACGACAAGGATCTGCGCGCCGTGATTCGCAGCATTACCATAAAGAATAATTCCGTGGCCGAGATTGGCGACGGTGTGTTCCGTGATCTGAAAAAGCTGAGGAAGGTAAGGATTGGAGACTCTGTTACAAGTATCGGCGCGAATGCATTTGCCGGATGCTCCAGTCTGTATGATGTGTACTTCACGACGCCCTCCGCCGGACATGCGGCGCTTAAGATCGGCGCGGATGCCTTTGTTACCACAGGGGATCATCTGACCTTCCACGGGGATATTGTGGAAGGGTATGCGCCCTTTGAGTGGGCTACGGATCAGAACAATGTGCTCAGAGATCCGGATCATCCGAATTATCCGCCGGTAAATATCTGCTATCAGAGTCTCTGGGACAGTGGAGAAGGAGCGCATCTTACGGTGATGCCGGATAAGTCGACCGGCGAGGTGACGCTTCTGGATTATCCGAAGTTCCAGGATCTGGAGAATCTGACCAGGGACGATGAGCTGCAGGATTTTTGCCACGATATGGAGGATTACTACTATTATACGGTTTACGATACCGACAGCGCGGAGATCAATACGCTGCGGCATGAGTATGCTGTGATTTTTGAAGCATACCGTACAGGGGCTCCGAATGTTACGGTTAACGGCAATGTGATTGCGATGGCCGATTATGAAGACGCGCTGGATCGCAGATATGGGCCGTGGATCAACCCGGTTTACTGCAGCGGCGCATGGGTGCAGTATATGAATGCGCAGCAGGAAGACACGGCGGAAGGGAAGTTAACGGATTTCCTGTTTAAGCCTCTTGTCGTGCAGGCAATTGAAAATCCGGAGCCTTACTTTGAAGCTTATCCCTATAATTTCATGGATAACTATGAGAATTATCTGAACATGGGGACTGCAGAGTACGGTGCGCTTCCGGAATATAAACAGGTGCCGGAAAAAGTATGGGGCTTCATCCATGCGACGCAGGATATTTATGTGCCTAAGGGTGTAGATTCCATAGATGTGATCTCCTATATGGAGAACAACCGTGACAATTATAACAAATATATTAAAGATCGTCCGGCAGACACCATGTATACCACAACGCTGGGCGGGGCGGTTCCCGGATTGTTCAGCGGCTATTATAAGGATTATGAAGAGGATGATGACGAGCGGGAGAATGCCGTAAAGGGCAACGATACGATACAGAGCGTTATTTTGACGGATATTAAGTCCATTCCCGACTATGCCTTTGACGACTGTGAGCAGTTGACAAGGGTGGAGATGCCTGCGGCGACGAAGGTTGGCAAGCTGCCGTTCCGCAACTGCGAGAATCTGATCAATCTGGTTGGCAGCGCGGATTATCCCGCGGAGAGAGGCATTCTCTACGAGAAACATAGGGATGCAGACGGAAACGACAGATACCGGATCATTGAGTGTCTGTTGGCAAGAGGAAAGAGCGGTGTAGGTGAGGAACTGTCAGTTTCCACCATATCCTCGGTGACAGACAGCATGATTCCGTTCCTGTGTGAGATATGTGAGACGGATAAAGACGGCAGCAATGCTCTTCCGGCTATTGCAGAGGGAGCCTTTGAGGGATGTAAGTATATCTCCATTGTGAATCTCACCGATGCGGCAGGATTAAAGACCATACCGGAAAATGCGTTTAAGGACTGCGAAAGAATCGGACAGATGATTCTGCCGGGTTCCGTGAATAAGATTGCGGACAATGCATTTACCCGCACGGCGACGACGGGCACGACCCATGCGAATGTGACTATTTACGGCCGAGAGGTGGATATTGCGGATACGGCGTTCACACCGAGAAGCGATTTCACGATTTACTCTTATGAAGATTCTGCGGCGAAGCGGTACGCGGACAGATATCAGATTGATTTCAAGCCGCTTAACGCATGCAGGGTATGGTTCTACGATTACGACGGTACGCCTCTTGGCAATGCGATTACAGTGGATAAGGGAACCAGAGTGACCGATCTGCCTGCGGAGGCACAGAAAGTTACAGAGGCAAACCACAGGCCCGGATATAACTTTGACAAGTGGTTGAGTGATGAAGGCAAGACGTTGGATGATCCGATTGAGAACGATATGACAGTCTTTGTGGCTCAATATACGAGCGACGGTTCGCTGGTGGACGGCAAGTGCAGTGTACAGTTCGTACACGGCCGCACCGGTCAGGTGTTCAGCGGAAGAGGAGCGGACGATAACGACAGATATCTGATTGTGCCCGGAACCAGCTTTGCGGATCCTTTGAACGGCGGACTGCCGACACCGGTACCTTCACCGAATCCGACTGAGGACGGATATACCTTCCTGAATGAGTTTAGGACGGATGCGGGCGAGGTATGGACACCGGAGACGATTATTACCCGGAACACGACGGTGCTTGCGCTCTTCGGACAGAACGGCAGCAACGGAAATATCAGCGGCGGCACGACCAGCGGTGGCACGACCAGCGGCGGTTCCGGAAATACCAGCAGAAATACGACGACCAGCAGGAACAGCGGCGGAAGCAGCAGCAGTAAAAAGAGCAGCAGCACAAGCAGCAGCTCTACTTCCAGCAGTTCCACGAGCGCTACCTCCACCACCTCAAGCGGTGTGGGACAGTACACGGTATTCGTGGAAGGCGGAAGCGGATCCGGCAGCTATGCGCCCGGTACGGTGGTTATTATCTCTTGCTATATGCCTGCGGACGGTATGCGGTTTGAGAAGTGGACGACAGAGTCGAACGGGGTGGCGCTTGCCAGCACGACGATGACGACGACGACCTTTACGATGCCGGCCAACAATGTGACGGTCAAGGCGAACTATGTGGAGGCTCCGGCGGCTCCTACGGTAGCGGTGAATACCGGCGGCGGTGGCGGCGGAACCGGGAATACCGGAAACAACACAGGCACGACAGACGGCAACGGCAGTACCAGAGTGGATATAGAGAAGCCGGGAATCTCCAACAGAGATCTGGCGACTGCGAACACGAACGGATCTTCGGATAACTTCATCGTGAAGATTTCCGAGACAGATGAGGCGACCCGCGCGGTGGCGGCGGCTCTCACGAACAAGTACGGTACGCTTGACAATATTCTGTACTACGCGATGGATATCAGTCTCTATGATTCCACCGGAACCACGAAGATTACGGACACTACGGGATTGTCTGTGGACATTACCATCCCGATTCCGGATTCGTTGGTGGCTTACGGCGGCAACAACATGGCGGGCGCGGTGATTAACGGCGATCAGTTAGAGAGCCTGAACGAGAGCTTTACTACGATCAACGGTGTACCTTGTATCCGTTTCCGTGCGGAGCACTTCTCGCCTTATACGGTTTATGTGGACACCGGAAATCTGGTGGAGGGCGTGATTGACGTGACGCCCAAGACCGGTGACCCGATTCATCCGAAGTGGTTCTTATCGCTCGGGCTGGCTTGTCTGTCGATCATTTTGTTCCTCAAAAAGGACAAAAAGGTGAAGGCAAAGGCATAAGGGATGATGATCCCGAGGAGGAATCCTATGGGGAAACAGTTAAGAAAGCTGATCGGCACGCTGCTCTTAGTGACAGCGATTGTCGTGACACAGATTCCTGTATCAGATGTGGAGGCGGAGGATTCCTCCGCCGCATCTGATTTTAACATGGATGGAACTACATTAGTGAAGTATAACGGCACGGCTGAGGACGTGTCTCTTTCCAATCAGGTAAAAAAGATAGCGTCGGAAGCCTTTGCGGGGAATGACCATGTGCGCAGCGTTGCGATTGGCGACAGTGTGGAGGTCATTGACGTGAGGGCTTTTTCTGACTGCGCCAATCTGGAGAGCGTAACAGTTCCCGACAGCGTGGAGACCATTGAAAACGCGGCATTTTCTGATTGCCCTTCTCTGAAAAGGGTTTCGGTCGGAACAGGGCTTAAGAGCCTCGGAAACGGTGTTTTCGCGGGGGATTACAGCTTGTCGTCTGTGGATTTTTCCAGTGACAATCCGTATTTTGTCTGCGATGACGGCGCGATTTATAATAAAAAAGGATGGGATGTGCTCTATCAGGTGCTTTCAGGCAGAAAAGCGGATTCCTACAGTATGCCGTCCTCAGTGAATAAGATCAGACCCTACAGCTTCTGGGGTGATTACAATCTGCAGAGTGTGAGTATCAGCGGCAACGTGTCGGAGATCACGGGCTATGCCTTCTCCAACTGTAAGAATTTGAAAGAAGTCACCATTCCGTATTCCGTAAACAGCATTGAAATGAAAGCGTTTGAGGATTGCGTCAGACTTCGGGATATCACGATTCCGATTTCGGTGAGTTCGATTCACGCCACGGCTTTTGACGGCTGTACGAAGTTGGAAATTCATGCGGAGGCGGGCTCCTATGCAAAGAGCTTTGCGGATACACTGGTTTTGGATGACATTGATGTGTCTGAGTACGAGGAGGCGCCGATTCCCGAAAGTGCCGGTGAAGCCAGTGCGGAGGGAGAGGAGGCGCTGATCGTGGGGCCTGTGGATTATTACCACGAGGTAACCCATATGAACGCCATGGAGGCGGAGGAAGATCCCAGTGTAAAGGCCAAATCCCGTATAGTCGGACAGGAAGTCTATGTGCTGGTGGACAATGCCAAGGCAACCGTGAATGTGGGCGGCACTGGGGAGATTCTGGGCGGTGAGCCCGCGGTGGAGGAACCGGCGCTTGATACGGTTCCCGGCCTTGCGGGGTCGGAGGACGCGAAGGGCGGTTCTTTCCCGAAATATACGGTGGTAAATGGGGAAACCATAGCGGCGCAGGCTTACTATGATGATACGATGACGTCCTGCGAGATCCCGGGCGGTATCCGGCGGATCGGGGAATTTGCCTATGCGAGATCGGCGCTGAATACAGCGCGGATTCCCGAGGGCGTCGAGGAGATCGGTTACGCGGCTTTTTATCACTGTGACGGATTGACGGACGTGGTCATTCCCGACAGTGTGAAAGAAATCGGTATTTCCGCTTTTGAAAATACGCCGTGGCTTTCCGGCTGGAAGGCGAATGCGGGCGAGGCGGGAGAGTTTTTGATTGTGGGCGACGGCATACTGCTGGCTTACAGAGGAAAAGGCGGTGCGGTGACGATTCCTGATTCCGTGAAGGTGATCGGACCGGAAGTGTTCAAAGGTCTGACCGGCGTGGAGAGCGTGCAGATTCCTGAGAGTGTTTCTGTGATCGGGGAGGGCGCTTTTGAGGATTGCGTGAATTTGACGGTGTTTAGCGGCGCGGAGGGTGTGCGGCAGATTCGCGACAGGGCGTTTGCGGGCTGTCCGATTCGGACGGTTATCATTCCGGCGTCCGTGGAGCAGATCGGTCTTCGGGCTTTTGACAATGATAAGATAAAAGACGGTGTGGTCTATTTTGCGGGTGACAAGCTCCCGGCCCGTTCCTATGAAAATGCGTCCACAAAACTTTATCGGGATACTTACCGCGGGCAGGCATTTACCGGAACCCGTGTCGCCGTGATTCCGGCCGGGGTAACAGACTTGACGGGTACCTGTCTGTCGAGGGCGGGCGGCGATTTTATGGGCGTGATCTGCAGAAGACAGGGCGCGGCGGATACGTCGTCTGAGACGGACGGGACGGCTGACGCGGGAAATGCCGGAAGCGCGGATGGCAGCGGCGGGCAGTCGGATACGGCAGTTTCGTCTGATAACAGCGGTGGGCAGGCATCTGCAGACACAGCGGCTTCGTCTGATAACAGCGATGCGCGTGCTGTAACAGAGACAGCGGCAGATAACGCGTCGGATACAGTGGGCGGCGTGCTCACGATTTTGTCCAGAAGAGGCGGCGGCCCCGGCCCCGGGGAAACCGTGGAGATAGACGGACGCATTTACACGCTGGAGGCGGGACAGGAAACGCTTTCCGATGTGGAGCGTGAGGAAACGCAGACCGGCATTACCGTGCAGAATAACAGCTACTCCATACCGCGCGACAGCATTGTGACGGCGGTTATGGAGGGCAATGAAGGCAGTTATCGGATTGATATCGCAGACAGCGAGGAGGCGACGACGAAGATCGGGGATGTGTATAAGTCGATCTACGGCAACAGGCTGCCCCATTCCCTGCACGGTTACGAGATTACCATGACGGACACGACCACCGATGTGCCGGTCACGGCGCTTGGCAAACAGCGGGTGGAGATTACCATGCCTCTTCCGAGCGGCGTATTGCAGGAAAACCTCCATGTGGTATGTCTGGATGCGGACGGACAGCTTGAGGAGGTGGACAGTCGTATCGTCTCCCTGGACGGGCAGGACGCGGTGGCATTTCAGGCGGCACATTTCTCGGCTTACGGTATTTATAATTACGGCTCAGGTCCTGCCGTGGCGGATGTGAAAGACGGGCAGGCGGTGTTTGTCTCCCTCGGAAAGAAGGACGCGTCTCCCGATACGGGAGATCACAGCATTCATCCCAAATATTTCCTCGGTGCTGGATTGTTCTTTGCAGCGATGGCGGTGTTCTTTTATCAGAAGACGACATGGGTGAGGTGGAAGAGAAGGCTGCGGAGGAGTGGAAAATAGGAAATAGAAGTCAGAAAGTTTTGGGAAATGATGCATAAAATAACTCCCGGCATACTATATATGTAAAGCCGGGAGTTTTTTTGTACGATGGACAGGGTAAAGAGACAGCTTGGATGCAGTGAAGAGGTACAGTACAGTGTGGTCACGGAGGAAATCTGCGTGGCCGTTTTGGATACAGGGATTGGCGATCATCCGGATTTTGGGAACAGGGTGGTCGCCTTTCACGATTTTGTGAACGGCAGGCAGACGATGTATGATGACAGCGGGCATGGCACTCATGTAGCGGGATGCGTCGGTGGAAGCGGACGACTTTCCGGAGGCCGTTTTTCCGGGATTGCGCCTACCTGCAGGTTATGCGTGGGGAAGGTTCTTGATGAAAAGGGGGAGGGCAGCATAGAGAGCATGTACTATGGTCTGCTCTGGGTATTGGAGAATAGGCTTCGCTATCGGATAAGGGTGCTCAATATCTCCGTTGGAATCGGGGAGGACGGGGATGCGGCAAGGATGGAGGAACTGACAGGTCTTTTGGAGACGGTCTGTGAGCAGGGAGTGGTGGTTGTGTGCGCTGCCGGAAATAAAGGACCGGGGGAGGGCACGCTCTCGCCTCTTGGCACGAGCCGCAGAGTGATCACGGTGGGCTGTCACGAGGGAGGATATTTTGGGAACAGGAGAGATCTGTGTGAAAATTATTCCGGAAGAGGCTGGGATGCACTCGCGTACAGGAAGCCGGATCTGGTGGCACCGGGGACGGATATTGTTTCCTGCAACGGAAATCTGCGCAGGGACAGAAGAGGGGGATATCGGGAGCCGTACGTAAAAAAGAGCGGCACATCCATGGCAACGCCCATTGTCTCGGGCGCGGCGGCTCTCTATCTGCAAAAATTTCCTTTCAGCAGCAGCGAACAGGTGAAGCGGCAGATGGTCTATACGGCCAGAGATCTGGGGGTGGAGTGGAACAGACAGGGGTGGGGAATGTTAGACATAGAAAATTTGTGCAGATATTATTGACAGAAGAAAGTATATTGTATACAATTATACGAGGTGAGAGAAAAACGGGAGTTGTGTATTTGTTTACGTGGCACAGTCTCGTTCATGTGCTGTCAAAGAAAGAGAAAAGACGGCGGCGCAGGAGTGAGGAATTGAAATGACGAACTATGATAAGAAGTATGATGCGAACGACAAGTA
>ERZ779637.275-NODE-275-length-37769-cov-12.158191_pt1 | contig 37769 bp, 38 predicted proteins | sample MGYA00514196_ERZ779637 | MGnify/ENA primary metagenome ERZ779637 (study PRJEB29562, sample SAMEA4376700) | mouse gut metagenome | isolation source: Cecum | study: EMG produced TPA metagenomics assembly of the A DSS colitis mouse model was used to assess the...
GCTCTGCAAACTATGTCTCTTTTTCTTTTTGCGAAACTTATTCTACCTTATCAAAAGAAGGGCCGGCGGCCCCTTCCGGAAGGCCCGCCCCCTGCCGAAATCCGCAGAATAAAACAGGGGAAGCGCTCCCCCTGGGGGGAGCGCTTCCTAATCAGCAATTTAATCAGCCCTGCTCACGCATCTTGGCGAAGCAGTCGCTGCAATAAACCGGACGATCGCTCTTGGGCTCGAAGGGCACGCGGGCCTCGCCGCCGCAGTTCGCGCAGGTGGCGGTGAAGTACTCGCGGGGACCGCGGGCGGCGTTCTTGCGGGCGTCGCGGCAGGCCTTGCAGCGCTGGGGCTCGTTCTGGAAACCGCGCTCAGCGTAGAACTCCTGCTCGCCGGCGGTGAAAACGAACTCCTGACCGCACTCCTTGCAAACTAAGGTCTTGTCTTCGTACATGATTTTACCCTCTCTTTGAATAGAAAAAAATATATTGCGTTCAGCCTTTGCTGAAATCGCCGGAAATAAGGTGCCGCGCCGCCTTGCGGCGAATGCGCTGCACAGCGTTGTCCACCGACTTGGGGGACCGTGAAACCGCTTCGGCCATCTCCCGTATGGTAAGACCGTCTAAATAGTACCCCAAGATCTTCGCCTCGAACTGGGACAGCTGCTTGCAAACGTCACTTAACGTGTCCTGTGCGCCTTCCCGGCCAATAATCAGGTCCTCGGGGTTCGCCTGGGAGATCGCACCGCAGATGGAGGTATGACTATCAAAGAAGGGTATTTCAAGGGGAACCGACTGGTTAAGCGGCGTGTGCTTGTCGCGGGCGGCGGCCCGGACCGCAGAATACAGCCGGTTGCGGATACATATTTCTGCGAAGGTGCGAAAGCCTGCCGGTTTTTCCTCATCAAACTCCCGCACTGCGTATATCAGGCCGATCATGCCCTCCTGTATCAGATCGTCGCTGTCCCCTCCCACCAGATAGTAGGGACGGGCCAGCTTGCGGACCAGACGGTGATAGCGCTTAACCAAGGTCTCCTCCGCCTCCCGGTCCCCCTCCCGGGCCAGGGCGCACAGGCGCTCGTCCGGCAGGTCCTCATAGGCGGTGATTTGGGCTTCGTTGATCGACATGTCTATTATACCTAGTTTCCCTTGCTCTTGTCAAGTAAATATTAAAATTTTGTGAATTGTTTCTTCAAATTTTTAGCGTTTTCACCAATTCGGCCAGACGGCCCGCGCAGCCCTCGGCCTGCTGGACGGTTTTTGCCTCCACCATGACCCGGACCAGGGGCTCCGTGCCGGAGGGGCGCACCAGCACCCGGCCGTCGCCGCCCAGCGCCTCCTCCTCCCTGCGGATGGCCTCCTGAAGGTCCTGGGAGGCCATAACCGCCTCCTTCAGCCCCGGCTGGTTGGCCAGCTCCACGTTGATGAGGGTCTGGGGATAGGTTGGGCAGATGGAGGCCAGCTCGGAGGCGGGCTTGCCGCTGCGCTTGAGGACCTGGAGGAATTGCAGGGCGGTCAGCTGGCCGTCGCCGGTGGTGGCGTAGTCGGTAAAGATGGTGTGGCCCGACTGCTCCCCGCCGATGCGGTAGCCGAACTCCAGCATCTTCTCCAGCACGTTCCGGTCCCCTACGGGCGTACAGATCAGCCGGATGTTGTTCTTGTTGCAGAACTCATGGAGGCCCAGATTGCTCATGACCGTGCCAACGATGGTGCGGCCGGTGAGCAGGCCCTGGTCCCTCATGCTGAGGCCGCACACGGCCATGGTCTTGTCGCCGTCCACCACGTTCCCCTTTTCGTCGATCATCAGGCACCGGTCCGCGTCGCCGTCAAAGGCAATGCCCAGATCGTACCGGCCGGCGGTGACCATGGCGGCCAGGCTATCCAGGTGGGTGGAGCCGCATTGGAGGTTGATGTTCACGCCGTTGGGCTTTTTGTGGATGAAGTCGGCCTCGATCTCGAAGCCGGCGAAGAGGTCCGGGGCCGTGGCCGCGGCGGCGCCGTTGGCGCAGTCAATGAGCACCCGCAGTCCGCCCAGATCGTCCTGGACCGTGGCGGCCAGATGCTTGATGTACTCGTATTTAAGGTTTTTCATGCCGTGGATCCGCTTGCCGATGTCCCCGCCCTTTTTGATGGGCATGGGGTCCGGGGAGAGGATCTTGGCCTCCACCCGCTCCTCCAGCGCGTCGGAGAGCTTGTAGCCCCGGCTGTTGAATACCTTGATGCCGTTGTGCTCAAAGGGGTTGTGGCTGGCGGAGATGACCACGCCCGCGTCCGCCTCCACTTTAATGGTGAGGTAGGCCACCGCCGGGGTGGGGATGGTGCCCAGGGGCATCACGTCGCCGCCCGCGGAGGTGATGCCGGAGATCAGCGCGCCCTCCAGCATGTCCGAGGATATGCGGGTGTCCATGCCGATGGTGATGAGAGGCGGCGCGCCCTTCTCCTCTGTCAATACCAGCGTCACCGCCTGCCCTACCCGGTACGCCAGCTCCGCCGTCAGGTTCTCGCCTACGATCCCACGAATGCCGTCCGTTCCAAAAAGCTTACCCATAACTGCTGCGCTCCTCGCTTTTTTAGTAGTCATTCTTTTTCTTGAAAGAAAAAGAATCAAAAAGAACTTTTAGAGGGGTTATTTCAAGAAAATTTCTTTTTTACAAAATATGATGGTACACAATGGTATATGGCTGCAGGGGTCAGCATCGCTCGCCCCTACACCCCGTCCTCGTCTGAAATCCATTCTACTAGATCCCCCGGCTGGCAATGGAGGATGCCACATACTACGCCTAAATTATCTAAATTAATTGATGTATTACCAGAGCGAAGCCGCTGTAAGGTACTTTCTGCAAGTATTTTTTCGTGCCGTATTCGCGTCGTATTATATCCCGCATTTTTCATCTCTAATAGAATATTGATCTTATATCTTAGCATATGACAACCTCAACCGTCTATTTTACACCTTAAAAGGCTTGACTTTCCACTCTTAAAGGTGTAAAATAATCTCATCTTAACAAAGGAGTATATACCTATGAACGAATTAATGCAAGCTCTGTATACCTATTTAATTGACTATCAGCTGGAGGATTACTACGGCCAGACGGAATATGAGGCCCGGCGGGAGAAGCGGGACCAGATTGGCCGTCAGCTGTGGGAGCAGCTGGGGCCGGAACAGCGGGAGCTGTTGGAGGCGCTCCAGCGGGCCTACGACTGTACCCAGCTGTCGGAGCTGGAGGCCATGTTCCTTGCAAGCTTTGACCAGTGCAAGGCCCTGGCGCTCACCCACGCGGCCCCGTAAGCCCCAGAGCAGCCAGGATATCCCCCTCTAAAAGTTCTTTTTGATCCTTTTTCTTTCAAGAAAAAGGATGATTACTTAAAAGCTGATCTGCTCCATCGCGCCCCCTGGGACGCTTAATCCCAGGTGCTGGTAGGCTTTTGCGGTGACGCACCGGCCCCGGGGGGTGCGGGTGAGAAAGCCGATCTGCATCAGATAGGGCTCGTACACGTCCTCCAGGGTCACCGCCTCCTCGTTGATGGTGGCGGCCAGGGTCTCCAGCCCCACCGGGCCGCCGCCGTAGTACTCGATCACGGCCCGGAGCATCCGGCGGTCAATGTTGTCCAGGCCCAAGCGGTCCACCTCCAGGGCGGTGAGGGCCTTGTCGGACAGCTCCTTGGTAATCACGCCGTCCCCCACCACCTGGGCGAAGTCCCGCACCCGGCGAAGCATCCGGTTTGCGATACGGGGGGTGCCCCGGCTGCGGCAGGCGATCTCCATAGCTCCGTCGGGCTCAATGGGCGCGTCCAGGATGCCGGCGGACCGGGTGACGATCAGGGCCAGCTCCCGGGGCGTGTACAGCTCCAGCCGCAGGGTCACGCCGAACCGGTCCCGGAGGGGCGCGGAGAGCTGGCCGGCCCGGGTAGTGGCCCCGATGAGGGTGAACTTGGGCAGATCCAGGCGGATGGAGTTGGCCGAGGGCCCCTTGCCAATGATAATATCAATGGCAAAATCCTCCATGGCCGGGTACAGCACCTCCTCCACGGAGCGGTTGAGGCGGTGGATCTCGTCCACAAACAGGATGTCGTTCTCATTGAGGTTTGTCAGCAGGGCCGCCAGATCCCCGGCCTTCTCAATGGCCGGGCCGGAGGTGATGCGGACGTTGACCCCCATCTCATTGGCGATGATGCCGGACAGGGTGGTCTTGCCCAGGCCCGGGGGGCCGTGGAGCAGGACGTGGTCCAGGGGCTCGGAGCGCATCTTGGCGGCCTGGATGAATACCTCCAGATTGCCCTTTGCCTTCTCCTGGCCGATGTACTCCCGGAGGTTTTTGGGCCGCAGGGAGTACTCGTTCTCATCCTCGCGGGTGAGGGTAGTCGCCACAAGGGGCTCCTCCTCCACAAAGGGCTCCTTGCCGGAAAAGTCAATGCTCACCGTTCACGCCCCCTCACTTCACCATATTTTTCAGGGCCAGACGGATCACCTGCTCCAGGCTCTGGCCCTCGATGTCGACGCCCTTGAGGGCCACGTTGATCTCCGCCTGGGAGTAGCCCAGCACCGCCAGGGCGGCGGATGCCTCGCTGAGCTTGTTCTGGGGGATGATGGTCACGGCGGGCCCGGCCACGCTCTCCCCGGAGCCGGACACGGTCTGCCCCTTGGCCAGCTTGTCCTTCAGCTCCAGGATGATCCGCTGGGCAATGCGCTTGCCCACGCCGGGGGCGCGGGTGAGGGACTTCTCGTCCCCGGTGATGATGCTCATGGCCAGATCCGTGGGCGCGGAGGAGGAGAGGATAGCCAGGGCGGCCTTTGGCCCCACGCCGGAGACGGAGATGAGCTGCTGGAACAGCTTGAGCTCCTCCCGCCCGGCAAAGCCGTAGAGGTCCATGGCGTCCTCCCGGACGCTGAGGTAGGTGAAGAGCTTGACCTTGTCCCCCTTCTTGATCTGGGAGAGGGTGTAGGCCGTGGTGCGGCAGGCGTAGCCCACGCCGCCGCAGTCGATCACCGCCAGATAGGGCTCCACATGGGCCACGGTTCCGGAAACATAGTAGTACATACAATCTCCTTATCGGGTGTCGTATCGCCTGGGGTCAAAAACCCGCTCCATGTTGAGCAGGCTGGTGGCGCTGCGGCCGTGGCAGATGGCGATCGCCAGCGCGTCGGCGGCATCGTCCGGGCGGGGGATCTCCTTCATCTTTAAAAGCCGCTGGGTCATGAGCATGACCTGCCGCTTGTCCGCGCCGCCGTAGCCCGCCACGGCCTGCTTGACCTGCATGGGGGTGTACTCGAACACCGGCACCCCGGACCGCTCCGCCTCCAGCAGGATTACGCCCCTGCCGTGGGCCACGGCAATGCCGGTGGTGATATTTTTTGAGAAGAACAGCTCCTCCACCGCTATCTCGTCGGGCCTGAACTGCTCAATAAGCTGGTTCATGTCCTGGGAGATCTGGTAGAGGCGGGTGGACAGGGGCAGGCCCGCCGGGGTGGTAATCACACCGTAGCGGAGCAGCCGGGAGCGGGCGCGTTCCGCCTCCACCAGCCCGAAGCCGATGGTAGCCACGCCTGGGTCTATGCCTAATATGCGCATGGGGGCGGCTCCTTTTTCATACTGCTCCATATTCTAACATCTGTATGATAAAAAAACAAGCTGATTCTTTGAAAAAATCAGCTTGTACGATGCTCGCCCCCGCTCCATATTCAGGTTATAAGGACCACTGAAGTTTTTCTTTTTGATTCTTTTTCCGCAGGCCGCTTGCGGCCCAGGCTCGCCGAAGGCGATGCTTGTTCACAAAGAAAAAGAATGATTACTTCCCGAACACCTCGGCGGCCACCCGTGCGGACTGGGCGGCGTCCCTGGTGTAGTAGTCCGCGCCGATTCTGTCGGCAAAGGACTGGGTAACCACCGCGCCGCCCACCATGACCTTGCAGGGCGCGCCGGCCTCCCGCAGGGCCCGGATGGTGACGGCGATGTTCTGGGCCGTGGTGGTCATGAGGGACGAGAGGCCCACCAGGGGAGCCCTGGTCTCCAGCGCCGCCGCCACAACCGTCTCCGGGGCCACGTCCCGGCCCAGATCCAGCACCCGGTAGCCGTAGTTCTCCAGAAGCATTTTCACAATATTCTTGCCGATGTCGTGGACGTCCCCCTGGACCGTGGCCAGCAGGATGGTCCCCCGCTCCCCCGTCCCCCGGGGCATGCTGGCGCGGACCATATCGCAGGCGGTTCTGGCCGCCTCGGCGGAGGCCATCAGCTGGGGCAGAAACACCTCCCCCGCCTCGTAGCCCTCCCCCACCCGGTCCAGGGCCGGGAGAATCAGGCCGGTGACGATCTCCATGGGCGGCAGCCTGCCCAGCAGCTCCTGGACTGCCGCCGGGACCTCCCCCTTCCGGCCGCTGGCGACGAGGCTCTGGAGCAGCTTCTCCGGGTCCTCCGGGGTGGGGGCGGCGGCCCGGGTCCCGCTGTGGCGGGCGATGTAGGCGGCGCAGCCGGGGTCCTCCCCCATGAGCACCCGGGCCCCGTCCAAGGCGTCTTGGACTGCGGGGGAGCCAGTGTTGACGATGGGCACGTTGAGCCCGGCGGCCAGGCAGGCGGAGAGGAAGGCGCAGTTGAGGGCGTCCCGCCCCGGCAGGCCGTGGCTGACGTTGGACACCCCCAGCACGGTTTTGTATCCCGCCTGGCGGACCAGGCGGACGGCCTCCGCCGCCGCCATGGCGGACTGGGGGTTCACCGAGGCAGCCATAGCCAGACAGTCAATGAGAATATCCTCCCGGCGCACCCCCGCCTCCTCCGCCGTCCGGGCGATCCGGAGGGCGGTGGCGGCCCGGACTTCCGGGCTGTCGCTGATCCCCTGCCCGTCCAGGGCCAGGACGATGAGCCCCGTGCCGTACTTCACCGCCAGGGGCAGCATACTGGCGAGGCTCTCCGGCGTGCCGTTGACGGAGTTGAGGACAGGCCGGCCCCGGCACACCCGCAGGGCCTCCTCCAGGGCTGCCGGATCGGAGCAGTCGATGACCAGGGGCAGGGGCGACACCTTCTGGATGGCCAGCACCAGCTGGGGCAGGGCCTCCCCCTCGTCGATGTCCGGCAGGCCCGCGTTGACCACCAGCAGGTCCGCCCCCTCCTCCTGCTGGGCGATGGCGGCCTCGCCGGCGTAGTCCCAGTTCTTTTCATAGAGGGCCATGCGCATTTTGGGCCGGCCCGTGGGGTTGATCCGCTCCCCCACCGTCGCGATGGAGGTCTCTGTCAGGGTCCGCACCCCCTGCCAGCCGCACAGGCGGCAGAGCCTGTCCGGCTTTTGCCGGGGCGGGCCCTCCCAGCCGTCCAGCAGGGCGCGAAGGGCCCGGATGTGGTCCGGCGTGGTGCCGCAGCAGCCGCCCAGGATAGACGCGCCGCTCCGCAGGAAGTCCCGGGCACAGCGGGCAAACTCCTCCGGTCCCACATCGTACACCGTCTCCCCGCCCTCCATGCGGGGCAGGCCCGCGTTGGGCTGGACGGCCACCGGCAGATGGGTGGCGCGGAGCATCTCCTCCAGGGCCGGCCCCAGCTCCCGGGGCCCCACGGAGCAGTTGAGCCCCACCCCGTCCGCCCCCAGGGCGGTGAGGGTGACGGCGGCGGCGGCCGGGTCCACCCCTAAAAAGGTCCTGCCGTCCGCGCCGAAGGTCATGGTTGCCAGCACCGGGAGGCGGGTGTTCTCCTTTGCCGCCAGCAGGGCGGCTTTGGCCTCCAACAGATCGCCCATGGTCTCGATGAGCACCAGATCCGCCCCCGCCTGCTCCCCTGCCGTGACGATCTCCGCAAAGAGCTCGTAGGCCCTCTGGAAGCTGAGGGGACCGAAGGGCTTCAGCAGCGTCCCCAGGGGGCCCACGTCCAGGGCCGCCAGCTTCCCCCCGGCCCGGCGGGCCAGGGATATGCCGGCGGCGATATAGGGGGCCGGGTCCTCCCCCAGCTTCTGACGGCTGGCGCCAAAGGTGTTGGCGGTGATGATGTCCGCCCCTGCGGCGGCGTAGGCGGCGTGGACGGCCTCCACGGCCGCCGGGTTTGTGAGGTTCAGCGTCTCCGGGGCCTGCCCCGGCTCCAGCCCGGAGCCCTGGAGCATGGTGCCCATGCCTCCGTCCAGCAGGAGGCGTCGGTTGAGATCAAGCATGGCGTTACTCCTATCCTTTGTCGTTATTGACTGCTTTCTGTTTTGAGCGCGGACAACACATGGGAAACCGTCATTTGCAGATCAGCGGGGATCTCCCCCCTGGCGGGCAGCACGGCGAAAAACGCCTCCTCTTCCGCCGGCTCCGGCGCAAATACCGGCGGCGGGATGTGCAGCGCCCGGCAGACCATCTCCTCAAAGGCGGCGTAATTCACCGTGTCCGTGGTCCCCACATGGAAAATCCCGTGCAGCTCCCGGCTGAGAACGTACCTTGCGTAGTCCCCGATCTGGTCTGCCAGGGTGACGTTGATCGTATAGCCGGGGTAAGTGGGGTGGGGCTCCCCGCTTTCGCTGCTGCGCCGGAGCTGCCGGACCCGCGGACAGCCGGGGCTCCAGACGGCGGCCAGACGAAAGACCGTCAGCTGCTCCCCGAGCAGCCGCCCCAGCATCGCCTCGCAGTCCCGCTTGAAGACGCCGTAGTCCGACGCCGGCGCGGGCGGATCCGCCTCTGTCCAGGGCTGGGTCAGGCGGCCGTCAAACACATTGGCCGTGGACATGTACAGCAGCCGCTTATCCTTCCCGGCCAGCCACTCCGCCAGCGCCCTGTGAAAGGTGATCTGCGCCGGATAGTCCCCCCGGACGGAGGAGATCACTACGTCCGGATCCTCCCGCAGGAGGACCTCTTTCAGCGCCTCCGGCGCCTCCACAGGCAGGCAGTAGCCGTTTTCCGGCGCACAGCGGCCCGCCGCCGGTATGATTTGATAGTCCTCCTCCAGGCGGCCGGCAGCGGCCCGGCCAACCAAGCCGGTGGCTCCCAGCAGCAGCGCCCTCTTTTTCATAGACGCCTCCTCCCCGTTGAATCCCTCTGGTTTTTTCCTTGTCCTGATCCCTCTGGGGCCCCAGAGGGCGCGCCTGCCCGCAAAAGAGGCAGGCAGAGAATCCCCGTCATAAGAAAAGCGGCAGAGGCTCTCACCTCTGCACTCCTCTCCTATGCCCTGGGGTGGGCCTTATGATAGACGTCCTGGAGCTTCTGCTTGACCATGTGGGAGTATATCTGGGTGGAGGATATATCCGCATGGCCCAGCATCTCCTGAATGGAGCGCAGATCCGCCCCATTCTCCAGCAGATGTGCAGCAAAGGAGTGGCGCAGGGTGTGGGGCGTGATGTCCTTGTCAATCTGCGCCTTCTCCTGATAGTACTTGACGATCTTCCAGAACCCCTGCCGGCTCATGCGCTCGCCGCTCATATTCACAAAGAGCGCCGGCTCCCTGGGCGTCAGCACCAGCTGGGGCCGTATGTCCCGAACGTAGTCCGTCAGCGCCTTCACCGCCGCCGCGTACAGGGGGATGATCCGCTCCTTTCCCCTGCTGACGCACCGGATGAGCCCCGCCGGCAGATTCACGTCCTCCACGTTCAGCCCGATCAGCTCGCTGACCCGGATGCCCGTGGCGTACAGCAGCTCCAGCATGGCGTGGTCCCGGTAGCCCTTGGGGTCCACGCACTGGGGCTGCTCCAGAAACAGATCCACCTCCTTGCCCGAGAGGATCTGGGGCAGCTTCCGCTCCGTGCGCACCGCCGCCGTGTGCTTGGCCGGGTTGGACCGGACCACGCCCTGGCTGAGAAGGTAGCTGTAAAAGCTCTTCAGGGAGGCCACACTCCTGGCCACGCTGGCAGCAGACTTGCCCCTGCCGGTCATATAGGCTATGTACCGCTCAATGTGCTCCTGGGCGCACTGAAGCAGCTCCGTCTCCTCCACCTCCTCGAGGTAGCGGCAAAACTGGGTTACGTCTCGGACATAGGATGTGATCGTGTTGTCCGAGGAGCACCGCTCCAGGCGCAGATAGGACGCGTATTCCCCGATATAATCTGCCAAAGCAGCCCCCTCCCTTCCTCATGATGGTAAAACCTCCCCCAGCGCAAGGCGGAACAGGAGAGGCGTTAAAAACCGTTCGCAGAACATGCCAACGGTTAATATCACGGCACACAACACAAACAGCAGCAGATACCGGCTCCCGTACAGGACCGGCGAGGAGCGCTTCCCCCGCCCGAAGGACAGGGCGAACAGCTCCGTGGACATGGGCCAGGCCGCCCCCGCCAGCGCGAAAAAGCAGGGCAGGGTGAACACCAGGCGCACCATGAAAATCCCCATGGCCAGCAGCACCCCTGCCCGGCCGTAACAGCGCACAAAGCAGGAGACCGCGTACATGGTCAAAAATCCGAACGTCCCCGCCAGGGCCGGGATCAGCGCCACCCCGGCGGAGGAGAACCCCAAAAGAAAAACCAGCGCCGCGTACCCGAAGTAGGTCACCGCGCACCGGAGCATGGACACCGCCACGCCCCCCGCGTCGTACACGGCGCAGTAGTCGCTCAAATACTGCTCCAGCGCCCGCCTGGTATCCGGGCTCCAGGCACCGGCGTACAGGTGGCCCGCCAGGGCCCCCGCCAGAAACAGCAGGGCCAGCACCCCGCTCCGCAGCAGCTCCGGGTCCCAGCCGCCCAGCCGGATCGTCCGCAGAACCGTCCGTCCACGCATCTTCCATCACCTCTCCACCAGCATATGCGCTGTGGACAAGTTTTAGAAGCGGTCTTATGTGGACCGGGCTCCCGCAGCTTGGGTGCGGCTTCTATAAATATAGTTCAAATCCGTTGTTTTCGCAAGGGAAAAACCGCCGCGCTGTCCTTTTTCGTCATTTATGCCAAAACCTTATGTCAATAATGTTATGTAAACTTCCTTGACCTGAAACGCATCTCGCCCCGTCCCATGGCCCCGCCTGGAATATTTAGTGCCCTCTCCTGCGGGCGGGCACCACATCTGGGACCAGCGGCCAATACGCTTTGTAATCGTCCCGCTGGCCCGGGGAGGCGGCCCGGCCAGCGGGATTTTTTCCATTTTTGTCTATTTTTCCACCTTGACAGATCCCGCCCGGCCTCAGCTCCTGCGCCTCCGGCGGGACTTGCCGGTCCTGCCCTGGGGCAGATTGTATCCCACCAGCGCCGCCAGCAGCCCGCCGGCCGCCATGGACAGCCCCAGGCCCGTCAGGCCGTTTTCTATGCGCACCGCGTCGGCTGTGAAGAATGCCGCCGCCAGGGTGAGGGTGAGGAACACGGCCACCACCACCGGCACGGTGAGCATGCTGGTCCCCCTCCCCCGGAGCACGCTGTACCCGCAGCCCAGGAAGGAGGCCAGGGCCGCCGTCACGCACACCATAGGATAGAGCTGGTCCATGCCCAGCACCTCCTTGTCGATGAGCAGCGCGCACACCAGCTGCAGCGCCACATAGGCGCCCAGTGCCAGCACGCCGCCGATCACGCTGTTTTTGACCATCCCCTTGGGCAGGGACATGACTACCTTTGACATAACTGAACCTCCCGGAAATCTACTGATAAGTCAGTATATTGTCTGGGAGGTCCGGTTATTCGGTTGGACAGGCGCTATTATTTGCTCTCGCCTTCGCCCTCCTCGATGCGGGGGGGCTCCTCACCGGCGGTCTTCTTTCCCTTCTTGCCGGCGGCCGGGGGATTGCTGTTGTTGGTGGACACCGCCCACTTGGTCAGCTCCATGCGCACACGGTCGTCGCTGGTCTCAATGACGATGTTCTCGTCTGTCACCTGGACGATCTTGCCCACAATGCCGCCAATGGTGGTGATCTGGTCGCCCTTCTTCAGGCTGCTGCGCATCTCCTCGGCCTGCTTTTTCCGCTTGCTCTCCGGACGGATCATCAGGAAATACAGCATGGCCAGCATCAAAATCAGCGGCAGAAAGATACCCAGACCGGCAGACCCCTCCGCCCCTGTTGCGGTATAGAATAGTGGCATATGGCGTTCCTCCTTCTTTCAAAAGTTCTTTGGTATACGAGAGCGCTTTGACCATTATACCTGACTTGCCAGCCTTTGGCAAGTCCTAAGTTTCAGCCAGGGGGACTTTTCTTGGGGGAGCCCCCTGCATGGAAGTCAATTTTCGGAAAAACGCATCTGCCGCTGTAAAAACGGATTTCCTTGGATCCCCCCGGGACGGCCCTTAAGATGACCGCCAGAAGGGCCGCATATGCGGACAGCCTGAACGGCAGATAGCACCGCCGCCGCCATACGCTCATATACTGGACTACCACGCGCAAAAGGAGACCAGATATGGAGCAATATTTTCCTTTCCAGTCCTCCCCCCTCCCCTACAGCTATGTTGCCCTCATGCCCCACTGCGACGCCAACACCCTCTACTACCACCACGACGAGTATTTTACCAACGCCGTCTATGAACTCAACAACCTGGTGGTCCACCACCGGCTCACCCGCATGAGCCTGTCCCAGCTGGCAACGGAGGACATCAACCTGCCCGCGGCCCTGCTGGCCCGCCTGCGCTCCGCCGCCGGGGCGGTGTACAACCACCAGCTCTACTTTGACAGCATCTCCTGCAAGGCCGGTCAGCCCCCTGTCAACCGGCTGACCGAGGAGATCGCCGCCTCCTACGGCTCCATGGACCGATTCCGCCGGCTGATGACGGAGGCGGCGGAGAGCATCATCGGCTCCGGCTGGGTCTGGCTGGTGGCGGAGGGAGCCCGGGGCATCCATCTGGCCACCACGCCCAACAACGAGGTGGTGGCCCTGGCCTCGGTGACGCCCCTGCTGGTGCTGGACATGTGGGAGCACGCCTACTTATCCTTGGACCACTTCGACAAGGCCGCCTATGTGGACGCCTGGTTCGCCCTGATCGACTGGGACAAGGCCAATCTGCGCTATCTGGAGGCGCTGCGGGCCGCGGACGCGGCCGTTGGATAACGCCGGCTGAAGAGCCCAGCGGACCTATGGCCGCTGGGCTCCCCTCTCAGCTCATCTTCAGAATCTCCCGCTTGAGCCGGTCAATGATCCGCTTCTCCAGACGGGAGATATAGGACTGGGAGATCCCCAGCTTGTCGGCCACCTCCTTCTGGGTCTGCTCCTGCCGCCCCTGGAGGCCGAAGCGGAGAACGATGATCTCCCGCTCCCGCTCCGGCAGCTTGTCAATGGCCGCCGCCAGCAGCTGCCGGTCCACGTCGTCCTCAATGGGCCGCATGACCGTGTCTGCCTCCGTGCCCAGCACATCGCTGAGCAGGAGCTCGTTGCCGTCCCAGTCCGTGTTGAGGGGTTCGTCCAGGCTGACCTCCCCCCGCTGGGAGGCGTTCTTGCGCAGATACATGAGGATCTCGTTCTCAATGCACCGGCTGGCGTAGGTGGCCAGCTTGATGTTCTTATCCGTGCGGTAGGTGTTGATGGCCTTGATGAGACCGATGGTGCCGATGGAGATGAGATCCTCGATATTGATGCCCGTGTTTTCAAACCGCCGGGCAATATAGACCACCAGGCGCAGGTTCCGCTCGATCAGCGTGGACCGGGCCTGCTCCTCCCCCTGGTCCAGCCGGGAGAGGAGGACCGCCTCCTCCTCCCGGCTCAGAGGGGGCGGCAGGGTGTCGCTGCCCCCGATGTACATGATTTTCTCCGGCCGGACAAGGCCCAGCCGGACCAGCAGGCGCTGAAGCGCCTCTCTCCATTTACGCAGCATGGCCGCCGCCCTCCTTCCCTGTTTCTCCGCCCCACAGGGCGGCCGCCCCGCCCTCGGACACAGCCCCCGGGGACAGGGCCACCGTGATCTCCCCCAACTCCCGGCCGTCTGCCCGCGCCCGGTCCGCCCGGAAGCACAGCAACAGTCCGCTCCTGACCCCTACCGCCCGGTAGGGCAGGACGCGAAACCCGCTCCCCGGTCCCAGGCGGCTGAGGACCGCCGCCGCGCCCTCTGCCTCCAGCCGGCTGAGGGCCTCCCGCTCCCGGTCCGTCCACAGAGGCTCCAGGGCCTCCCAGTGGGCGGTGAGCACCGGCCGCCCTGTGCAGGGATCGGAGAGGGTGTGGCCCGTGTCCAGCAGGGCGGTGAAGCGCGCCTGCCGGCCCCGCCGCCCGATCTCCCACCGGCACAGCTGGCCCGCCACCGCGTGGCGGGCGCCGCCCCGGAACACCACAGACAGCACCGCAAAGCAGGTCCCGCCGGCCAGAAAGAACACCCGCCAGTCCAGGCGGGACAGCACATCCCCCTCCTCCGCCAGCCGGCAGACCGCCACCAGCGCCCCGCCCATGGTGCAGGAGAGGAGGAAGAACAGCAGCAGCTGCCGCAGAAAGTCCCGCCGCCTGCCGAAGCACAGCCAGACCAGACCGGCGGCGGCGGCCATCTGAGGAAGAAGGGACGCGGCCGGGGCCAGTCCCGGCAGGGCGCACAGCGCGCCGTATGTACCGCCGGCCAGGGCCGCCGCCAGAATGCGGCGCCTCCGCACCGGCAGGCCGGACAGCCGGGCCGTGATGTACAGCGCCGCGGCGTCGGCGAGACAGTTGAAGAGAAAGACCAGATCCACATAGACCGCCATGACAAAACCTCCCTTTGGACGAGAGTAGTATAATCCCTGTCCACAGGGGGATTTTGTCATACCGGGGGAGAAGCTGAAAAAACCGCCGTCCCATTGCCGGGACGGCGGCGCGGCCTCTATTGCAGTACAAAGTCCATATACACCGGGTTGTGATCGCTCCAGCGGAAGCGGGTGTCATAGACCCGGGCCTCCCGCACCTCCACGTTGGCGGAGGTAATGAACCCATCCACCGTGACCACGTAGTTGTCCGGGCCGTAGGGCCGGTCCGCGTTGCGGCAGGAGGGCACGGGTTTCTCCCCGTCAAAGGGGGCCGCGATGGACAGCCCCTCCGGCACCAGCTCCGGCGGGATGGGCTGCGCCCAGGTGTAGGCCGGCCCGGACACGCCGAAGATCTCCGAGGAATTTCCCAGCAGATCCTTGTTGAAGTCCCCGCCGGCAATGGCGAAGTTTCCCTTCTCATACTCCCCGAGCATGTCCGCGAAGAGCATCTTCAGCTGTTCCTCGGCAATGACGCCGTCGGAGGTGTAGGCGGACAGGTGGAGGTTGTAGAGCACCAGCTCCCTGTCCCCCTCCGCCAGGGGGATGCGCTGCACGCTGTAGCACCGGTCGCAGTCCACCAGCTTCATGAAGCCCTCCTCAATGGGCAGCTGCCGCCGGAGGGCGGAGGCTATGGGAAACTTTGAGAAGGTGGCCTGACCCGCCCGGTTGGCCCCGTGGGGCTCCAGCAGGGGCCAGAAGAGGTAGGGGCTGTCGTAGTTCTGGGCAAAGGTGCCGTGGAGATAGCCCGTCAGGCTGCACACCAGGGCCCACTCGTCCTGGTGGTAGCTGCGGGTGCCGTCCACGTCCACCTCCTGGAGCAGCAGCAGATCCGGGTCCAGCTCCCCCACTGCCGACACCGCCCCGCTCACGTTCTCCCACACCGCCTCCGGGGACCGGGCCCGGCTCTCCCTCCCGCCGTCCATAAAGAAGCTGTAGTCGTCGCTGTAGGCCCCAAAGCCGATGTTGTAGGAGGCCAGCCGGTACTCCTCCCCGGTCCTGAGCTCCCTGTCCAGGCCGTAGTCGTGGATGGTCTGCACCTCCAAAATCTGGTTGTCCTCCACCCGGTAGTAGGCGGCAAAGACGTAGATCACGTAGCCCCCCACTGCCAGCGCCAACGCCAGCAGCAGGCACAAAAGCCCTCTCAGCAGTTTCTTCCTCAAGGCGCTCCCTCCCCATGGCAAAGCTCCGTTTTGCCCAAAAGCTCGTTTTCATCCGCTATGTTCAATAAAAGGATGGTTACCTTACGACTTGGCCGACAGATCCCGGGCAATGCGCACCATGCTCCAGACCGGCACAGGCCGGGGCAGGCGCATCCGGAAAACCGTCTGGGGGTTTTTCGGCTCCGTCAGGGGCTCCCCCTCCCCGTCCTCCATCACCGGGGCCCGGAAGGCGAAGGGCCGCAGATCCGGCCCCACTACCTCCACCTCATCCCCGGCGGAGAATTTGTTGCGCAGGGTCAGTGTGGCCATGCCGCTCTCGTCGCAGGCGGTCACCAGTGCCACCACCTGCCACTCCCGGATGTACCGGGCGTTTTCCGTGTACTGCCCCGGGGGGCCGTAGTAAAAGCCCGTGGCGTAGCGGCGGTGGCTGACCCGCTCCACCTCCTCCCGCCACACCGGGTCCGGGGTCCGCCCGGCGGCTACGTCGTCCAGAACATGGCGGTAGGCCCCGGTGACAATGGCGGCGTAGTAGGCGCTCTTGGCCCGGCCCTCGATCTTCAGGCTGTCCAGGTCCATGAGATCGTCCAGGTGATCAATCATGCACATGTCCCGGCTGTTCATAATGTACGTCCCCGCCCCGTCCTCGAACACGGGGAAGTATTCGCCGGGCCGCTTCTCCTCCATAAGGTAGTACTGATACCGGCAGGGCTGGGCGCAGGCCCCCCGGTTGGCGTCCCGGCCGGTCATATAGTTGCTGAGCAGGCACCGGCCGCTGTAGCTGACGCACATTGCCCCGTGGACAAACGCCTCCAGCTCCAGCGTCCTGGGGGTCCGCGCCCGGATCTCCCGGATCTCCTCCAGGCTCAGCTCCCGGGCCAGAATCACCCGCCGGGCCCCCAGCTCGTGCCAGGCCAGGGCGGTCTGGTAGTTGGACACGCTGGCCTGGGTGGAGATGTGGCGGTCACACCGGGGGGCGTACCGCCCCGCCAGGGCAAAGGCCCCCATGTCCGCCACAATCAGCGCGTCCACCCCGGCGCCGTCCAGGACCTCCAGCCACGCCGGGAGGCTGTCCGCCTCCCGGTTGCGGGGCATGGTGTTGATGGTCACATGGACCCGGACCCCGTGCTCATGGGCAAAGCGGACCGCCCGGGGCAGCTCCTCCCGGGAGAAGTTTCCCGCAAAGGAGCGCATTCCGAAGCTCTCCCCGGCCAGATACACCGCGTCCGCGCCGTAGAGCACCGCCATGCGCAGCCGCTCCATGTCCCCCGCCGGCGCCAGGAGCTCCGGCTTTCTCCTCTCCCCCATGGTCAGTTCTCCGCCTTGGCGGCGGCCTCGGCCACCGCCTTGTTGTGCTGGGCCAGGGTCTCGCTGAACACGTGCTGCTTGCTCTCCGGATCCAGGACGTAGAAGTAGTAGTCCGTATCCGCCGGCATCAATGCCGCCCGAATGGCCGCGATGCCCGGATTGGCAATAGGCGTCGGGGGCAGACCTGTGTGCTGGTAGAGGTTGTAGGGGCTGTCCAGGCTGGTGTAGTCCTCCTGGGTGATGGGCCGGCTGGCGGCGTAGACCAGGGCCGCGTCGATCTGAAGCAGGCGGTTGGTCTCGCCGTCGTTCTCCAGGCGGTTGTAGATGACAGAGGCGATCTTGTCCCGGTCCCCGCCGTCGGTCTCCCGCTCCACCAGGGAGGCGATGGTGATGATCTCAGGCAGGCTGTACTCACTCTCCCCAAACAGCTCCGCCAGATCCTCGTTGTTGTAGACCTTGGTTTTGAAGTTGGAGAGCATGGCGCTGAAGGCCAGCTCCGGCCGGGCGCCCACGTAGAAGTTGTAGGTATCCGGGAACAGGTAGCCCTCCAGGCGGCTGAGGCTGCCCAGGTTCTCGTTGTCCACGAACTCATAGTCCTCAAAGACGTAGTTCTCCGCGATCTCCGCCAGATCCTCCTCCGAGCCCACGCCGTTCTCGGCCAGCAGCTCGATGATCTGGGAGACCGTGTAGCCCTCGGGGATGGCCACGTCCACAGTTTCCGCCGTGCCGCCCCGCATCCGCATACCCCGGATGAGGGCCATGTAGTCCATGTTGGTGTTCAGGGCGAACTTTCCCTGGGTAATCTTGGCGTCCGCGTGGGTGAAGGCGCAGAACAGGCGGAAGAACCAGCTGTACTCGATGAGCCCCTCCTTCTCCAGGGCTTTGGCCACCTGGGACATGTCGTAGTAGGTGGTCTCCTTCTTCTCTCCGTTCTCCTTGGTCTCCTCCTCCACGGAGGCGACCCACTCCTCCTTCACCTCGAAGTCCACCTCCTTGTAGGGCTTGTTCAGGGCGGCGAAGTCGTTGGCCAGCATCCAGCCCACCCCCGCGCAGATGGCGGAGGAGGCCGCCACAATGGCCAGCCAGAGCACAATGGCCAGCAGCGGATTGGTCCGCCGCTTCTTTTTCTTCTTCCTGGACTGTCCGGCGCTGTGGCCGGCGGCCCGCTGGACCTGCCGCCCGTCCCAGCTGGTGGTATGGTAGCGATCGTCGATGTTGTCGTTATTCATGGAGCGGTCCTCCTTCTTGCTGCGGCTGCCCGCAGGGGGCGGGCGCGCCGCGTTTGATTCGCGCCTGACCGCCCGCCCTTGACGGCGGCGGGGACAGGCTATGCCGGCTCCCCCGGGCCCGGGGGAGAAATAAATTAAGAAAATTTTGGGTGGTCAAGCTGCATTTTGCCCTCCGCGCTCATAGGATGTTTCAGTCTGATAAGTGAGGTGAACACATTATGTGGAACAACGACAACGGCTTCCTCTGGATCATCCTGATTATCGTCCTCATCTGCTGCTGCGGCTGCGGTAACGGCAGTGGGTGCGGGAACAGCTGCGGGTGCGGCGGCAGCGGCGTGGGCGGCGTAAGCAGCGGCTGCAACTGCGGGTGCGGATGCAGCTGCAATAACAACTGCGGCTGTGGGTGCAGCTGCGGCAACACGTGCTGCTGCTGAGCGCTACATAGCGGGGACGGGGGGACGCTTTGCGTCCCCTCATCTTTTTACTGCCGCTCCGTCAGGGGCCGCACCAGCTCCCACACCTCCCGGTGGATATCCTCCGGGGTGCGCAGGTCCCCGTTCCGGGAGCAGTCGATCCGCCGCCAGCCCAGATCCCGGGCAATCTCCCGGGCGTTCTCCCGGCAGGAGCGGAGGTACGCCTCGTCCTGCTCATGGATATCCGCCCGGGTGTGGGTCCTCTCCCGGCGGGCGCGCAGCAGCCGCTCCGTCAGCTCCACAGGCAGATCCAGGTACACCACCAGATCCGGCTCCGGCAGCTCCAGGCGGCGGTACTCCAGGTCAAAGAGCCAGCTGAGAAACGCCTCCCGCTCCGCACGCTCCAGCTTGGAGGCCTGGTGGACGGCGTTGGAGGTGGTGTAGCGGTTGGCAAGGATCAGCTCACCCGCCTCGTAGTCCCGGCCCCAGTCCTCCCTGTAGGAGGCGTAGCGGTCCACGGCGTAGAATACGGACGCGGCGCAGGCGCTCACGTCCCCGGGCTTGGCCCCCAGGGCCCCGGCCAGATAGAGCCGGGCCGGCTCAGCGAAGGGGTTTCCGTAGCGGGGAAAGTCAATCTCCCGGAAGGACACGCCCTCCGCCGCCAGACGGCGGGCCATGAGCCCGGCCTGGGTGGCCTTGCCCGCGCCGTCGGTCCCCTCAAACACGATCAGCCTCCCCCTCATTTCCGCCGCTCCCCTGCCACATGGACCAGAAACAGGGGCAGCTTCATCATCCTGCCCGCCCGGCTGGGGTGCTTGAGCAGCCGGTGGAACCACTCCAGGCCCAGCCTCTGGAAGATTACCGGGGCCCGCTGGACCTGACCGGAGAACACGTCCAGGCACCCCCCCAGGCCGATGAGCAGGCGGGCCCCCGTATCCGGCCCGTTCTTCTTCATCCACTTCTCCTGCTTGGGCGCGCCCAGGCACACGAACGCCACGTCCGCGCCGCTGGCCCGGATGGCCTCTGTCACCGGGCCGTCCTCCTGGAAGTAGCCGTCCCGGACCCCGGCGATTTTCAGCCCCGGGTACTCCCGGCGGAGGTTGTCCGCCGCCTGCTCCGCCACGCCGGGCTTGGCCCCCAGCAGAAACAGACTTTTGCCGCTCTCCGCCATGCGGGCCATCAGCGCCTTGGCGAACTCGATGCCCGGCACCCGGCCCTTCAGGGGCGTGCCCAGCATTTTGGCCCCGTAGATCACGCCGATGCCGTCGGCCAGCACCAGATCCGCGCCGTTGACCGCCGCCAGGGCCTCCGGGTCCTCCCGGCAGACCTCCACGATCTCCGGGTTGGGGGTGACCGCGTAGTGGGTCCCCTCCGTGTTCATCAGGCGCACGCCCTCTGCCACCGCCTGTTCCATGGTCATATTGTCAAAGCCGACGCCCAGCACATGAATTCGCATAGGCGGCCTCCTCTCCAGATATTGGTTTACACAGTATAGCACATCTTCCCCGGCTTGTCCACGAAAAGCCGCCGGACCGGGCAGGGTCCCTTCTTTTCTTTGTGAATGCGGAAGCAGCTCACCGGCTTTCCCATTATACCAGAAAATTTTTCCTTGTTTTTTAAGATTTTATAAATATATCTATCCGTTCCGCTGCAGAAAGCGCAGCTTGGTCTCGCTGCACACCACCGCTACGAAGATCAGCGCAAACCCCAGCAGCATCCGTCCGCTGACCTGATCCCCGGCAAAGAGCACCGAGCAGAGCACCCCGAACACCGACTCCAGGGACAGAATCACCGAGGCCGAGGCGGGGTCTGACCACACCTGCCCCACGTTCTGGAACAGCAGCGCCACCGTGGTGGCCATCACCCCCAGATAGGCCAGGGGCAGCAGCACCTCCGGCCGGGTCAGGGCCTGGGCGGGGAAGGTCTCCGTCAACAGTCCGCCCATCCAGGCGAAGAGCCCGGCAAAGGCGAACTGAAACACCGTCAGCAGGTAGATGTCCTTCTCCGGGGACACCTTGGCCACCGCCACAATGTGGCTGGCGTAGAACACCGCGCACAGCAGGGTCAGCGCGTCCCCGGCGGTCACCGTCAGATCCCCGCTGAGGCTCACCAGCCCCACCCCGGTGACGCACAGCGCCGCCGCTGTCAGATTGTACCGGTCCGGCCGCACCCCAGCCAGAGCCCAGTAGAGGAAGGGCACCAGCACGCAGTACACGGCGGTCAAAAAGGCGTTCTTGGAGGGGGTGGTCAGGGCCAGACCGTAGGTCTGAATGGAGTAGGCCAGGTACAGAAAGGCCCCCATCACCGCCCCCCGCCACACGTAGTCCCGGGTGCAGCGCCGCCACTTTTTCCCGCACACCAGTCCCAGCAGCGCCGCGCCTATGGTGAATCGGATCGCCAGCAGGTACTGCACCGGCATCTGGTCCAGGGCGTCCTTCATGATGAAAAAGGAGCTGCCCCAGATGAAGGCCGCCATAAACAGCATGGGCTTGGCCAGTTTTCTCATGGTCTGTTCACTCATGTTCTCTCACCTCGTCATTGCAAAAGAGCTTCTTTCTGTGGTAGAATAGCACTAAAGTGATATAGTACCAAAGAGAAGCAAAAATGGCAAGACTTGACCGGGAAATTTTTCTCCAGGCCGGAGCCTGGAGGGACAGGAGACGCGCTTATGCTGCTATTTGATCTGGACGGCACCCTCATCGACTCCAACGGCGTGTGGCTGGAGGTGGACAAGACCTTCCTGGCCCGGCGGGGCGTCCCCTACACCCAGGCCTACTACGAGGGCGTGGCCCACTCCATCCTCCCCAACTGCGCCGTATTCACCAAGGAGTTCCTCCAGCTCTCCGAGTCCTGCGAGGAGATCATTGCGGAGTGGATGGACCTGGCCCAGGGGGCCTACGAGCAGGTCCCCCTCAAACCCTTTGTCCGGGAGTATCTGGACCGCTGCCGGGCGTCGGGCCGCCGGATGGCGGTGTTCACCGCCTGCGTGCCCGAGCACTGTCAGGCCGCCCTCACCCACCATGGCCTCCTCACCTACTTTGAGCGGATTATCTACGCCCAGGAGCTGGGGGCGGACAAGAAGTCCCCGGCCGTGTTCCGGCAGGCGGCCCAGGCCCTGGGGGTCCCACCCCGGGAGTGCGTGCTCTTCGACGACTCCCTGGCCGCCTGCAAGGCCGCCAAGGCCGCCGGCATGACGGTGGTGGGCGTGTGGGACGAGGGCTTTCCCGGTGTCCGGGCGGACATGCGGGAGGTGTGCGATCAGTATATTGAGAGCTTCGGGGAGCTGCTGTAGAGAAAAACGGATCCACTATCGAAAGTCCCCATTCAGCATCGTGTTCCCGCATAAACTGCTTTGAATTGAACGCCAGGGGGAAATACAAATGAATGATATTATTTCAAAGATTGATGAACTGATAGAAAAGCCCTGCTATTTGATTGATATTTTCCCATGCACTGTTCCGGAAACGCCGGATAGGCGGTATTTTAAGGTAGAAGAATACTTCCAGAAAAATCGAACAGAATGGAACAGAAAATTTTGCAATCTGCTGCTAAAATTGTATTGCTACTATGATTTTTGGGTATCAGCTGGAGAGAAACCTGTAAAAAATCCAGAGCCTGAGCTGCTTGCCGAATGGATTTGGCATTGTTTTGAGGGAGATTGGAGGGAACGGGATTATATCAATATGATACTGCCAGCTTGTAATGCTATGGTAATTCTGAATGGCGACGATCTATATATGACCGTATACAATCCTGACAAACAGCTGCTGGATATGATCTCACAGTTAGCTGAAGCAGAGGGATTTTTCGTTTATAAAGCGCCAGGAACACAAAAATAAATGGGGAGTATCGAAAAAGAAAAATCCAATGGGACAGCTACATGTCCTATTGGATATGGTAATCTTTTTTTGCAGCGTGAGGAGTGGCCGCCATGCAGATTGAGCGTCTTGTGCAGATGGTTTTCTACATCGTCAACCACGGCCGTGTGACGGCCAGGGAGCTGTCTGAGTTCTTCCATGTATCCACCAAAACCATCTACCGGGATATTAACACGCTGTCCATCGCCGGAATCCCCGTCATGTCCGCCAAGGGCTCCGGCGGAGGCATCTCCCTGATGGACGGGTACACCATGGACAGGGCCATGCTCTCCGCGCAGGAGCGGCGGAGCATCTGCCAGGGGCTGCGGATATTGCAGGCCGCCCAGTTTCCCAGCGCGGAGATGGCGCTGCACAAAATCAGCGCCGTCTTCCGAAACGCCCTGGAGCCCCAGTGGCTCGACGTGGATTTCTCCTGCTGGGGCGGCGATGAGGGGGAGAAAATCAAGATCTCCGATCTGCAATACGCCATTCTCAACCGGCATGTCATCGCGTTCCGCTACTTCAGCTCTGAGCTGAAAAGATCGGACAGGACCGTGGAGCCCCTGCGGCTGGCCTTCAAATCGCACGCCTGGTATATTGTCGGATACTGCCGGCGCAGGGAGGAGATCCGCATTTTCCGCCTGTCCAGGATCAAGGGGCTCCAGGTTCTGCCGGAGACCTTTGCCCGGGAGCTGCCTCCGGACTACTCCCTCACCCCCCAATGCGGAGAGGCGTGGGGCGCTCCGCCCCTGAAGCTGCGCTTCTCCCCCCAGATCGCCCACAGGCTGTATGATGAGTTTCAGGAGAGCCAGGTCCGGCTGTCTGACGACGGCTGCTACTATGTGAGCGTCCCCTATGAGATGAACAGCTGGACCCTGCACTATCTGCTGTCCTTTGGACGGTATGTGGAGATCCTGGAGCCGGAGGCGGCCCGCGACGCATTCCGGGAGTACGCGGCCGGCATTGTTAGAATCTATGAAGAGGATACATTAAATAAGGAGGAAGCATGGAAAACGTCAAATATGTCATGATAATCAAACGGGGACGGGCCTATAACAAGGTTACAAAGGCCGCCATTGAGCGGCATGTGGAGAACCTGAGAACGCAGGACGCTGCCGGGAAAATCCAGCTCTGCGGCCCCCTCCAGGGGTATCCCGGCGTGGCGGGCATGGTCATTTTCAGCGTGGACAGCTTTGAGGAGGCCGAGGCCCTGTGCAAGCTGGAGCCCCTTGTGGCCGAGGGCTTTGCCACCTATACCCTTGCCACGCTCCATGTGGCCGACAAGAATAACAACTATCTGCTGTAGCAAACCTGGGCGGCGTCGGAACGACGCCGCCCAGTCTTTTACAGCATTATTCTGTGTATACGGAAGAACTCCCGCTGCTACTTACCGCTGCTATCCTCCATATTCGCAAGGGCAAAGCAGATACATTGATTGATGAGCTCATTGCGGGAAATACCAATTTCATTCGCCTTTGTGTCAAGTTCCTCCAGCGTTTCCACAGATATCCGCATGGATATGACCTCTTTTTCATACTTACGCGGGATAAACTTCGGCATGACACCACCGCCTTCCTCTTGCTTATTGTATTCTTCTCTGATATGATAAGATATATTCAAAATTAATATGCTTTTTCTATTAATTTACTTGTGTATATTAGATATCTTAAATCGAATATAAATAGCAATTATATTAAGGGGGGGCATATAATGGCCGAATTTTGCCTGAGGTGCATGAATAAGATGGATGGTACGAGCTTAACCAAAGAAGACGTTATATTAGAGTTTGCGCTATGTGAAGAATGCAGCAAAGTTATGCCGTGCGTAGTCCGATATCGCACATGGCCAGAGCGCGTGATACGGAATATGCAAAAACACTGTCATATGGATTACCGCCACAACAAGAAAAATATTGATCAAATCAATTTAGAAGATTAATACGCGCCGGGCGGCGTCATTCCGACGCCGCCCGGCTGTTCTGCTGACGATTACGCCATATCCCGGTTATATATCCTCTTAACATCCTCCCTGCCCCGGTAGATGAACACATACACCGCCCCCAGGGCCAGCAGGAACTCCGCCAGAATGATCTCCCGTTCCGGGAAGAACTCCGCCAGCGCCCCTGCCGCCAGTCCGCCGGCGATGCCGCCCAGGGAGTTGAGCATCTGGAAGGTGCCGTTGAACCGGGCCCGAACCTTGTCCGGAACATAGGCCTGGGTGGCCGCGGTGCGGATGGTATAGGAGGTCACGCCCAGGATTCCGTTGACAAAGCAGGCCGCAGCCATCAGCGGAATGGGCAGGTACAGCATCCCCGCTCCCAGCAGGTTGGTGGCCGCGTAGACCGCCAGGGCAATGGCGAACTTCCGCCTCGCGGGAATGCGCACCCTATACTGGATGGCCCCGCCGATCAGCCGCCCCACCACGTCGAAGTTGCTTACAATAGCGTACAGCGTCACCGCCGCTACAGGCCAGGCCGCGTAAAGGCCGGCGTTAGCCCGGAAGTAGGGCAGGCGCAGGCTGTCCGCGCCGCCGCAGAAGCTGATGACCGAGAAGTACAGGGCGATCATCAGCAGCCCCCGCTCCCCCCGTATGTAGGCCATGCCCTCCCGGAAGTCCCGCCGGAACCGCCGGAGGGTCCCCAGGCCGTCCGCGGGCGGGGCGTGGTCCATGTGGGTCTCCTGGTGGCGGATTCTGCGCTCAAAGCAGGCGGCGGCGAAGAAGCAAGCCGCGTTGGCTGCAAATACAGGTCCGGCGCTGCCCAGCAGATCGTAGATGGCCGCCGCCACCGGCGTGGTCATGGCCGCGATAGGCCAGAGCATGCTGGACACCGAGTAGGCCCGCTGGGCATATCCCGGGGAAATGAGATTGGGATAGAAGCTGTCGTAGGCCACGGTGTACACGCCGTTAATGGCTCCCAGGGCCACGCTGCCGCACAGCAGCAGGGCGTAGTTCATCCATCCGCTTTGCAGCAGCAGATACATGAGGGCGAAGAGGCCCGCGCTGGCGTAGTCCAGGGTATAGATCATCTTCTTTCTGCTCATTCTGTCCAGGTATGGACCCGCCAGCAGGGGCATGACCACCATGGGCAGCTGGTAGCAGACGTGGAAGATCATATAGAGAAACGTGGAGCCCGTGTAGTCCAGCACCACCAGACTGATGCTGAAGCTGGCCAGGGTGGAGCCCACCATGGAGATGAAGCTTCCAATGGTGATGACCGTGAAATCATAGGTCCACAGCTTGTTCTGATTCATGAAATGTTGTTCTCCTTTTCATCGTTGACGTATCAGTTCCAAGGAGAATCTTTAAGGACGTACAATGGGCCGCATATCTGTCACCTCTGGTGGTATCTTAAAAAATAAATCTCAGGCGGAGGCCGCTGCCTTACGGCGGACCGGGACGAAACGTCTCCTCCTCCACCAGCACCTCCACCGCGCCGGCGGACAGCTCCGTCACCTGCTCCCGGAACGCCTCCACGTCCTGGGCCGGCAGCAGCACCGTCAGCGCCACGTCCGCGCCGAAGTCCGCGTTCTCCACCGCGCCGCCGCTCTTCTCCACCAGCAGCCGCATCCGCTCGTAGAGGCCGTAGGGGCAGCTCACCAGCAGCGACGCCCACAGCCGCATCCGGCAGAGCCCCGCCCCGTCCAGGGCCAGCTTGGCCGTGCCGCCGTAGGCCCGGGTCAGTCCCCCGGCCCCCAGGAGAATCCCGCCAAAATACCGGGTCACCACGCACACGGCGTTGGCCACCCCCTCCTTCTGAAACACGTTGAGCATGGGCTGGCCCGCCGTTCCCTGGGGCTCGCCGTCGTCGCTGTAGCGCAGCACGCCCCCCTCCCGGAGGAGATAGCACCAGCAGTGGTGCCGGGCGTCGTGGTACTTCTTCCGCACCTGCTCCACCCGCTCCCGGGCCTCCTCCTCCGTCTCCACCCGCCACACCTGGCCGATGAACCGGGACCGCTTCTCCACCAGCTCCGCCTCCCCGTACTCCCCGGGGACCAGATAGCTCTCCATATCCATCACTTGTCCCTCTCCCACTGGTCCCGGGTCATGAAGTAGAAGCAGGTGGGCCGGTCCGGGAAGAACTCATCCGACAGCCGCTCCGTAAAGGCGTAGGTGAAGCCCGTCTTCTCGATGACCCGCCGGGACTGGCTGTTCTCCTGGTAGTGGGTACACCAGATCTCCTCCAGCTCCAGCTGCGTAAACCCGAACCGCAGCAGCTCCTCCACCACCTCCGGCATGAGCCCCCTCCCCCACCAGTCCGGGTGGAGGGCGTAGCCGATCTCGGCGGCCTTTGCCTCCGGTCTGCTGCCGCTCCTGGGCTGGACGAACCCGGCGGACCCGATCACCCGCCCAGTCTCCCGCTCCACCACGGCGAAGGTGTTGGGGGCGGCAAAGACGGTGCGGATGATCTCCCGGCTCTCCTCCACGCTCTCGTGGGGCTTCCAGCCGGCGATGGGGCCCACCCGGGGATCCCGGGCGTATTCGTACAGCTCCGCCGCGTCGCTGTCCGCGAAGGGGCGCAGGGTGGTTCTCTGTGTCTCTAGCTCCATGGAAACCTCCGATGGGGCGGTCCGCCCCTGTTTTTCCTTATTATAGACCCGGCGGGCCGTTCTGTCAAACCGTTTGCCGGGAATCGAGGGCTCTGTTCTGCTTGATGACCCGGCGGCCCAGCAGAGTGACAGCCTGCCGGGGGCACAGATTGGCGCAGCGGTAGCACATGGTACACCGGTCCCCCGCCGCCGCCTTCCCACTCTGCATGGAGATATTGTGCATCGGGCAGGCCCTCTCGCACAGGCCGCAGCCCACGCACCTGCCGGCGTCAATTTTCAGTCTGTCCGTATACCGCTGCGTCCTTTGAGAAAAATACAGCCTCTGGCCCAGCAGGCCCGCCAGATGGGCCAGAGGCCCCAGTCCCTCCCGGGGCGGGGATCCGCTCCGAATCTGCGCGGCCGCCTTACGGACCTTCTCCGCCGCCTCTGCCGCCAGAATCCTGTCATTTTCGTCTGTACGCTTAAGCAGCTTTACATCACAGATACTATCTGGCATTTTCAGGTGCAGCCCGCCAATAATGGACGCCCCCTGCCTCTCCAGCAGCCGCGCCAGAATCCCCGCGCCGTCCCCGCTGAACAGGCCCATGGTGGCCAGGACAAACACCCTCTTCCCCGCCCATATATCCCGGTGATCCAGGATGTTGTCCCGGAGGATTTTGGGGATATTGCTGTACTGCACCGGATAGCCGACGGCGATCTCCCGGCTGCGGCAGACCGCGTCGAGCGCCGCCCGGTCCTCAATGGAGCAGGGGCCCTCGCCGCCGATTTCCTGGATCAATCGCTCCATACAGAATTTGGTGTTTCCTGTGCCGCTGAAGTATATGCCCGTCACTGTACCGCCTCCCAAAAGTAATGCGGGGTTTATCCTACCACATCTTCCGGCCCGTGGCAAGTCTTCCGCCGGGGGCGTATGTTTTTCCCCCTTTCCGCAAACACTACCCGGGAAAAGGAGGGATCATCCCATGGAAGAAGAGACCAAATCCACCGCCCCTGCCAGCGGGAACGACGACAGCCCCGCCTCTGACCAGCGCCAGCGGATCATCGACTTCGGCTCCGCTGTGAGCCGCAGCAGCCGGGGCAATATCTACACCCTGACCATCGCCGGTCAGGTGGAGGGCCACCAGGTCCTGCCGGAGACGGCCAAGACCACCAAGTATGAGCACGTCATGCCCCTGCTGTCCAGCCTGGAGCAGAGCGAGGAGATCGAGGGCGTTCTGCTGCTGCTGAACACCGTGGGCGGGGACATCGAGGCGGGGCTGGGCATCGCGGAGCTGGTGGCCGGAATGCGCAAGCCCACGGTCAGCCTGGTGCTGGGGGGCGGCCACTCCATCGGCATCCCCTTGGCCGTAGCGCCCAAGGCCAGCTTTATCGTCCCCTCCGCCTCCATGACCATCCATCCGGTGCGGATGAACGGCACGGTCATCGCCGCCCCCCAGACCTTCAATTACTTTGAGCGGATCCAGGAGCGGATTGTCAGCTTTGTGGCCCAAAACAGCGCCATCTCCCGGGAGCGGTTCCTCTCCCTCATGCTCAACACCGGGGAGATGGCTGCCGACGTGGGCAGCGTCGTCTACGGCGAGGAGGCGGTGGAGCTGGGGCTCATTGACAGCATCGGCAGCCTCAGCGACGCTCTGGACTGCCTCTACGAGCAGATCGCCCAGGCCCGCCGGGAGCGGGAGGAGGCCCTGGCGGCCTGGTGACCTCCCCCTCCCCTGCCGGAGACGGAAAAATCAAGAAAATGTTCATAAATTCAACCTTGTCAAGGAATTGCGATTCTGATATAATACCTTAGTTAATGACATGTTTGATAGGCCGGGCGGCGAGGCCGCCCGGCAGGGAGAAAAGAATGTACTTAAAAGCGCTAGAAATCCAGGGCTTCAAATCCTTTCCCGACAAGACCGTGCTCCACTTCGGCGAGGACATCACCGCCGTGGTGGGCCCCAACGGGTCCGGCAAGTCCAACATCTCCGACGCCATCTGCTGGGTCATGGGCGAGCAGTCCGCCCGCAGCCTCCGGGGCAGCAAGATGGAGGACGTGATCTTCGGCGGCACGGAAAAGCGCTCCGCCGTGGGCTTCGCCCAGGTGACGCTGGTGCTGGACAACTCCGGCGGCATGTTCCCCGCCATCGACAGCAGCGAGATCATGGTCACCCGCCGCTACTACCGCAGCGGGGAGAGCGAATACTATATCAACAAGCAGTCCGTGCGCCTCAAGGACATCAACGAGCTGTTCATGGACACGGGCCTGGGCCGGGAGGGCTACTCCATCATCGGCCAGGGCCGCATTGACGAGATCCTCTCCCAGCGCAGCGCGGACCGGCGGGAGATCTTCGAGGAGGCGGCGGGCATCTCCAAGTACCGCCACCGCAAGGAGGAGACCGAGCGGCGGCTCCAGCGCACAGAGGAGAATCTGGTGCGCATCGGCGACAAGATCGCCGAGCTGGAGCTCCAGGTGTTCCCCCTCCAGGAGCAGGCGGAGACCGCCCGGCGGTTCCTTCTCCTGCGGGACGAGCTGCGCACCCTGGAGATCTCCTTGTGGATGGACCGGCTGGAGGAGATCAAGACCGCGAAAAACCGTCTCCAGGCCGAGTGCGCCGCCGCCAAGGCCCGCCAGGAGGAGGCCAGAACCCGCCAGGACGCCCTCTACGAGGCCAATGACCGCTTCTCCCTGCGGATGCAGGAGAACGACACCCGGCAGGAGCAGGCCCGCCGGGAGGCGGAGCAGTACGCCTCCCAGGCCCGGGACGAGGAGAGCGCCGTGGCCCTGCTGCGCACCAATATTGACAACCGGAACGCCGCCATTGCCGACATCTCCCAGGAACTGGCGGTCCAGGACAGCCGCAGCCAGTCCGCCCAGGCGGAGCTGGCCGCCCAGGAGCGCCGCCTGGAGGAGCTGGAGACCCAGTCCGCCGCTCTGGAGGGGGAGCTGGAGGGGCTCCGGGAGGAGGCCCGCCGGACCGCCGACAGCGCCGGCAGCGCGGAGGGGCAGATCACGGCCCTCCAGTCCCAGGAGGCCCTCTCCGCCGACGCCGCAGCCCGGGGCCGGGAGCGGCTGAGCGCTCTGAACGCCGGCCTGGAACAGATGGAGCGGCGGCACGGGGACGTGCTCCGGGAGATGGAGAGCATGGAGAGCCAGCTGGAGGCCACCCGGCAGGAGGCCAGGACCGCCCGCCGGGCCCTGGAGGACGCCCAGGACGAGGCCGCCGGCGCGGCCAACGTCATCGGCGGCCACGCCCTGCGCATGGAGAGCCGGGAGAAGCGGGAGAAGGCCGCGGCCGACGCCCACCTCCAGCTGACCATGGAGCAGTCCAGCCTCACCTCCCGCATCCGGATGCTCACGGAGATGGAGCGGGAATACGAGGGCTTCAGCCGGGCCGTCCGGGTGGTGATGCAGACCGCCCAGAGCGGCTCCCTCCGGGGGATCCACGGCCCGGTGGCCAGCCTCATGCGCACCGACAGCCGCTATACTGTGGCCCTGGAGGCGGCCCTGGGGGCCGGCCTGCAAAACATTGTGGTGGACCGGGAGGAGGACGCCAAGAGCGCTATCAACCTCCTCAAGCAGCGGGACGGCGGCCGGGCCACCTTCCTGCCCCTGTCCGCTATCCGGGGCGAGGAGCTGCGGGAGCGGGGCGTGGAGCAGGAGGAGGGCTTTGTGGGCCTCGCCTCCCGCCTCCTCTCCTGCGACAGCCGCTACGACGGCATTTTCCGCAACCTCCTGGGCCGCACGGTGGTGGCCGAGGACCTGGACCGGGGGATCGTCATCGCCCGGAAGTACCAGCATCGGTTCCGCATCGTCACCCTGGACGGTCAGATCATCAACCGGGGCGGCTCCATGACCGGCGGCAGCGTATCCAAGAGCGCCGGGGTCCTCTCCCGGGCCAACGAGCTGGAGCGGCTCCACAGCCGGGCCAGGGCTCTGGCCGGAGAGCTGGCCCAGGCCCAGCGGGAGCGGGAGGAGGCCGCCCGGGAGGTCCAGGGGGCCCGCTACGAATTGCAGGTGGCCGAGGCCCAGCGCCGGGCCGCCGAGGACGCGGTGCTCCAGCGCCAGGGGGAGGTCCGCCAGTACGAGGCCCTGCTGGAGAGCGTCCAGGCCAGCGCGGAGAATCTGGCGGGTGAAAAGGAGTCCCTGGCGCAGCGGATCCGGGACGGAAGGGACCAGCGCGCCGCCGTGCAGGCGGACATTGACCGGCAGGAGGCGGAGATCCTCCGCCTGCGCCGGGCCGTCCAGGAGAAGCTGGCGGGCCAGACGGATTTGCAGGGTCAGGCCAGCCGGCTGAGCGCGGAGATGGCGGAGCGGAAGGAGCGGCTGGCGGCCCTGGGGGCCCAGCGCGCCGCAGTCCGGGAGAGCCTGGAGCGCATCCGCCAGACCCAGAGGGATCTGGCCGGGGACCGGCAGCAGCGCGTGGAGCGCATGGCCGCCTACCGCGCCGCCATTGCCTCCGACGAGGAGGAGATCGGCCGGCGCACCGGTCAGGCGGCCTCCGCCCGGCTCCAGCATCAGGGCTGCCAGGAGCAGCTGCGCACGCTCCAGGAGGAGCGGCTGCGCCTGGAGCAGGAGCGCACGGCCATGGGCGCACAGCTCAAGGAGTGCAACGAGGCGGTGCTGGACGCAGAGCGGGAGGCCGCCCGCCTGGAGCAGCGCCTGAACACCGGCGGCATGGAGGAGAAGCAGATCCTGGATAAGCTCTGGGAGAGCTACGAGCTGAGCCACTCGGCGGCCATGGAGCAGCGCATTGAGCTGGAGAGCGCCGCCAAGGCCGCCCGCCGCATCGGCGAGCTCAAGCGGGAGATCAGCGGCCTGGGCACGGTGAACGTGGGGGCCATCGAGGAGTTTGACCGGGTCAACCAGCGCTACACCTACCTCACCGGCCAGCGGGACGACGTGCAGCAGGCCAAGGGGGAGCTGACGGGCATCATCCAGGAGATCACCCGGGAGATGACGGCCATCTTCTCCCACCAGTTCGGCCTCATCACCGCCTCCTTCCAGGAGACCTTCCTGGACCTCTTCGGCGGCGGCCAGGCCACCCTGGAGCTGGAGGACCCCTCGGACATTCTGGGCTGCGGCATCGAGATCAAGGTCCAGCCCCCGGGCAAGACCCTCAGAACCCTCTCCCTCCTCTCCGGCGGCGAGAAGGCGTTTGTGGCCATTGCCCTGTACTTCGCCATATTAAAGGTACATCCCACCCCCTTCTGCGTCATGGACGAGATCGAGGCCGCCCTCGACGAGGCCAACGTGGTGCGGGTGGCGAGATATATGCGCTCCATCGCGGACAGGACCCAGTTCATCGTCATCACCCACCGCCGGGGCACCATGGAGGAGGCGGACATCCTCTACGGCGTGACCATGCAGGAGAAGGGCGTGAGCAAGATGCTGCGGCTGAGCCTCAACGACGTGGCGGAGGAGCTGAAAATCAAGTAAGCAAGTAAGGAGGAACGGCTATGGGCTTTTGGCAGAAGCTGAAAAAAATCTATATGGGGGACGTGTTCGGCTCCGCGATCAGCGAGGCGGACGAGGCCTTCTTTGACGATCTGGAGGAGATGCTGATCCTGGCGGACGTGGGCCTGGAGACGGCCACGGAGGTGGTGAAGGAGCTGCGGCAGCGGATGATCGAGGACAAGATCTCCGGTCAGGAGCCGGTGAAGGCCTGCCTGCGGGAGATCCTGGCGGAGAAATTGCAGGTGGGCGACGGCGCGCTGAACATCTCCACCCAGCCCTCGGTTGTGCTGGTGGTGGGGGTCAACGGCGTGGGCAAGACCACCTCCATCGGCAAGCTGGCCAACAGCCTGCGGCTGGAGGGCAAGCGGGTGCTGCTGTGCGCCGGGGACACCTTCCGGGCCGCGGCGGCGGACCAGCTGGAGATCTGGGCCAACCGGGCCCGGTGCGAGATCGTGCGGCAGAAGGAGGGCGCGGACCCCGGCGCGGTGCTCTTCGACGCCCTCCAGGCCGCCAGGGCCCGGGGCGTGGACGTGGTGATCTGCGACACCGCCGGGCGGCTCCACAACAAGGCCAACCTGATGGCGGAGCTGGCCAAGCTGCGCAAGATCATTGACCGGGAGCTGCCGGAGGCGGCGCTGGAGATCCTGCTGGTGCTGGACGCCACCACCGGCCAGAACGGCCTCATCCAGGCCAGGCAGTTCAAGGAGATCTCCGGCTGCACGGGCATCGTGCTCACCAAGCTGGACGGCACCGCCAAGGGGGGCATTGTGGTGGCTATCGCCCAGGCCCTCCAGGTGCCGGTGAAGTTCGTGGGTCTGGGCGAGGGCATCAGCGACATGCAGCCCTTTGACGCCAGGGAGTACGTGGAGGCGCTGATCTAGGGATGCGGGAGCTGAATCTGATGGGGCTGAAGGTCACCGTCATGGGGGCCGCCCTGACGGTGTGCGGCACGGCCGCGCCCCTGCTCTTCTACGGCGGGCTGGTCCTGATGGTTGCCGGCCTGTGCATCCCCGACAAGGTCTATGAGGAGAAAAAACATGACGAGAATTGACGGCAGAAAAGAGAACGAGCTGCGCCCCGTGGCCATGACCACCGGCTTTGTGGACTTCGCCGAGGGCAGCGTGCTCATCCAGTGCGGCAGGACCAAGGTCCTCTGCTGCGCCAGCGTGGAGGAGGGCGCGCCCCGCCATGTGCCGGAGGGCTCCGGCTGGGTGACGGCGGAGTACTCCATGCTCCCCCGGGCCAACCGGGAGCGGTCACGGCGGGACGTGAGCAAGCTGAAGCTGAGCCCCCGGTCCGCAGAGATCCAGCGGCTCATCGGCCGCAGCCTCCGGGCTGCGGTGGACCTCGACGCCCTGGGGGACCGGACCATCACCGTGGACTGCGACGTGCTCCAGGGGGACGGCGGCACCCGCACCGCCTCCGTCACCGGCGGCTTCATCGCTCTGGCCATCGCCTGCCGCAGGCTGGTGAAGTCCGGGGCTGTGGAGAAAGATCCCATCAGGGGCTGCGTGGCCGCCGTTTCAGCGGGGGTGGTGGACAACGTCCCCCTGCTGGATCTGTGCTACGAGGAGGACAGCGGGGCCATGGTGGATCTCAACTGCGTGATGAACGAGGCGGGCGAGCTCATCGAGCTCCAGGGCACCGGCGAGGGCCGGGCCTTCACTGTGGCGGAGCAGCAGGCGCTGGTGTCCCTGTGCGCCGGCGGCGTAAAGCAGCTCATTGCCCTGCAAAAAGAGATATTGGGAGGCCTTACATAACATGAAATTCGTACTTGCGTCACAAAATAAGCACAAACTTGCGGAGATGCAGGCCATTCTGTCCGCCCACGGGGTGGAGGTGGTCCTCCAGTCGGATCTGGGGCTCCACGTGGACGTGGAGGAGACCGGGGAGACCTTCGCGGAGAACGCCCTCCTGAAGGCACGGGCCGTCATGGAAGCCTGCGGCCTGCCCGCCATTGCCGACGACTCCGGCGTGTGCGTGGACGCCCTCAACGGCGCGCCGGGGGTCTACTCCGCCCGCTACGGCGGTCCGGACCTGGACGACACAGGCCGCTACCGCCTGCTGCTGGAGAACATGCGGGGGGCCGGCAGCCGCGCCGCCCACTTCACCAGCGCCATCGCCTGCGTCTTCCCCAACGGGGACGTGATCGAGGCCCAGGGGGAGTGCCCGGGCACCATCGCCTTCGCCCCCCAGGGGGACGGCGGATTCGGCTATGACCCGGTGTTCTTCCTCCCCCAGCTGCGCAAGACCTACGCCCAGCTGACGCCGGAGGAGAAGGCGGCGGTGTCCCACAGGGGCAAGGCGCTGGAGGTCTTTGACGGGAAGCTGCGGACCTATCTGGAAGGGGCTGGTAAATAAGATGGAACTGACAAGCAAGCAGCGCGCCCAGCTGCGGGGCCTGGCCAACTCCCTGGACACCATCCTCCACGTGGGCAAGGACGGCATCAGCGACAATCTGGTCAAGCAGGCCAACGACGCCCTGGAGGCCCGGGAGCTCATCAAGGGCCGGGTGCTGGAGAACTCCATGCTCACCGCCCGGGAGGCCTGCGAGCAGCTGGCGAAGCTGACCCGCAGCGAGTCCGTCCAGGTCATCGGCAGCAAGTTCGTCCTCTACCGCCGGCACTACGACAAGAGCCGCCGGCGGATTGAACTGGTCAAGGACCGGCCCCCCAGGCAGGGGAAACAATAACCGGGGAGGGCTTCTGGTGAAGATCGGAATCTATGGGGGTACCTTCAACCCCATCCATCTGGGCCACATGGAGGCGGCCAAATTTGCAGCGGCGTACCTGAAGCTGGACAAGCTGCTGCTGGTCCCCGCCGGCCTGCCGCCCCACAAGGACCTCTCCCCCGACGCGGCGCCCCCGGAGGACCGGCTGGCCATGACGGCTCTGGCGGCGGAGGCCGTGGGGCCCATGGCGGAGGCCTCCAGCCTGGAGCTGGACCGCCGGGGAACCAGCTACACCGTGGACACGGTCCGCGCTGTCCGGGAGGCCCACCCCCGGGCCCGGCTGTATCTGCTCATGGGCACGGACATGTACCTCACCTTTCACCGCTGGAAGAGCCCGGAGAAGCTGGCCAGATGGTGCACCCTCTGCGCCTTCGGCCGCAGCGAGGCGGACACAGAGGAGCTCTTCGCCGTCCAGCGGGAGCACCTGTCCGCCATGCTGGGGGCCAAGTCCGTGACCGTTGCCCTGCCGAAAATCGTGGATATCTCCTCCACCCGGCTCCGCCGGGAGCTCTCCCAGGGCCAGGGACAGGCGTATCTGGACCCGGCTGTGTACGGCTATATTCTCCGCCGGGGGCTCTACGGCGTGCCGGCGGACCCCCTGCGTCTGTCCCTGGAGGATCTGCGCTGCGCCGGGCTCAGTATGCTCAAGCGCCGGCGGATCCCCCACGTGCTGGGCACGGAGGAGACGGCGGCGGCCCTGGCCCGGCGCTGGGGCGCGGACGAGGAGGAGGCCCGACGGGCCGCCCTGCTCCACGACTGCACAAAAAAGCTGGACAGGGAACAACATCTGGAGATCTGCCGTCAATATGGTATCCCCCTGGACCCGGAGGAGCAGCGGGAGGAGAAGCTGCTCCACGCCCTCACCGGCGCGGCGGCAGCCCGGCATCAGTTCGGCGTGTCCCCCCAGGTGGAGAGCGCCATCCGCTGGCACACCACCGGAAAGGCGGACATGACCACTCTGGAGAAGATCATCTACCTGGCCGACTACATTGAGCCCACCCGGGATTTCTGTGATCTCACCGAGCTGCGGGAGCTGGCCTTCCAGGATTTGGACCGGGCCATGCTGCTGGGGCTGACCATGGCGGTCCACGATCTGAAAAAGAGAGGAATGGCAGTCCATTCCAACAGTGTGTATGCGAGGGACTATCTGAAAGGAAAGCTGACATGAGCAGAACAAGAGGCAAGCGGGAGGCCGGCGGACGCCGGAGCGGCGATTTCTATGAGGAGGAGAAGCATTCCTCCGGCGGCTGGAGCGGCGGGAAGAAGGCCCTGGCGGCCGTTCTCTGCCTGCTGGCCGTGCTGGTCCTGGCGGGGACAGGCTGGTGGTTCCTGTTTGTCCGGGCCCCGGACGTGAAGGACAACGACCGCCCCCTGGTCAACAACAACAATCCCAACCGGAAGCCCGAGGAGGACGGGGACGGCGAGCAGGTCCTCACCGGACGGAAGGAGGACTACTTCACCTTCCTGCTCATCGGCCGGGACACCGCCGGCGGCGGCAATACGGACACCCTTATCCTGGTGTCCTACGACGTGCCAAACAGTCAGGTGAACATGATGAGCATCCCCCGGGACACGGTGGTCAACGTGCCCTGGTCCGTCAAGAAGGTTAACAGCGTCTTCAACGCCAAGGAGTCCAGCGGCGGCGGCATGGAGGGTCTGAAAAAGCAGGTGGCCTATCTCACCGGCGTAATGCCGGATTTCCACGTCATCATCGAGTGGAAGGCCGTGGGGGAGATCGTGAAGGCCGTGGGGGGCGTGGACTTCGACGTGCCCCGGAACATGAACTACGACGACGACTATCAAAACCTCCACATCCACCTCAACAAGGGCATGCAGCACCTGAACGCAGAGCAGGCCATGGCCATGCTCCGCTACCGCAACGACAACGGCTACAAGGCCGGGTACAACGACACCGGCCGCATGAACACCCAGCGGGACTTCCTCAAGGCCATGGCCAAGGAGGTGCTCCAGCTGAAGAACATGACCAAGATCGGGGAGTTCATCAACATCTTCATGGACAACGTGGAGACGGATCTGAAGGTGAGTGAGCTGACCTGGTTCGCCTCCAAGGCCCTGAGCGTGGATCTGGAGACCATGCAGTCCAGCACCCTGCCCTACATCGACGTGGGCAAGTACCGGGGCGGCGACTACCTCTTCCCCAACGGCGAGGAGATCGTCCCCCTGGTCAACGAGCAGTTTAACCCCTATAACCAGGAGATCACGGCGGACAGCCTCCAGATCATGGTGCGCAGCAAGGACGGCTCCTGCTACGTGACCAACGGGGAGCTGCTGGACGCCAAGTGGGCCAAGCCCGCCTCCGGCTCCGCCGGTACCGCCGGCGGCGGCGTGACCACCACCGAGCCCACCGGCGTGGTGGCGGACCCCAACGCGCCCCCGCCCGGCAGCTCCTCCGGCGGCGATGCGTCCGCCCAGGAGCCAGATCCGCCGCCGGATGAGAACGCCGGCCAGCTGGGAGAGGGATCCGGCGCGGCGGATCCGGGGACAACGCCTCCTGACACGGCGGACCCGGGAACCACGCCTCCTGACACGGCGGACCCGG
>ERZ779637.276-NODE-276-length-37682-cov-17.239509_pt1 | contig 37682 bp, 37 predicted proteins | sample MGYA00514196_ERZ779637 | MGnify/ENA primary metagenome ERZ779637 (study PRJEB29562, sample SAMEA4376700) | mouse gut metagenome | isolation source: Cecum | study: EMG produced TPA metagenomics assembly of the A DSS colitis mouse model was used to assess the...
TCAACAAACTGAACAAGTTCAGTTAGAATTTGTGACGCTTCGGAATGGAGGAAAATATGAAAAATTATATAAAGAAAGGATTTATAGTTAACGACATTAAAAATTTCGTTTTCGGTCCTGCAAAAGCTCCCGTATATGGCTTTGGCAGGAACCGGAAGCAGAAATTTGTTATGTCGTTTACTATATATCATGAATACAACAAAGATAGAACTAAAAGAGAACTGGCGCTTTCATCTGGGAGAGTGCGAGGAGGCCTGGTATAAGGGATATGACGATAACGGCTGGCGGACGGTGACGGTGCCCCATGACTGGTCGGTGGAAGCGCCCTTTTCCAGGGCCTATTCCAGCGGGACAGGATATCTGCAGGGTGGGACCGGATGGTACAGGGTGCGTTTCCGGCTGCCGGAGATATACCGTGGCAAGCGGATCCGACTCTGCTTCGACGGGGTGTATAAGAACAGCCAGGTCTTCTGTAACAGTTATTATCTGGGAAAAAGACCAAACGGATATGTGTCTTTTTCTTATGATATCAGTGCGCAGGCGCTCTTCGGGGAAGAGGAGAATGAGATCAGTGTGAAGGTGGTGCACAATGATCTGGCGGATTCCCGCTGGTTTACCGGCAGTGGTATCACAAGGAAAGTGACGCTGCTGATCGAAGAACCGGTGCATCCGGCACAGTACGGGTGTGTATTTCGGACAGACAGCATATTCGGGGAGGACAGTAGCGCTGCGGCTAAAGAGCAAGATGTGTCCGGAGCAGAACAGATTTCCGAGATGCAGGCAGCCAGTGCGCAGATCTCGGTGGTTCATGAGCCGGTAAACGACAGTAAGGCGCCGGTCAAGCTGAAGATTAGGACAATACTGCTTGACAGACAGCAGCGTATAGCGGCGGAATTTACCGGAACAACAGAATTGGCTGCAGGAGAACAGGGCAGAATCACCCAGTCGGGCAGCATGGATACGCCTTCACTCTGGTCGCCGGAGTCTCCTTATCTTTATCGGATGCAGGTATGGTACAGTGTGGACGGCGGCGAAGCGTATCTGGCGGATGAGGAGAAGGTGGGCGTCAGGAGTATTGCTTTTGTGCCGGATCGGGGCTTTTTCTTAAATGGGATAAACCGGAAGATCAAGGGTGTCTGTGTACACCATGACGGCGGCTGTCTGGGCGCGGCAATGCAGCCGGAGGTGTGGCAGCGGAGACTGGCATTGCTGAAGGAATGCGGCTGCAATGCGATCCGGTGCAGCCATAATCCACATATGCCGGAATTGTATGCGCTGTGTGACGCTATGGGTTTTCTGATGATGGACGAGGCTTTCGACGAGTGGGAGAATGCGAAGAATAAGTGGTCCACAGGGCACAATGTCTATCCGCCCAGACATCAGGGCTATTATGAAGATTTTCCGCAGTGGCATGAGGAAGATCTGCGGGCCATGGTGCGTCGGGACAGAAACCACCCCAGTGTGATCCTGTGGAGTATCGGAAATGAGATTGATTATCCTAACGATCCTTACTGTCATTCCATGTTCCAGACCATGACAGGCAACAATGACGCCAATAAGCCTGCGGCGGAAATGCAGTATGACAGTAATAAACCCAATATGGAGCGGCTTGCCGCGCTGGCGGCCGAACTGGCGGCGATCGTGCGGGAAGAGGATGGCAGCAGGCCGGTAACGGTTGCGGCGGCTTTTCCGGAATTGTCTTCACAGCTGGGCTTTTTCGACGCGCTCTCCGTGGTGGGATATAATTATAAAGAGCATTTATATGAAGAGGACCACAGACGCTTTCCGGACAAGACCTTCCTCGGCAGTGAGAACGGCCACAGTGAAGAGGCCTGGCGGGCGGTGACAAAACATCCCTATATCTGCGGACAGTTTTTGTGGACGGGGATCGACTATCTGGGAGAAGCGCACGGATGGCCGGTGCATGGCTCACCGGCGGGTCTGCTCACTACGGCAGGATTTCCCAAACCGGAGTTTGACAGGAGAAAGAAGCTGTGGCGGGAGGAAACGGCAGAGACAACATGCATGTCCGAAACAACCGCAGGAACAGACGGCACACAGAAGGAGTGCGCTGCAGGAATGTCCGTGGTTGTCTGGAAAGAAAAGGATATTCTGACAGGCTTGTCATGGGAAGAGAGCGCGCTGCAAAGAGGGTATCTCTATCAGATTCTTGTGCATCTCACGGATCGGAACGGACAGAAAGTGACGCTGGATGACCGCGAAGTAAGGGTACAGGTGCAGGGAGACGGCCGGCTTGCCGGAATCGATAACGGAAACCTGGCGGATGTTACGCCATTCGGCAGCGGGAGCCGGAAGACATACCAAGGTGACCTGGCCGTTTATGTGCGCAGGACGGGTGCGGAGGATATCAGCGTATTCTTACGGCTTGTGCTGGATGGAGCACAGACGGAGACAGTCAGGCTGACACTGTGATCTTTACAGATTACATTTAACTTTGCCAAGCGGGAGAAAAGAGGTTATACTATTAATGAAACCTTTATCGTGGAATACAGATGTTTCAATATCGTTACCGTAAATGTTATATTTTAATGATGCTGGGGTCAAAAGGTTTTTTGCCCCCTGATGCCTACGGATTGCTCCGCATTTCATGCTCCCGCAATCCTTAAAACATTCAAAATCCGCCCTATCGGGCTACTTTTTCATGTTTTTTCGGGTCCCAAAGTCATGTTTTGACATGCAAGCATGTCATACATGACCTTTTGACCCTGGCATCATTTTAATTAGGAAATTGGGAATCATACAGGTTGAATCTGTAAGGTGTGTGTTGAGGTTATGTATGCAGAAATCATCTGAAAGTAAAGCGATCACGATTTATGATATCGCAAAGGAGGCGGGCGTTTCCCCGGCTACCGTGTCCAGAGTGCTGACTAATAATGCGAATGTAAGCAAAGCGAAGAAGGAAAAGGTGCAGGGCCTGATCGCAAAGTATAATTTCAAGCCGAATGCGCTGGCAAAAGGCCTGTCCGATACCCAGAGCAAGGTGATCGGTATTATCGCCGCGGATGTGCGCAATTCTTATTATGCAGAAGTCTTTGTGGCATGTGAGAATGCGGCCAGAGAGCAGGGGTATACGGTGCTCTTAAGTAATGCTTTCGGTAGTATGGAACGGGAAATTCAGCATCTTGATATGATGCGGCAGCAGAGAGTTGCCGCCATAATCCAGTTGGGCGGCAGTGTGGATGCTGTCGCCTCTTACCCGGAATATGTCGGGAAGGTAGCGCAGATCATGCCGTCAGTTCCTTTGATCGTGACGGGGAAGCTGGATGGGACAGAATGCTATGAAGTGCAGATTGATTTTGACAAGGCGACCGATTTCCTGATGGATTATCTGTTTGGGCTGGGGCATGAGAGGATCGCGCTTGTGGGTGGCAGATATAATGTGCTTGGAACTTACAGAAAGCGGCAAAGGTACGAAGAACTCCTGGAGAAGCACGGGATTTCTTACCGTGAGGAGTATGTGGTGGCAGGCAGCTATGACTATGAGAGCGGTTATTTTGGTATGAATCAGATTCTTGCGCTTGCTGACATGCCTACGGCGGTGATCACGATCAACGATTATGTGGCATCGGGTATTATACGGAGCGCTATGGAGCATGGCTATCGGATTCCGCAGGATATTTCGGTTGCCAGTTATGACAACACGCAGATAGCGGAACTGCTGACACCCAGGCTGACGAGCATTGATTATGATTATGGGAATTTCGGAAGAATGCTGGTGAACACTGCGATCGCGGCTTCTAAGGGAATCAAGGTGCCTACGCACCAGAAAATGTGGCCCAGGTTGGTAGTGCGTGAAAGCAGTGGGCCGCGGCCCACTGCTTTCACGGTGTCATAGTGTGAGAAGGACTTCTGATCACTCGCAGCAAGGGCTGCTTCGCGAAGAAGTACTAAGTCTGCCCGCGATGCGGAATCATGCCGCTTTGCGGCTGCGTCCGGCACGGTACTTGCGGCAAATCTCTTAAGCCGTGAAGGAATCTCTCATTCTATCTTCAGCGTCTGTATCAGGTTATAATCTTCCCGGCCGTAGAGGCGCAGAATTTCAGGATGTGCGATATAGAAGCGTTCTCCGATATAAAGCCCGCGGTAATTGTCACTTTCATAACCGTCGTTCAGTTCTTCAGAGAGTATTTTTCGGAAACTCTCCCCATCCCATTGATACAGTTCATATCTGCGCTTTACACCGTTGCGATAGTCTTCGCTTACGAATCCGATCAGGTTTTCCTCCGGATCGGCCAGCACGGCCTTATAATCGTAGAGAGCGGGACTGTAGCCGGCTTTGCCCAGCACATGGCTGTCCAGTACTTTAAGAGCCGCAGGGTCGGACATGTCGAACATCACCAGCTTCAGGCCTTCATGGCTGCCGGTTTCAGGATCGGTTTCATAGCCAAGTCCCAGGAGTTTATCTCTGCCCCAGAAATGCAGGTATTCCGAAAAACCGGTAATCTTCAGTTCACCGACAAGTTTTGGGTTTGTCTCGTCTGAGAGATCCGCCGCAAAGAGGGGGTCGGTATTCCGATAGGTGATAAAATACGCCATGTCTCCCAGAAATCTTGCCGCGTAGATACTTTCGCCCACAGCGATATGGGCAAGTGTTCCGGTTAATTTTAACTTTTCATCCAAAAGGAACAGGCAGTTCTCAAGGTCGCTCCCAGAGGTGTCTGTCGTCAGGATCCGCAGCTTATCCGACTTCTCGTGGATGGCGAAGGTGTCCCGTACGGCGCCTCGCACCGAAGCGGCGGCTTCGCCGTTTAAGTATCCGTTTTCCAGTGAGAATTTTGCGATCTGCGTGGATTCCGAACCGTTCTGGTAAACAGTATGGTACAGATACAGGGAATTCTCGCCCATGTAGATTTCGGAGCCTGCGTCCAGCAGCATCACGCTGTCCCGTATTGTCTTTGGCTGATCGATACTAAGAGAGGAGACAAGCAGTGCGCGTTCCCCGCATTCGCCCAGATAGATACTGTCTTCCGACACTTTCCGGCCGCCTGCCTGCGGGATTGCGCTTTCCGGGTCATGCCGGTAATCCTCCAACAGATACTGTGCGGTAAAAAGGTACAGGAGCTGACCGTCTTTCCGGGAAGTGACGTAATTTCCGTCCTGGCTTACCTTTCCCGTGAGTACAGGATTGCGCCTGTCGCTGATGTCATAGGTGAGGACGGATGTATACAGATCCGTGTCAAGGTACTTCAGGTCATAAACGGTACTGTCTTTGTCTGATGTCTGCAGACTGCTGCTGCTTTCCGTGAGGATCAGGATCAGTGTATCTTCGTCCACATACATGGCGCAGACATTTGCGTCGCCGCTGTCGCTGTCCGCCTGTAGTTCACTGACCTGCCGCATCGTCTCCCCGGCGGCGGAGACGATACTGACCGAACTGCCCCGGAGCAGATAGAGATAGCGGCCGTCCGTTTTGACGATGTCGCTTTCGTCGATACCAAACGTCTGTACATTGGTCCTGGAGTGGTTATCCGGCGAGGATTCTTTTTTTATGGCGAGTTCTTTTTGCGTCGCGTCGTCTGTCGTGTCGAAGCTGAACTTATTTTGCGCCATGGAATCCGACCTGCCGCCAATGCCGGCAGTTGCGGCTCCGTCTTCTGCTTCGGCGATGCCCATATCTGGGCCACCGGACAGGGAATTGTCCTGCGCTTCTGCCATCTCTTCCAGTGAGGCATAGACCGCGTCATAACTTTGGGCCAGTGTGTACAGGGTTCCGGCATCCTGTCGTTTAACGGCGGCTTTCTGGGTAGATCCATCTGTATCCGATCCCGTAGCATTGGAGCCGGCACCGGTTTCCCCTTCGGTCGTTAGCGCATTGGCAGCACCACTTGCGGAACCTTCGGACTGACCGGGACCGATGGGGCTTGATATTCCCCGCAGAGCAGTCACCGTAGTAAAGCAGAGGACGAACAGCGCGGCTGCGGCCAGAGCAAATCCTGCTTTTCGATTTGTGTATGATCTGTTTCTTGCTTCTGCGTTTTTACGTTCTGCTTTACGGCATTTTTCCTGCAGGTTCCCGGGCGCAAGGCTTTCTGGTATGACGATCGATTCTGCAGATTGTTTTATTTTTTCCAGTATTTCCTGTTCTGTCATATGAATGTCTCCTATTCTTTCAGTTGCACTGCGAGTTTCTTCAGGGCGCGACTTTCTCTCGAGCGGACCGTATTCGCCTTCATGCCCGTGATCCGGGCGATTTCCTGGCTGGTATAGCCGCCGAAAACATGCAGGCTGATGATGGCCCGGTCTTTGGCTGCCAATTTACCGAATAAACTGCGCAGGTGGTATTTTTCGTCAAGACTGCTTTCGTCTGTGGAACCTTCGAGCGCATCGGTCCATTCCAGCGGCCTGTAAAAGTATTCCTTTCTTTTGCGCCGGCATTTGTTGTGAAGGATCTGAAACATCCAACTCTCAAAAGATTCTTCCTTTCGGAGTTTTCCGATGGTCGCCCAGGCGTCTGCCACCGCATCGCTTACCGCATCCTCCGCATCTGCGGGATTCCCCAGTGTATATAATGCGAACCGGTATAAATTGTAATAAATGTTTTGATACAGCACGGCAAAGGACTGGGCGTTCCCCTGTTTTGCCTGTCTTACTAACTGCAGTTTTGTATCCATATCCCACCTCTTTTGCGTATACTTCCAGGCTGCGAAACCTTTTGACCTCAACATCATCAATATAACTGTAAGTGTATAATATTCCTTCTTTTGTTGCATAGGCATCTAAGTTTAAAACAGAATATTTCACAAATATTTTGAGATGATTTCATATATTTTTCACAAAATAGAAACCGGGTACTGCTCTTAATGTGTCTGCCGGCAGTGATCTTTTTCTTTATGTTCAACTATATGCCGCTTCCCGGTATCTATGTGGCATTTGTCAAGTACAATTACCGGGACGGTATCTTTGGCAGTAAGTTTATCGGACTGGATAACTTCAAATTTCTGGCCACATCCGGTCAACTGTGGACGCTGACGAAAAACACGATCTTGTATAATCTGGCATTTATCATATTGGGCAATATGCTGGCCGTATTTGTGGCAATCCTGCTAAATGAGATGCAGAGCAAGTGGTTTAAGAAAGTTTCACAGACTATCCGTAACAGTTCAGCCCTCATCATTCATAAAAGCGTCTGCTGCGCATCCGACGCCGCTTCGCGGCTCGTCTTTTATTTCATTTGAGGGCGCTCTGCACATGAAATAATTCGCAGTCAGTGTTTTGTGTGCAAGCACCCACACACAGCCTGCAAATTATTTCATGGCTGAACTGTTACGACTATCCTGTTTCTTCCTTATTTTATTTCTCAGGTATTGGTAGGGCTTCTGGTGTTTAACCTGCTGAATTATGACACGGGTTTTGTAAACGGCATCCTGAGCAGTCTGGGAATGGAACGATGGCAGCCCTATTCGGATCCGAATGTATGGCCGGTTCTGATGGTGGTGATCTACTTGTGGCAGCAGACGGGATACAACTCGGTCGTATACTTTGCATCCATCATGGGAATCGACGGAGAGATGATGGAGGCAGCCAAAGTAGACGGCGCCAACGGCTTCCAGAGAATCCGCTACATAATCCTGCCGTCCCTGAAACCGACAATCGTCATCCTGCTTCTGTTCGCACTCGGCGGTATCGTCAAGGGTAACTTCGGTCTGTTCTATAACATTGTAGGCTCGAACCCCATCCTCTATCCGACCACGGATATCATCGAGACATTTGTCTACCGCTCGACGGTGCAGAGTTTTAACTTCTCCACGGCGTCTGCGGTTGGCTTCTATCAGTCAGTCGTCGGATTTGTGATCGTAATGACAGTCAATTATATCGTGAAGAAGATAGAACCGGATTATTCACTGTTTTAGGGCATTCCCCGCACGGGCTTGAAAGAAAGGATGGAGGTTAAGAATGGCGAAGAATAAAGATATGGATTTAATGGAATCCGGCGCTAAAGTAAAGATTGGCACGACAGACAAGGTCATCAGGGGATTCGGGTATGTTTTTATAACTTTTTATGCGATCTGCTGCATTATTCCCTTTCTGATCATTATCGGCACTTCTTTTACAAATGAGTCAACGATCAGAGAATTGGGCGTACAGCTGATTCCCAAGGACTTTTCATTGGAAGCATATAAGATGGTAACGAAGAGTGGCGGCATCTGGAAATCTTACCTGCTGACGATCGTGATGACGGTGGTAGGAACCAGCGTAGGGCTTTCGATCATTTCCATGACCGGTTATGCACTGCAGAGAAGGGATTTCTTCTTTCGGAACGCGATCTCCTTCTACATCTATTTCACCAGTCTGTTCTCGGCAGGACTTGCACCTTATTATTTGCTGATGACACAGACCTATCATCTGCAGGACAGCTATTTGGCAGTACTTTTGCCGCTTCTGATGTCTCCGTGGCTGGTCATATTGATGAAGAATTTCGTGAAGGCGATCCCGCATGAGATCACGGAGTCAGGCAAGATAGACGGCGCAGGCGATATGAGGATTTTCATCTCCCTGATCCTACCCATGTTAAAACCGGCATTGGCGACGATCGGCCTGTTCCTGGCGCTGGGTTACTGGAACGAATGGTATCAGTCGTCCCTGTTCCTGGGATCTAAGGTAGCCGTGAAGCCGCTGCAGTTTACCTTGTATGAGGTAGTCAATAAGATCGATCAGTTGAAGAATTCCGTGGCAGGACAGTTTGTCAGCCTGGCGGATATCCCGCAGGAAGGCGTTAAGATGGCCAATGCGGTTCTGGCAACCGGCCCGATCGTACTGCTGTACCCCTTCGTACAGAGATATTTTATCAGCGGTATCACCGTTGGTGCAGTCAAAGGTTGACGCTCTGGAAGCAGAGTTCAATATATAAAAACGGGCAGAGCTCGTTTGAGATTCGCACTGCGAATATAAAATGCGGAGAAGATCCGCGAAAATCTAAGAAAAGTGGAGGTAAGAAATGAAAAGGAAAATAGCGGCAGTTTTATTGGCAACATCCATGGTTGCAGGTCTTACGGCATGCGGCGGCGGTTCCGATGCTCCGGCAGCGGATGACGGTGCAGCGGCAACAGATTCCGGCGATCCGTGGGCGGATGTGGATACATCCGAGCATGTAGTCATCACTTATATGACCACAGGCGATACGCCTTCTGGCACGAAAGAAAAGTATGATGAGATGATGACGAAGCTGAACGAGATTCTGACGGAGAAGGTCAACGCGGAACTTGACATCAACTTCATCTCTTGGACGGATTATCTTTCCAACTACAACCACCTGACACTGGCTCGTATGGACGGCACGGTTGACCTGGTAGGTACGGCGTCTGACTGGCTGGACGCATGGCCGAATGCGAAGAACGGAGCTTTCCTTGAACTGTCAGAGGATATGCTGAAGAAGTATGCGCCTAAGACATGGGAGAGCGTTCCGGCTGAGAACTGGGAGTTGTGTAAGTACAACGGCGAGATCTATCTGATGCCGGAAGATAACTATGCGCAGTGGGTAAACCATGGTTTTACTTATCGTCTTGACTGGGCGAAGGAAGCGGGACTTGCGAACGGTGTACATAGCTGGGAGGATCTGACCACTTATTTCCGCTATGTGAAAGAAACCTATCCCCGAAGGCGTGTCCTACGAGATCACGGATGACGGTCTGCGGACAACACCGGAAGGCTATAACCAGGATACGGACAATATCAACGGAACGACAAACTACTGGTGGGGACGGAACGATGATCTGGAGATCAGGGACGCAAGCCGCGACTGGGATACGATCGACGCACTGTATGCGGAGTATGACGGCCTTAAGATCGAATATCCTTACGGTCAGTTTGTTGTGGAGGTAGATGCGATCCAGGCTCAGATCCAGAATATCAATCAGATTCATGAGCAGTATATGAAGCAGATTGCATTCGGTAAATATGCCGGAACAGCGGAAGAAATCGTTGCAGAGTATCAGGCAGCGCTCGAAGGTGCAGGGATCAACGATGTTACCGCAGAATTGCAGAGACAGTTTGACGGACTCTATAAATAAGCAGGCATAAGGTATTGCCCGCAGCGTGACAGTTCTCATAGCTGTCCGCGCAGGAAAATGCCCGGTGTGGTGTTAGCTGACACTGTACCGGGCGTATTTTGTATCATAGGGAAGCGCATGACGCTTCGGAACGGAGGTTACTATGGAATTAAGAACAGCGTCTTCACCGAGGGATGTGAAGAATTACACCACTGAGAGATTAAGAGAGGAATTTTTGATCCAGGGCTTGTTTGTGCCGGGAGAGATCAAGCTGGTGTACAGCCATATCGACAGGATCATCACGGGGGCAGCGGTACCGACGAAAGCATTGAAACTTACGGCAGGGGATGAGCTGAGAGCCGAGTATTTCCTGCAGAGAAGAGAGATGGGTGTTATCAACATCGGAGGCGGCGGCAGGATCGTGATCGATGGAAAGGAATATGCGGTAGGGTATAAGGATGCCATGTATATCGGCATGGGTGCGCAGGATATCGTATTCGACAGCGTGGATGCGAAGGATCCGGCCAGATTCTATATAAACAGCACACCGGCGCATAAGGCATATCCTACTGTGCTGATCAAGCCGGAAGGAACACCGGAGAACGGCGTCGTGATCGTGAAAGATGAGAATAAGGTGGAGTTAGGTTCCCTGGAGGAAGCAAATCACCGGGTAATCTGCAAATATATCCTTCCCGGACAGGTGGAGAGTTGTCAGCTGGTGATGGGGATGACGAAACTTGCTCCAGGAAGTGTGTGGAATACGATGCCCTGCCATACTCATGACAGACGGATGGAAGTTTATCTGTATTTCGAGATGCCGGAGGATGCAATAGTGATGCATTACATGGGCGAGCCGCAGGAGACAAGACATATCGTGATGAGAAATGAGGAAGCGGTCATTTCTCCCAGCTGGTCGATCCATGCAGGATGCGGTTCTCGGGCGTATACCTTTATCTGGGGCATGGCAGGTGAGAATCAGGAGTTCACTGATATGGATGATGTGGCAATGAAGGACCTGATGTAGGAATGGAGCGGAAAGAAAGGAAAGGTAGCAGCATGAATGGTTTTATGAAGAAATTTTCTCTGGAAGGTAAAGTTGCGCTGATCACAGGGGCATCTTACGGAATCGGCTTCGCGATAGCGACGGCATATGCAGAGGCGGGTGCGACGATCGTCTTTAACGATATCAAACAGGAGCTGGTAGATAAGGGACTGGCGGCTTATAAAGAAAAGGGGATCAAGGCGTATGGTCATGTATGCGACGTGACGAATGAAGAGCAGGTACAGGCATTGGTTGCAAAAGTTGAAGAGGAGGTAGGAGTGATCGACATCCTAGTACTCCGTACTTGAAGTTCCTGTGCAAATTTTCGAGGATATTTTTTCGAGTGTACAAGTTCAGAAACGGAGGCGTAGCGGGCTACGTTGAGTATTCTGGGCTTGTGCAATCGGGAAAATAGACCGAAATATTTGCACAAGGGTTTTCAGTACGGAGTACTAGTGAACAATGCGGGCATCATCAAAAGGATTCCCATGTGTGATATGACGGCCGAGCAGTTTCGTCAGGTGATCGATGTGGATCTTAATGCGCCATTTATCGTATCTAAAGCTGTTATTCCGGGTATGATCAGGAAAGGCCACGGTAAGATCATCAACATCTGTTCCATGATGAGCGAGCTGGGGCGGGAGACCGTCTCCGCCTATGCGGCAGCCAAAGGCGGTTTGAAGATGCTGACCAAAAACATTGCTTCCGAGTACGGTGAATATAATATTCAGTGCAACGGCATCGGGCCCGGCTATATTGCGACGCCGCAGACGGCTCCGCTCCGTGAGATCCAACCGGACGGATCCAGACATCCTTTCGATCAGTTTATCATTGCCAAGACGCCGGCGGCACGTTGGGGTGAGACGGCGGATCTGCAGGGGCCGGCAGTCTTTCTGGCATCAGAGGCATCCGACTTTGTGAACGGTCATGTATTGTATGTGGACGGCGGCATACTTGCTTATATCGGTAAGCAGCCGTAGTAGCGTTACGCTTTTTCGGAAGGAGGACGTAACATAGAAGCCGAAGGATGAACTACAGGAGGACAGCTATGTTTTACGAATATGCATTGACTTATCATATGCTCTTTGGCACATTTTCCCTTTACCCGCCTGCGGCCGACCGAAAGGCATGGGAAGCGCTTGACGAGACATGGAAAAAAGATGCCGTAGCGCTTGGGCGTTCTTATCTGCACTATGCTTATCCGCAGTTGTCCGCTACAGATTTTCTGGATTTTACCATTACCGGAAACCGGGTCCGCTATGAGGAGAAGTATTTTGCCAGACGGCATGCGCTGGATGCGCTTGTGCTGGCGGAGTGTGTTCTAAATACAGGCGAATTCCTGCCGGATATCATCAACGGAATCTTCTGCATCTGCGAGGAAAGCGGCTGGCAGCTGCCGCTGCCGGATGCAGAGGAACCGGTGCTCGATCTGTTCGCCTGCGAGACGGCAGCCGTTCTGGCCACAGTCTGTTACCTGATCGGAGAGCAGCTTGACGGTTTTGATCCCGTTATCTGCAAAAGGATCCGGCACGAACTGGAGACACGGATTTTTCAACCCTATCTTTCCGAACATTTTTACAGGTGGAAGGTACGTGGAGACGGAGGAGATTCCGGTTACGGATCAGAGATTGAAGGCAGCCTGGGAGCATGCCGTCTATAGGACGCTGATCGAGGCGGAAGGGACGTCGCTTGCAGTGCGTATCTGCTGAGGCGATCCGTCGCAGGCCGGGAATACTGCAAAGCAGGATTCCTTTTTATGGAGGCATTGACGAGGCTGCGTAAGAACGCACGATGAGAAAGGAGTATGGTTGAAGGTATGGCAGTACTGGCGCTTAAAGTATTAGACAAGAATGGCAAGACCTGCTGTGTGAGTTCGGGAGAGAACCAGGTAAGCCTGGTATACACGGCGGAATATCAGGAAGGAGACAGGGTGGTGCTTGAGACTTCCGAGAAAAATATCCATGTATGGCTGCAGGTGGATGACGCATTGGGCAGCGCATTATGCTATGTGACGGACAATGTTTCCTACGATATCCCCTTTGGTGAAAAGAGGATCTGCTATTGCCCGAAGGTTTTTTCGGGAGGCAGGCATTATCTGTGTGCGAGATGCGCCCGGGAAGACGAAATTCACGCTTACAGAAATCTGGCGCTGAATGTGTGTGACCAGCATGGAGAGACCCATTGTTATCCGCATGCTTTTGCCAATGTGGAAACGAGAGGGGAGTCAGTCTTCGCGGCCCGCAATGCAATAGATGGAGTATGCGAGAACCGTTCTCACGGGGAGTGGCCTTATGAGTCCTGGGGAATCAACAGGCAGGACGATGCCGAGATGACGGTGGATTTCGGACGAGAGGTGGAGATCGATAAGATCGTGCTTTACACCAGATCGGATTTTCCGCATGACAATTGGTGGCAGCAGGTGACGCTCACGTTTTCCGACAGAACTTCAGTGGAATGGAAACTGGAGAAGAGCCGCCTTCCACATACGCTGGCTTTCAAAGCAAAAAAAGTAAAATGGGTGAAACTGGAGAAGCTGATCAAAGCGGACGATCCGTCTCCATTTCCGGCGCTGAGCTAGATAGAGGTGTATGGAAGAGATGTGCGCTGACCGCAGTCTGACGTCCGTGACCGGCGGCGATCAGAGGATGGTGCGTCAGCTGTCTGCCGCCGGCAGTGTCAGATAATTGAGCGCGCCCTCCGGCACGCCTGTCCCGCGTTCCAAAAGCGCTACCAGTCCGCGGATCGTGTCTTCTGAATCTTCTGCAGTGGCGGAGAGGAAAGTATTGTTCAGTTTGACGGCCAGTACGATCAGTACGATCTCGGCGAGGGCAGCCGGGCGATCGAAATGGATCTCACCGGCAGCAATGCCCTGCCTGATGATCTCTGTCAGGCTGGGTTTCAGCTCCGCGATCAGGTGATTCATATATTTCTGGTGCAGAAAGGCACTCTCCTGCGCGTTAGCGGTGACGGTGTTATCCTGACTCAAAAAGGCATCCGAAGAGTTGCGGCACGCCTGCAGGATCATGGCCATGCGCGTGAACGGAGAGATTTCCGTCTGGCCTGCAAGGCACTTTGCTGTTTTCAGAGGTTTCTCATAATTTCTTTCGATCAGGGCATCAAGTATCGCTTCTTTAGAAGGAAAGTAGTAGTAGATGCTCCCCTTGCCGATTCCGGCCTTTTTCGCAATATCACTGACGGAAATATTCTGTAGGGTCTGATCCTCCAGCAGTTGATGGAGTGCGTCTAAAATTCTGTCATATTTCTTCAAGTCCGGCATGGGAAACCTCCGTGTCAAATGCATGATCGATAAATATTATAAGCAATCATATCACAAACTGTATTGACGGACAATTATAAATATTGCCATAAAAAGAGAAAAAAATTCTCTATTAATTATCTGAAAATGTAGTTGACCGATGGTCGAAACATGTGTTACTGTTTTTGTATACAAATTCGACCAATGGTCGAAACGTAGGAAATGCGATGACCCAAACAGGAAACCTGAGGGGAGAAGAAGGAGGAGTCAGTATGACGTATGCAGATCTGTTTTACGAGATCAAAGGGAAATTTATGGGAGCCGATGTGAGCGATATTCATGAACATCTGGCATTCCAGTTCAACATCGAGGATGAGGAGGCGGGCGGCGCCTTTTATGTGGAAGTGAAAGAAGGCGTGCTGCACGTGGAGCCTTATGAGTATTATGACAGAGATGCCATGTTCATCTGCGCGCCCGATGTGCTTCTGGGCATCGCTGACGGAACGACCGATCCGGTAGCCGCATTCACGGAGCAGAAGCTGCGGGTGGAAGGCAATATCGAGAAGGCACTGCGGCTTAAGGAGATCATTGAGATGAAGAAGAAAGCTGCGGAGGAAAAGAGCATCACGAAGAAAGCGGCAGACAAAGTGGTGGACACGGTTGTAAAGACGGTGGCCAAAAAAGTAGTAGAGAAAGAAAACAAGAAGAGTAAGAAATAGACGGAACAAGAAGCAATAGTAATAGAAGCAAAAGATATTAAGAAGATTGTGGCGCTGAGGATCAGTAAAGACTGATAACAAGTGCGCAAGACAAGAATAATATGGACAGAAATAATAAAAATAAGAAAGAAGATGGTAAGACGATGGGAGCATTGAAGAACATCGTTGCGGCAGCAGGAATCCTGGCCGCGGCAGGGGTAGGCGAGACGGTATATTTCTACAACAGGACCATGAAGCGGGGGAACGCGAAGACGGAGAGGACGACGAAGATGTCCGGCACGGACTGGCAGCAGTACTTTCCGCTGATGGAGGAAAGAAAAGGGTTTGTGATGGCCCAGCCGCACAGTGATGTGTATGTGACATCGTTTGATGGGTTAAGGCTTCACGCTACTTATTTTCCAGCGCTTGCTGAGGAACAGAATGCAAAGGCAGAAGAAAGAGTGATGCAGGCAGAGCAGGAATCGCAGGAAGAAGCACAGCACAGTGCTATGGCATCGGATAAGCGGGAAACCGGGAAGCCGGCAAAGGTCAAGAAGGCCGTGATCTGTTTCCACGGTTACACGGGCGAAGGACTCAGCAACCATATGGCGATCGCCGATTATTTCCTGAAACACGGGTATGCCATGTTGCTGCCGGATGCGAGAGCCCATGGAGAGAGCGAAGGTGAGTATATCGGCTTTGGCTGCCTGGACAGGAAGGATGCATTGGAATGGATCGACTGGTTGATCAGAGAGTGCGGCGAAGATGTGGAGATCATGCTTTTCGGCACGTCTATGGGCGGTGCGACAGTGCTGATGACCAGCGGCTTAGAGCTGCCGGTCAATGTGAAAGGTATTGTTTCCGACTGCGGCTTCACGTCTCCCAAGGAAGTGTTCACCCATGTGCTGAACAATATGTATCATCTGCCTGCGTTCCCGGCCATTCAGGGAGCGGATCTGATCAACAGGAAGCTTGCAGGTTACGGCATGGATGAATGTAACGCCAAGTATGAAGTGCAAAAGGCCCAGGTGCCGATTCTTTTTATACACGGTTCGGCAGACACATTCGTACCTTGCAGTATGTGCGATGAGATCTACGAGAACTGCCGCTCACCGAAGCGCAGGTTGATCGTGGAAGGGGCGGCTCATGCGGAGAGCTATTATAAAGATATGGCAGCTTATGAGAAAGAGTTGGATGAGTTCGCGGAAGAAATCTTTTGAGGAAACATGGCGGAGATGACTGCGGAAAATCAAATTTGTTTGCGGCCTTCGCAAAAAACTGCTTCGGCATGGAGGATAAAATGAAAACTAGAAAAGGTTATAAGACATACCCGCTGACAGTGGCACAGAAATTCCATAACTATTATGCGCAGCACTGTCCGGGCAAGGAGATCCTAAACGTAGGCACAAGCCTGACGATCGAGTTCGAGTTAAATATTGAGGAACTCCGGAAAGCTATTTATAAGGCGTACGAACGGTGCGAGTCTATGCGGGCACGCCTTGCCTATGATCAAAAGGAACAAGAATGGTATCAGTATATCGTGGAAAAGGAAGAACGTGAGATCGAGTTCGTAGACTTCACGGGCAAGACCATGGAGGAAGCAGAGGCTGAGATGACGGCCTGGACGCGGATACCTTTTGATAAGGAAGACGAGCCGATGAACAGGGTAGTGCTCATTAAGATGCCGGACGGCTTTGAGGGCATGTACCTTGTGGGAGACCATAGATTCCTGGACGCGCAGTCATTGATTGGTTTCATGAAGGATGTGATCGAGTTGTACTGTAACGCGAATTTCGAGAACATTCCTTATCCGTCCGATATGCGCTCTTATATCGAGCAGGTGGAAAAGGATCTGGCTTATGAGAACGGCAGTAGGGCACAGGCCAGAGACCGGGCTTACTTCCGGAAGCTGATCGAGGAGTCGGAGCCGATCTACAATGGTATCGAAGGGCCGGGTAAACTGGAGGCGGCAAGAGCGGCTACGGGCAACCCCAATCTGCGTGCGGCGCCTACCGGATCGGACAGTTTTGCGGCAGCCATCGATATTTTCCATCTGGAGGAGGAGCCTACGAGAAGGTTGATGACTTTCTGTGAGCAGCAGCATATATCGCTGCAGTGTCTGTTGGTGATGGGAATCCGTACCTATCTGCAGAAGATTAACCAATGTGACGATGTGTCCATGCAGATCGCTTATGCGCGCCGGGCTACCTTACAGGAGAAAAAGTCGGGCGGTACCAGGATACACTGTTTCCCCTTCCGGACAGTTATTTCGGAGGAAAAGACCTTCCTGCAGGGAATCTGCGAGATCAGGGACAGGCAGAATGAGGTGTTCCGGTATGTAAACTTCAATCCGGCGGAATATCTTGGGTATCGGAGTCAGCTCTATGCTCCGCCGCGCGGTATGGGGTATGAGACGGTGTCACTTACCTATCAGCCGGCGACTCTGCGGGAAAAAGGCCTGACCGATCTGGGCGGTATTCGGTATAAGACGAAACGGTACTGTAACGGGTATTATTCGGACGGTCTCTATCTTACGGTGATGCACCGGTCGGAGGATAACGGGCTGGATTTCAGCTTCGAGCACCAGACGAAGGCATACAGCAGAGAACAGCTGGAGTATTTCTATTACTATATCTGTAAGATCATGTTTAAGGGAATCGAGAATCCGGATCTGAAGATCGGAGAGATTATCAGACTTGTGTAGTTGGGGTTTGAGGGATAAAGGAGCCAGGATTTATATATATGAATCACTGACAGGAAAGGATGAATGGAAATGTTAGAGCAGTTAAAGGATATCATTGTGAATTATGTGGAAGTGAAAAAGGAAGATATCAAGCCGGAATCCCGGTTTATTGAGGAGTTGGGATTTACCTCGTTTGACTTTATGAGTATGCTGGGTGAGATTGAGGATGTGATGGATATCGAGATCGATCAGGAGGAAGTGGTCGATATCCGTACCGTGCAGGAAGCGGTGGATTATCTGGAGAAACTGGTATAGCCGGCGAATATTCTTTTTTCAGGATTTTGCAAAGAGATTGCTGATCGTAGTGTAATCTGTGTTTGGGTGGCGTGCGGGGCACGTGAAGGGAGAAGTTATGAACGAATTACGCAGTACTATTTATGAGCTGCTTGTAAAGGCACAGGAGGCTTACGGCTCACAGGATGCCATCCGGTATAAGGTGAAGGAAGTCGGAGACGGCGGTAAGAAAGAGACGAAGGTAGCGGCGAAGACGTATACGCAGCTGCGGCAGGACAGTGAGCATTTCTCGGCGGCGTTGAAGAAATTGGGAGAGCAGGGAAAGCATATAGCTCTGGTGGGAGCCACGTCCTATTCCTGGATCGCAGGTTATTACGGGATTGTAAATGGCGGCAGCGTGGCAGTGCCGCTGGATGCGAACCTTCCGGCGGAGGATCTTTGTGAACTGCTTGACAGGGCGGATGTGACCACCTTCCTCTATGATGCGTCGAAGGAAAATGTGGCGCTTATGGCGGCAGAGAAGTGTCCGAAATTAGTCAATATCATTGCTATGGAAGAAGGCACGGCAGTTCCGAATGCTCTTTTCATGTGGGAGCTGATCAAAGAGGCTACAGAGCGGGATGATTTTCAGCCAAAGCCCGAGGATCTGGCGACGATCATGTTTACTTCGGGTACAACAGGTAAGAGTAAAGGCGTTATGCTCACCCACAGGAATCTGGCGGAGAATGCCACGGCCCTTGATATGGGCTATGAGCCGGGTATGGTGGTGATGAGTGTGCTGCCGATTCATCATGCATACTGTCTGAGTATGGATATTCTGAAGGGGACTTCCATCGGCGCGATCATCTGTATCAATGATTCGCTGTTGCGGGTGGCCAAGAATATCAAACTCTTTGAGCCCAATATGATCTTAATGGTACCGCTTATGGTGGAGACACTGGCCAAGAAACTGGAGGAGGCATCCCTGATTCCGGCGCCTCTTGTAAAGATTAAGGTATTCGGCAGACAATTCCACACTATATGCAGCGGCGGGGCGTATCTGAATCCGGCCTACATCGATCTGTTTAAAAAGTACGGGATCAAGATCCTGCAGGGCTATGGCATGACGGAGTGTGCACCGGTCATCAGCACCAACTGTGACAATGCGTTCAAGGCGGGATCCATCGGTCAATGTATGCCCAACTGTGAGGTAAAGATCGTAGACGAGGAAATCTGGGTGAAAGGAACCAGCGTGATGCAGGGCTATTACCAGATGCCGGAGGAGACGGCACAGACTCTGGAGGATGGCTGGCTGAAGACGGGCGACCTGGGTTACATAGACGAGGACGGTTTCCTCTTCCTGACCGGGCGTAAGAAGAACCTGATCATTACGCCTAACGGTGAGAACGTATCTCCGGAAGAAATCGAGAACAAGATTGGCGCCAACCGGCTGATACAGGAGGTGCTGGTGCGCGACAGTGAAGGTGTGATCGAGGCAGAAATCTTCCCGGATTATGAATACGCAGCCAAGAAGAAGATCAAGGATCTGCAGGCTCAGCTGCAGTCCATCATCGACGAGTACAATAAGACGGCGCCGCTTTACAAGAGAATCTTCAAGTTAAAGATGCGCGACGTGGAATTTGAAAAGAATACGACGAAGAAGATCAAGAGATTTTGATTTTGGAAAAATGCGGCATTGTATGGGACGACTGAGAAGCTGTTCTAAAAAAGGGAGGCAAACGCCTCCCTTAATTGCTCATTCATCATTCGGATATTGCTTCTGCCAGAATCCTGACACATGTGTCAATTCCTAGATTGCCGGCATTCAGGAACAGGTCGTAGTATTCAGGTGCGCCCCATTCCCAGTTTGTAACGGAATTGTAGAACCCGCTTCTTCGCTTATCATTGCGCTTCAGTGCATTTTCGGCTTCTGCCTGTTGGATTCCTTCCCGTTCGATCGCTCTCTGGATCCGTTTCTGTTTGTCGGCATAGACGAACACCCGCAGTGCATTCTTACGCTCTCTCAGAATATAGCCGGAAGCTCTGCCGACGATCACGCAGTTTCCTTTCTCGGCAGCTTCTTCAATGATCCGCTCTTCCTCCAGGAAAAGCTTGTCTGCCAGAGGCAGTTCTCGGTTGCCGGAGAGACCGCCCAGCCCGGTTTTAGCAAGATTCATCAGAATACTGCCGGAAGTACTCTCGTCCAGATTCTCGATCTGAAAGTAAGGAATCTCCAGATTTTTCGCCGCTTTGATGAGAATGTTTCTGTCATAGAGTTTATAGCCGAGTGCGTCAGCCAGTTTCTTACCGATCTCATTTCCGCCGCTGGCATACCGGCGTTCTATCGTTACGATATTATACATAAATGCATCCCCCTTTTTCTGTTATTTTTCTCTTAAATCTATTATAAACACTCTTTTTGGATATCTCAATTTGTTTTTTTAGAAAATTTATAATAATTGTCTCAAATTCTTTATTCCCGCGAGCAACGAGCCAAGTGGCTGCTTGCAGACATTTGGCGACTGCCGCGAGGGTCAAATACCCCGCTGCTCTGCAGCGCTGCAAGTTTGATACCCCGTTGCTTGCAGCGGGGTCTTTGATTGCGGTATGCTTTTGTCGAACGTGAATGTGAGGACACACTTTGGTAGACAACATGGGGTAGAACGCTATTGCAAGCGGATATATCCGTCCAGTGAATCCCGGATTTCTTGTACCGTCATGGATTCGCACTGCCATAGGCTGCTGTTATGCCCCATGGGACTCAGCAGAAAATCGTCCTTGCGATCCCGATCGACGACGAAGAGCAAGGTATAGCATAAGGTCTCGCCTTTATCTAACTGCTGATAGAAGAAGGATTTGCGTTCTTCGCCCTGGGTGTGGGTTGCCGTATCGATATAGACGGCGCTGTTATCCATCTGCAGATAGTATTTTTCGGCGGGAACGGCGTCATAGTAATCTTCAGCCCAGGTGTAGGAACCGCTCGGGGTCTTTTCGATATAAGTCAGGTCAAAGTTCAACGAAGTTTCGTAGGCGGCGGCCTCGGCATCGAGACAGGATGCTTCCACATCTACACGAAGGATCACCTGTTCCGTTTTCTCTTCTGCCAGCAATTGCCCGTCTTTGTCATAGTGCTGTCTTGTGTAGGGACGAAGAGTTTTATCCGGATTCAGCCATCCGTCGAATCTGCTGTAGTCGAAGAAACCGTCCGGCGAGAATCCTTCAATACTGTCCAAGAATGCATAGTCCGTGATCTTGTAACTGTGAGATGCGTCATAAAGACGCAGTTCTTCTCCCAGTGCATGGATCTTGTCCTGGGGGATTCCCTGCTGCATAAGGTCATCCCATCTGCCGGAGGCATCTGACTGTGCCGCCGCTGCCGCTGCCGCCTCTTTCTCCCGCAGTTCTTTGTCTTCCTCGAGTTCATAGCTGCCATCTTTGATCCGTTCGATCTTCAGTGCTTCGGCGAACTGCAGCAGTTCCTCACGGGGGACAGAATAGTCGGCCCGGATGTCGAGGACATATCCCTCATGTTCATTGAAGATCAAAAGCCAGGTAGCGGTAAGATATTTCCCGGCTTCCTGGAAAGTGATCACATCCGCTGCCATACCGCCTATCTGTGTATGTTCCACCTGTTCTATGTCCTCCACCACGATCTGGCCGTTGACCTGTTCCAGCGCCGCCATGGTGTAGACAGGCATGACAGTGATCCAGCGGTCGTCTGTCTGGCTTCTGTATTGCCCGGAACCATCGTCAGTCATGCCTTCCGGCAGATAGTTCGCCGTCACCTGATATTCTCCGGGAACCAGGTCATAGTTCAGTTTAAATTCATAAGTGATCTTGTCGTCCTCTTCCTGTACAGTCTTCTGAAAATAGGAGACTGCCGCGTATACACCTGACGGTACGGCTATGGCCAGTACAACGGCGGCTGCCGCTCCTGCCAATCGTTTATAGGTAACTTGGCGTCTGCCTATGGTATGGGAAGTTCTTCTGCCTGTTTGTACCTTTGCAGCAGAATCTTGAGATTTTCTTTTGCGCATGTTCTTGTTTTCCCCTTTCCGAATGATATTGTATGCTTCCTGCAGACGGTCTTCCACCACCTGCGGAAGTCTGTCTTCTCTGTTTATGTTATTCATCATTGCCTCCGTTCCGAAGCGCTTTACACTGAGGACGCAGACGGAATATCAGATCCTGTTCTGCGGTCGATAGAATTTGTGACGCTTCGACACAAATTCAACCTTGTGCTCCCTTTACATGATTGGCGGTCAGCTCATCCCGCAGCGCCTCCCGTCCGCGTTTCAGGCGGGTGGCTACGGTGTTTTCCTTCATTTCCATATAGGATGCGATCTCTTTGACTTTCAGGCCGTAGACATAGTATAAGGTAAAAATGCTGCGGTCCTGTTCTCTGAGCGGTTCGATCAGTTCACGGAATTGTCTGGCGCCGTCGCCCGTCACTTGTGCTTCTGTTTCCGGCAGATCCTCCACGGGAATAGTTCTTTTCTGCTTCTTGAGGATATCCTTACAGTGATTGATCAGAATACGGATCATCCATGTCTTGAAATAGGCATCCTGTCGCAGAGAGCCGACTTTTTCATAGCAGGTGAGGACAGTTTCCGACATGGCATCCGCCACATCCTCTTCCTCCTTGAGAAAGCCGTGGGCAACTCTGTACATACTCAGCTTGTTTTGCTCGATCAGTTCTATGAAGGCTTCGGCATCACCCCTTTTTGCCTTTTTAACTAGCAGTTCCACCTGTTTTATCTCCTTTCTGGCAAGAGTACGGCCTTCGATTGGACGCGCTTTGCCGATAAAAGTATACTGCGGAGTTTCACCGGATATAATACGGTCAGTGCACTAAATTGCAGTGCGATAGTCTGTTATCTTACACCTATTAGACTGTCGTGAGGCGAAGAAAATTGCAGATGTTCATTCTTTTTTAGAGAGATGTCAGTATATGTCAAAAAAGGGCGCTATTTACAGGCAAAATTGAAATTTGAAAGCGCAGTTGGATTGAAAAAAGAGCGAAAGTCTGGTAAGATAGGATGATGCCGCAGAGAGTGCGGCGGAATGGAGAGTAAAATGGGACGACAAAAGCAGAGACACGTACATAAGGAATCCTTTTCCGTGCTTCTGATTCCGAACACGGGAGGAATGAGCAGACAGTTCCATGTGACGCGGTTTTCTTTCCGGCTGTGTGTAGGTGCGCTGATCCTCGTGCTGCTGGTAGTCGCGGGAGCGGTCGGCTGGGCGGGATATCAGTTCAACCGTCAGGAGAACGTGCGTAAATTGATAAAGCAGCAGGAAGAGCAGATCAAAACGCTGGAAGCGCAAAAGCAGGCGCTGGAACAGGAGAAAGGAACACTTCTTGCCCAGATGGAGACGTTGGAACAGGAGAAAACGGCGGCGGCAGAAGCGGCGTCTGAGACGACGGCAGAAAGCGAGACGAAAGCGGAGAGCACCCCGGAGAAAGATACGTCTGTGCCGCGGAGGTATCCTTATACGGGCATCAGTACGGTACTGTCAGATTATTCCGCGCAGCAGCCTTATCTTTCTCTGAATACCCATTCGGACGGCAATGTGGTAGCTACGGGGGACGGTATGGTGGTGACTGTGGATTCGGACGATACATACGCACATATCATCGAGGTGGAACATAACAATGGCTATAAGACGCGTTACATGTGTCGCCAGGAGGCACAGACCCAGATGCAGGTGGGCGCCCAGGTGCAGGCAGGAGATATTCTGTTGACAGTGCTGGAGGACGATACGCAGCTGGATTATCAGATTCTTTTTGAAGAAGAAGCGATCGATCCGCTCACGGTATTTGAGGCGAAGGGATAATAAGGTAAAAGGAGGATGAATATATGTTGGGTAAGAACAAAAGCAATGTTTCCGATATGGAGACGAAAGTGAAGGTGGGCACCATACTCGGGGACGGCGCGGTGTTTGAAGGCGATCTGAAGGCACCGGAAGCCGTGCGGATCGACGGTACCGTTAACGGTAATTGTACCTGCGAGAAGGAATTGGTTCTGGGGAAGAACGGACATGTGAAGGGTAACATCTATGCTCAGCACGTGATCGTTTCCGGCCGGGTAGACGGCGATATCGCCGCGCAGGGTAAGCTGGAACTTCTCTCTACCGGTAAGATCGTAGGGAACGTTACTGCCAGATCTCTTGTGATCGACGAGGATGCAAGCTTCGACGGCAGATGTACGATGACGACTTCCCAGGGGGAAGGAGCGGTGAAGCGGATTGGCACATCTCAGACGGAAACAGCGGCAGAGAATACTGCTTCTGAGAAATAGAAAGCGACAGGCATGATACATACGATAGATCCGGTCTTTGACGAGCACTCTAAAATACTGATCTTAGGCAGCTTCCCCTCTGTGAAGTCACGGGAGCAGCAGTTTTTCTACGGGCATAAACAGAATCGTTTCTGGAAAGTTTTAGCTCAGGTTCTGAAATGCGGCGTGCCGGAGGATATCCCGCAGAAAAAGGCCATGCTGACAGAGCATCATATCGCGGTTTGGGATGTGATCGCCAGTTGTGAGATCACGGGGTCTTCCGATGCGAGCATCCGGGATGTGAAGCCCAATGATCTGTCACGGATCCTCTCTGTCGCAGACATCCGGACGATCTATTTGAACGGCGGCAAGGCTTATCAGTTGTATCAGAAATATATCTTTCCGGTCACTGGCCGGGAGGCATATCCGCTGCCTTCCACCAGCCCGGCCAATGCGGGTTACTCGCTGGAGCGTCTGGTAGAAGCGTGGCAGGTGGTAGGCAGTCTGCCTGACTTATAGTTAACGACATTAGAAATTTCGTTTTTGGCCTTGCAGGTGCTTCCGTATATGGCTCCTGCAAGAGACGGAAACAGAAATTTGTTATGTCGTTTACTATAAGTCATGGACGTGAGAATTGAACTTTAAGGAAGCATGAAAGAACCCCGGTTGTCTCAAGAACTGAGACAGCCGGGGATTTATCAATGTGCCAGTCTGTTTAGCCTGTTGGCCTTGTGATGTTCTTTCCAGACGGTCTTTTTGTAGGCGAACAGATCTTTCCAGATGGTCGGATGGAACAGCAGCAGTAATGGGAACAATTCCAGGCGCCCGGCCAGCATGTCAAACATCAGGACATACTTGGAAAAAGGGGAGAAGAATGCGAAGTTGCCCGTAGGCCCGACCAGTTCCAGACCGGGGCCGATATTGTTGATGGTGGCAGCCACTGCGGTAAAGGAGGTCACCAGGTTCGTATTCTCGAAAGAGATGAGGAATACGGAGAGGACAAAAAGTACCATGAATGTGATCATATACACGTTGATGGAACGGACCACATCATGATCTATGGGCTTGCCGTCCATCTTGATCTTCTTGACACTCTTCGGGTGGATATAGGAAAAGAATTCCTTCCGCACCGTCTTAAACAATACTACGAAGCGGGATACTTTGATACCGCCGCCGGTACTGCCGGCACAGGCGCCTACGAACATCAGAAGCACCAGGATGACCTTGCTGCTTTCCGGCCATTGTTGGAAATCGGTGGTGGAAAAGCCGGTGGTGGTGATGATGGAAGCCACCTGAAAAGCAGACTTAGTCACGGCGTCGAAGATGCCAGTGCAGGTTTTCAGGATATTAACGGTAATGACCGCTACGGAGGCAAGAATGATCAGCAGGTAGCATCGCACTTCCTCCATATGTAGAAACTCTTTTAGCTTACGGAACAAGAGCAGACAGTAGGCGTTAAAATTAACGCCGAAGAGGATCATGAAAACGGTAACGACCCATTGCAGATACGGTGAGTATCCGCCGATACTGTCATTCTTGATGCCAAATCCGCCGGTTCCGGCCGTGCCCAGGCTGGTACAGACAGCGTCGAAAAGGGGCATTCTGCCGGCAACCAGCAGAATGGTCTCTACGACGGTCAGTCCGGCATAGATCAGATACAGGATCCGTACGGTATCTTTCATCTTCGGCACCAGCTTACCAACGGAGGGACCCGGGCTCTCCGCCCGCATCAGGTTAATATTGGAACCGCCGCTCATGGGAATGATGGCAAGCAGAAATACCAGTACGCCCATGCCACCTATCCAATGGGTAAAGCTGCGCCAGAACAGGGAACAATGGGAGAGTGCTTCCACATCACTTAAGATGCTGGCACCGGTAGTGGTGAAGCCGGATACCGTCTCAAACAACGCATCTGTAAAGGACGGGATCTCACCCGTCAGGCAGAAGGGAATCGCACCGAAGATACACAGGAAGATCCAGCTGAGAGCGGTAGCGATACAGCCCTCTTTCAGATAAAAAACGGTGTTCTTCGGTTTCCGCAGGCTCATCATGACGCCGAGAGCCAGGCAGCCTGCGGAAACCGGCAGGTACCAGAGTCCTTCTTTTTCCTGATAAATAATTGCAATAAGACAGGGCAGCAGCATCAATGCCGCCTCTGTCTTTAAAATACATCCTAAGATATAACGAATAATAGAGCTGTTCATGATTATCCTCGTGTTATTATGTTATTTCTGGACGTCCGTATCCAGTTTCATCACACCAACATAAATAGAAGTGGTCTAAAGCGCTTCGGAATGGAGGAAACGTTGATTCAAAGATGTCCGGTCAGTTCAAGATATCCTGAAGCACTTTAAAACCTGTATGCGTGGTCACCACCATCACGGTATCGCCGACCTGGATAGAATCCTGACCGCTGGGGATGATGATAGTGCCTTTTCGGTTAATGAAAGAGATCAGCAGCCCCTTTTTCAGGGAAAGCTGTGCCAGTGGGACACCCGTCACAGTGGATTCGCTCTTCACCCGAAATTCGATGGCTTCTACGCGGAAGTCAAACATGTGGTAGAGGGTTTCGATGTTGTTGCTGTTCATGGATGCCTTCTTCGCGCGGACATAGGCTATGATCGCTTCCGAGGCAATGTAACGGGGATAGATGACGCTGTCCATGTTCAGACCGCTTAAAACCCCCTTGTAGTTGGTGCGGTTGATCTTGGTGATGACTTTGGCATGGGAGACATGTCTGGCGTGAAGCGTAAGCAGAATGTTCTCCTCATCGATACCGGTCAGGGGCACGAAGGATTCCACGTACTCGATGCCTTCTTCCCGCAGCAGCTCTTCACTTGTGCCGTCGCCGTTGATGATGACGGCTTTAGGCAGCAGGATACTCAGTTCTTCACAGCGCTTGGGGTTGCTGTCGATGATCTTGACCGAGATGCCCATGTGGAGCAGCTGAGAGGCAAGATAATAAGAAGACTTACCGCCGCCGATGATCATGGTGTTCTTGACCGCATGGGTCTTGAAACCGATCTTTTCTAAGAATGATTTTGCGTCCCGCCTGGTGGAGACGAAAGAAATGCAGTCGCCCCGCAGGATCCGGAAATTACCGGAAGGGATGTAGATCTCGCTGTCACGTTCTACGGCGCAGATCAGGACATTGTCGGCAATATTCTTGCCCACGGTCTTGCCCAGGTCGGCGACCATCATGCCGTCTAACAGGTTGTCTTCCGGCACTTTGAACTTGATCATCTCAGCCTGGCCGTGTGCAAAAGTGTCTACTTCCAGTGCGGTAGGGAGATAGAGGATGCGTGCCATCTCGCGGGACGCCTCCAGTTCAGGGTTGATGATCATGGCAAGCCCCAGCCGTTCTCGTAAGTAATTGGCTTCCATGCTGTAGTCCGGCGTGCGGACTCTGGCGATGGCGGAACAGCTGCCAACGCGCTTGGCCACGGTACAGCACAGCAGGTTCAGCTCATCCGAGTCCGTGACTGCGATGATCAGGTCTGTGTGGTCTATGTCTGCCTCTTTCTGGACGCTGAAGCTGGCGCCGTTGCCGACGACGCCCATTACGTCATAAAGATTGGTCAATTCCTGTATTTTCTGTTGGTTCTTGTCGATCAGGGTGATGTTATGTCCTTCCTTGATCAGCTGGGCGATCAGTGTCTGTCCGACCTTGCCGCAGCCGACGATGATGATCTGCAGTCCCTGTTCGACAGGTTTCTTTTGCTTGAACATTGTCTCTCCATTCCGAAATAGGGGATTTCTTCTCTATTGCTGCCAGTGCTAAAGGACAAGAAACAGACCATGGCCGATACACTGGCATACGCAAATATATATATCACCTTGCAGGGAAAAAATCAATAGACTTTACATATATTTAAGGGTTTCTCAACCTTCCCGCAACCAATATTTTCTATCCTGACAACTGGAGTGGGTCGCGCAACCAAGGCAGCGTCTTTATACTGGAAATGAATAAAAAAAGAAAGCAAAGAAAGGAACATTGAAAATGGAAGAAAGATTATTTACGAAGGACTTCACACTGGTGGTGATCGGGCAGATCATCTCTCTGTTTGGCAATGCGGCCGTCCGGTTCGCAATGCCCTTGTACTTATTAAATCAGACAGGTTCGTCTGCGCTGTACGGTACAGTGATGGCATGCGCTTTTATCCCGTCGATCTTGCTGTCGCCGGTGGGCGGGATGATCGCCGACCGGGTGAACAAGAGAAATATTATGGTGGTGCTTGATTTTACTACGGCAGCGCTGCTTCTTGGCTATCTGATGCTGCAGGGAAGATTGAACCTGGTCTTTCTGCTGACAGTGACGTTGATGCTGTTATTCGGGATCGCGGGAGCTTATCAGCCGGCGGTGCAGGCGAGCATACCGGCACTGGTGGGCCAGGAGCACTATATGCAGGCCAATGCGGTCATCAATATCGTCAGCTCTTTTGCGGCACTGCTGGGACCGGTGTTTGGCGGTATCCTGTACAGTATCTACGGGCTGTTGCCGATTCTGGAAGTGGGGATGGCCTGTTTCGTACTGTCTGCGGTGATGGAGATTTTTATCACGATTCCCTATGAAAAACAGGAGACAAAAGGCGGTATCTGGAAGATCATGGGACAGGATATCAAGGAGAGCTTTTGCTTTATCCGCAAGGAAAAACCGTTTATCGGTAAAGGCCTGGTCGTGATATGCTGTGTGAACCTTTTTTTCTCGGCGCTGATCAATGTGGGGCTTCCCTATCTGGTCACTGAGGTGCTGCCCTTTACCGATTCTCTGGCGAACAGACTGTATGGATATGCGCAGGGCGCGTTGGCGGCAGGTGGTATCATTGGCGGCATTGGCGCCGGTATCCTGGCGCAGAAACTGCAAGTCAAGAAGGTAGGAAACTTGCTGGCCATTGCCGCACTGTGTTTATTTCCGGTAGGGATTTCGCTGCTTTTGTCGAAGTCGGAGATGGTAGTCTATCTGATCTTGACCGTCTGCTGCTTTGTGATCATGGTGATGGCTACTGTTTTCACTATACAGATCATGGCCTTCGTGCAGACAGAGACACCGCAGCATCTGGTCGGCAAAGTCATTGCACTCTGCATGATGCTCTCCATGTGTGCACAGCCATTCGGCAATGCGATGTATGGTTTCCTGTTCGAGATATGCGCCGGGCATGAAGCAGTGGTAGTGCTGGCAGCGGGCGTGATATCCTTTGCGGTGGCGATATGGGCACGGAAGGTATTCTCAGCGCAAAGTGCTCCGGAATAGAGGAAAAGGTGTGTTACAAAGATGTGAGGCGGCTTCTGAAGATAACGGTGGATTTGTGGTCGGGATGTGGTAAAATAGGATGTGGAACTGTATTAAGGCTGCGAAGGGAAATCGTTATGTTTGAGTTTTTATTGAATTTGGATGGAAATATCTTGCTGTTTCTGCAGGAGCATATAAGGAATCCGGTGATGACTCCGATCCTGAGACTGATCACGACGCTGGGAAACGGCGGTGCGATCTGGATCGCGTTTACAGTACTGCTCTTGTGTATTCCGAAGACGCGGAAAATAGGCTGTATGGCACTGGCGGCGCTTTTAGGCACATTGCTTGTCAATAATATGATACTCAAGAATCTGGTGGCCCGGACCAGGCCTTATGAGGTGATAGAGGGGCTGACTTATATCGTGATGCGGCCAACGGATTTTTCCTTTCCGTCGGGTCATGCGGGATGCTCTTTTGCAGTGGGCTGTATTCTGTTTCGCAGGCTGCCGAGGCAGTATGGCATACCGGCGTTGATTCTGGCGATTTTGATTGCGGTGTCCAGACTGTATGTAGGCGTGCATTACCCAAGCGATGTACTGTTCGGCACGATCAGCGGTATTTTGATCAGCTACGGTGCGGAGAGGATCGTCGACTGGCTATGGAGAAGGCGCTGCATAGAGCAGGAAGAAGAGTAGGAGCGAAGGAGCGGCGGAATGCATTTTGTAGAGGCTAAGAGCATATTATCTTCTCATAACGGCATGAATCTGTATCGGGGCTGCACTCATGGCTGTATCTACTGCGACAGTCGCAGCGCCTGCTATCAGTTTACTCATGCTTTCGAGGATATTGAGGTGAAACAGAATGCGCCGGAGCTGTTAGAGCGGGCGCTCCGTTCCAAGAGGAAGAAGTGTATGATCGGTACAGGGGCCATGTGCGACCCATATATGCACTGTGAAGAACAGCTTAGATTGACACGCAGATGCCTGGAACTGATCGATGTTTACGGGTTTGGCGCTGCCATTTTGACGAAATCGGACAGGATCTTGCAGGATCTGGATCTGCTCGTCAGCATCAACCGTAAGGCTAAATGTGTGGTGCAGATGACACTGACTACTTATGACGAGGAGCTTTGCCGTATCGTGGAGCCGCACGTCTGCACGACGAGAAGACGTTATGAAGTGCTGAAGATAATGCAGGAGAACGGTATTCCTACGGTAGTTTGGCTGACACCGATCCTTCCTTACATTAATGATACTATAGATAATATTCAGGGGATTTTGGAGTATTGTGCGCAGGCCGGCGTGTATGGGATCATATGCTTCGGCATGGGGATGACACTCAGGCAGGGGGACAGGGAGTATTACTATGCTGCTCTGGATGAACACTTTCCGGGACTGCATGAGAAATATCATCGCCGCTATGGATATGACTATGAGATTCCCAGCGACAGGTCCAGAGAACTGATGCAGCATTTTCACGCATTTTGCAGACAGAACGGCATCGTGGACGACTGCGGACAGGTATTCGAGTATCTGCACGAATTTCCGGAGAACAAGGGATATGAGCAGTTGTCACTGTTCTAAACATCCATATCCTATCCTATATCCCTTATCCCGTATTATCATACTGCCATAATATAGAAGTGGATGAATTGCGCATACTTTAAGACAAACGCCGTCCGGAAGATATCCTGTTAAGGCTCTTCCGATACGGCGTTTTTAAAGTTTATGTTATGTCACAGATCCAGTTCCGGCGGTACATCGATCTCGTCAGAGACATATTTTCCATTCTTCTTGCGCTGCCTTACGCATTCCGTGAGGAGATATTCGATCTGCCCGTTGACGGACCGGAAATCGTCTTCTGCCCATGCGGCGATTGCATTATAAAGTTTGGCAGATAATCTGAGGGGTACTTGTTTCTTGCCTGTATCGCCCATATTGACCTCCGCTTTCGTTAATATAGACTGCCTGAGTTGACTATCGGCTGCGCATCATGGTTGCCGCACAGGACTACCAACAGGTTGGAGACCATGGCCGCCTTGCGCTCCTCGTCCAACTCTATGGTGTGATTCTCATTCAGCCGTTCCAACGCCATTTCCACCATGCCGACTGCACCGTCCACGATCATCTTCCTTGCATCGATGATGGCGGAGGCCTGCTGTCTCTGCAGCATCACTGCGGCGATCTCAGGTGCATAGGCAAGGTAAGTGATCCGAGCTTCGATGATCTCAATACCTGCTTCCCGTACTTTGTCCTGGATCTCGTCGCGGATCCTGGCGGCTACGATCTCGCTGGAGCCGCGCAGACTGCCTTCATCTGCGATGCCGTCTCCGGTCGTATCGATGCCTTGTGCCACATCGTAAGGATAGACGCGGACAATATTGCGCAGGGCGCTGTCGCATTGCAGGGAGAGGAATTCTTTATAGTTGTCTACATTAAAAACGGCTTTGGCGGTGTTGACGATGCGCCAGGTGACGGCGATGCCGATCTCCACCGGGTTACCGAGACAGTCGTTGATCTTCTGACGGCTGTTGTTCAAGGTCATGATCTTCAGTGAGATCTTCTTGCTGGGGGCTTCCTGGGTAGTGGCTGCCGTCCCGCCTGCGCCGCTTGCGTTGTTGACATCTCCGCTTTGGTTGAGCTTCGTATGGGAGGCAGGATTGACGCTGGAACAGAATGGATTGACGAAGTAGAAACCGTCATCCTTGATCGTTCCGATATAGTTGCCGAACAGGGTAAGGACCAGCGCCTCCTGGGGTCTTAATACCTTGAGTCCACAGAAAAGGATCCAGCCGAGAGAGATGACCAGTATGCTAAGGACCATGGTCAGCGTAAAGAAGATCTTAAGCGGCAGGTGGGAATAGAAGGCGCCCAGATGATCGAGTATGACGCCGCTGACCACGACGCCGAAAATGGCTACTGCGTACATCGCCAGAATGCCAAGCAGTACGGGAAATCCGTTTTTCTTATTTTGGATGATTTTTTCTTCAACATTTTTTTCTTGCATAGGAATCCTCCATTCTTGTGTGCCATGTTGCCCTCTTCGCGGAAAGGAACACATGCGCTTTTGCTATTCATAATATAATATGAAATTTATTTGATATCATTATGATATCATATTGAATTTAAATGTCAATAGAATTTGTAGAAAAGATTTATATCATGCGGATTCGATGCCCCGTCATATTGCTGCGTGGTATTTGACTTTCCTGCAGGGTCGTTTATAATGATAGCAAACGCCATAGTAGTGGTATGACGCAGCATTTGTATAGCAATACGGATATCTTCGATTGACAAGGGCGTGTATGCCTTAGGCGATCGACGGTAAAAGCATGTGGAAGATCTGCTCGCGTCTCCGGCGCAAAGAGCTTCGAAATGGAGGAAAATATGTCAGTTACGATTTTTACAATGACACATAAGAAATTTAAAGAGCCGGAGGATCCGATCTACGTCCCGCTGCACGTAGGTCGTGCCTGCAGCGAGGACTTTGGCTATGCGGGTGACGATACCGGGGATAATATATCAGCGAAAAACTGTTATTACGGAGAATTGACCGGTGTGTATTGGGTGTGGAAAAACGTACGTACCGAAGATCATGTGGGTATCTGTCACTATAGACGGTATTTCTGTACGGAAGAGGGAAGGATCCTGAATGAGAAGGACTATCAGGCGATCTTGCAGCAGTATGATATCATCACCTCTAAGAGATTGAAGTTGAATTATTCCTATTTTGACGGTTATGCCAGTGACTATAACATTTTTGATCTGGTGACGACGGGAGAGGTGATCCGACAGAAATATCCGGCTTATTATGAAGCCTTTGAGCGGTTGGTGCACGGGAACGGCACTTACTTCGGTAACATGATGGTGGCACATAAAGCCTTGTATGACGAGTATGCGGCATGGCTTTTTTCTATCTTTGCAGAGGTGGAGAAGAAGATCGATGCCACACAGTACGACGAATATCATAGAAGAGTCTTCGGCTTTATCTCGGAATTTCTGTTATTTGTCTGGGTGGAAGTGAAGCAGCTTAAGGTGTATGAGTGCAAGGTGGGCATGACTACGGAGAAGTATGAGACACGGGAGATGAAGGAGCGTCTGTCAGAATTTTTCCTGCAGGGAGATCTGACGGGTGCGAAGTCGTATTTCCTGCAGGTTCTGGAGAAAAGACCGGATGTACTGATGGAAGCGTCGGACATTACGGGAGAATTGAAACTGGCTATGCAGGTGATCGCAGTCTGTGAGCTGGAACGGCAGGCATACGGGGAAAGCGTCATTGACAGGATAAGACGGTTCGAGGACCTGGTCCGTTATTTTAACGGGGTGAACGAGGCAGTCAATGACTGTAAGACGGGACAGATCGGCGGGCAGGAGATTCGTTTCCTGCGGGAGAATCATGTGAGCGAGATTGCGATCGAGGCTTCGGCCAGGCTCTTTACCACGGAGGAAAAAGAACTGGCTAAAGTCACCAGTACTCTTTTTCCTTTGCTCGCGGAAAAGTGAGAGCTTCCGGCAGTGCGATGCCGATAAGCCGTATCATGCTAAGGCCGTGTTTCCAAGGCTGTGAACGACACAGTCGGATTCAGGACATCACCCGTCGTCATTCCCAGATATAGCAGCCGGCCGTCCTTCGTATAGCGGAAGAAGTAGCTATTGTAGACAAAATCTTCGTCTTTATTTTCACCGGAGAGCAGCACCAGTTCCGTGAAGTCGTCGTCCACATTCAAGTCGAATACCGAGAGCTGATCCACCGGGTAACCGGTTGACACTTCCTGAAAGATATCGTTGCACTGGTCGGAAAAGTCGGTGTCGCCGATGGTAAGATGCAGCAGTGTCGTGTACGTATCGTCGTCTTTTGCGACCGTCTCCGTGGAAAAAAGGATCGTCTCTTCCGCACCGTCGCCGTTTAAGTCGAAGCTGTTTGCCGTATCAGTCAGAAGCTTCATGGCTGTCCGGTCTCCATAGGTATAATTGTTACGAAATCCCATGTCGGCCAGGTCCGGGTAAGGAATGATAAATTCTATCGTTCCGGCGACGTATGGTCCCAGCTCGTAAGGATCGCTGATAAAGGTCAGACCGGAGGTAGACAGATACCAGGCGTCCTCGGCATACAGCACGGTTTCCAGAGAAACGCCTATGAGCATGTCTTCGGAGAACATGCGCATTTGGTAGGCTTCCGTCTTGGCCAGGGCCTGGTTAAAGGCCAGCGTATCCTCGTGGAAAGCGTCGGCGTCGTCACTTAAATCGGCAAAGGAGAGCTTGTCCCCGGTTTTGGCATTATAATTGATGCCGGATGTGGTGTAGTTGCCATGTGCTCCGCCGGTGAAACTGTAGAATGTTACGGTAAAAGAAATGACATTGCTGTCAGCTCTCTGTATACCAAAGGTCATATCATCATAGTAACTAAGAAAAGGATATTCGGATCCGTCTTCTATATGATACTCATATCCCTCTTTTGACCATTCTTCCGCCTCCGTATCGGCGAGAAAAGAATCGACTCTGGAGCGGATGTCTTCGTTGATCTTCCCGGCGGCATCGTCATTTCCCTCTATGGAAACAACCGGATAAGTGTAACTGGTGGTGCAGAGAACCGTGCCGTCGTTTGCGGTGAGGTCTTCTTCATTGTGCTGCATCGTGATCTGGATGTGGGACGGAAATACGCTGACGGTGGTGTCGGTTTCCGGATCGATGTCCGTGTCGCCGGCTTCTGCGCCTGTCTCTTCTGTTGCATCTTCGGAATCCGCGGTATTCTGTTCTGCGTCTTCAACCGCTGTTGTATCTGCATCGGTATCCCGTGACTGGTCTGCAGTGCTGTCGTCTGCAGTGCTGTCGTCTGCATCGTCCTGCGCTGCATCCGTTCTGGAAGCATCGGCAGTATCGGTCTCGGTTCCACAGGCGCAGACGGCGCAGGACAGCACTGTACATAACAGGACTGTACAGAGTATATTGGATGTTGTTGTTGTTTTCTTCTTCATAAGGGACCTCCTTGTGTCAGTAGACTGTGATGTTGATCCGATCGCAGCCGGCCGAACCGCATAAGTGTGTCTGAAATGGCTATAGTGAATGGTTCGGTCTGCCGTGAATATGACTCAGTATGACACGATATTGCAGAAATGGCAAGCCGGCGATCCTAAATGATGCAACAATGATGCAAGTTTATGTTAGTGTAACCTTTTCCGTGCATGAGCAATCTAATCTATGTAAAACAGAACCGGGAGCGCGCACCGGCGATCATAGGAAAGGAAAAGACAAAAGTGAAAGAGGATACGATTCAGCTTGTTAAAAAAGCCGTCAGAGGCAGTAAATCCGCGTATGGTGAGTTGATCGCTGAATATCAGGTGTATTTGTATAAGACAGCTTTTTTATATGTGAAAAATGAGGCGGATTCGCTGGACGCGGTGCAGGAATGTGTGATGAGAGGTCTGCTGGCTATCGGAAAGTTAAAGGAACCGCAGTACTTTAAGACATGGATCACGCGGATCCTGCTCAACTGTATCTGGCAGGGCAAGAAGCAGACGCAGACGGTGGCTTTGGAGGAATACCGTGAGAAGGGCGTGGAGAACTATTTGATCGAAGAGAAAGTGGATCTCTATGATGCCATTGATTCTTTGAAGGAGCAGTATAAGACCGTGGTCATTCTTTTCTATTTCCAGGAATTGAAGATCAAGGAGATCGCACGGATCATGGAAATTCCGGAAGGAAGCGTGAAGGCGTACCTGTATCGGGCCAAGAAACAGCTGCGCAGGTGGCTTGAGGGTGAGCAGAAAGAGTATAAGGAGGAAAGGCGCTATGCAAAATGATAGATTTGATGCAATACCGATCCCAAAAGAACTGAATAATGTAGTAAAGGCTGGCATTCAGGAGGGAATCAGGGAACAAAAGAGACTCCATAAGAATAGGCTTATGCTGCGCAGCAGTGCGACTGCGGCAGCAGCCCTCGTAGCAGTCCTGGCAGGGGTTCTGCTTATATCTAATCCTTCGGTGGCGGCGAAGCTGCCTTTGATCGGGCGGATTTTCACGATGATGCAGGATAAAACCAGCTATAAGGGGGATTTCAGCCGCAATGCAGAGGTCTATGTTGAGGAAGGCGGGGCAGAGGGGACTCCGGAAAGAAAACAGGCTGAAGGTATAAGGCAGGAAGATATGACACAGACGTCAGATCAGGACATGTCAGGTCTATCGGGGGAAAAGACACAAAGTCAGTACGTACAGACAGCAAATGGACTGACGGTCACGATCTCAGAGGCGAACTGCACTAAGCAGGCATTGTACTTGGCACTCTGTATTGAAAATGAAGAGGAATTTCCGGCAGATTTTATCAAGACAAAAAATATGGACGATTATATACTGGATTATGACATGCTGTATCTGACAACGAAAAGTTATTACAATATACCCAGCATGGGGAAGGAAGAGCGGAACGAAGCGGCCGGCAATGGATTTTCAGTGCCAGCTTATATAGAAGGAAACTTTGTGGACAGCCGGACTTTTACAGGCATCATCATGGTTTCTCTGGAGGATGACTTGATGTGCGGCGGTCAGGCGACAACATGGCCGGAACAATTCACCTATTATCTGGAGATATCCGATATATATGGCGAATTGCTGGAATATGAAGAGATAGAGGTCCGTGATCCGGAGACCGGCGAGATGATAACCATACCGGAACCGGTGATGAAGCATTATACGGGCACATGGAACTTTGCCATCGAGGTCAATACGAACCGGACAGCGGTGCAGACGGTCCAGGTCAATAAGACAAACGAAGACGGGGTTGGGATCGCTTCCGTGGAAAAGACGGCCTTCGAGATCAGCGCACAGATCATTTTGCCGGAAGATGTGCAGCGCTACGATTATGTCGTTACGATCCTTGACGCAGACAAAAAGCGGTTGGAGAATCAAGGGGCGAACGGAGATATCTTTTCTATCTACGGCAGGAATACGGATACGGTGTATGTATATGTATGCGATTATATGCAGTTTATGGATGAACTGAAAGGGGATGACAAGAAGATTGAGGAAGGCGCGCTGTTTGGCACGGAGGTGCATTTTTAACTGATCTGACAGCGGATGCTGCTGAACTTTTGTTATAATTCACGGCCAAACCGCTATAAACTATAACGCATCCGGACTATTTAAAAATTCATAAACAACTTATATTTATGCTTTTCAACCCGCATTGTTTGTGTTATAATGCGGGTTGAGTTGTT
>ERZ779637.277-NODE-277-length-37667-cov-6.304211_pt1 | contig 37667 bp, 27 predicted proteins | sample MGYA00514196_ERZ779637 | MGnify/ENA primary metagenome ERZ779637 (study PRJEB29562, sample SAMEA4376700) | mouse gut metagenome | isolation source: Cecum | study: EMG produced TPA metagenomics assembly of the A DSS colitis mouse model was used to assess the...
GAAAAATAAAGCCAATTTCTTTATTGCGCACTTCTGTCAAGTCACTTTCTCTTGTGTCGTGTATGGCTCTACCGTTTAAATAATATTTGCCGGAATCCAGTACATCCATACAGCCAATAATATTCATTAACGTTGTTTTACCAGAGCCAGATGGTCCAAGGATTGCCACAAACTCCCCTCTTTTTACTGTAAAATTAATATCTTTCAAGACAGGAACCATGTCATCGCCAAGCCTGTAGCCTTTATTGACGTCCTTTATCTCTATTATGTTTTCCGCCACAATCCGCGCCCCCTATTCGACAATCCATATTTTCATCAATGTTTTATTTCCATTGTTATCTCTTTGTAAAAGCATTTTTATAATATCCCCACTTGACAGCCGTGAAAATGTTGTAATAGTACCAAGTTTTGTCTCCACTTCTGTGCCCACAGGAATCTGCATCTGTCCTGTCGCATCTGTTTCAATGTAAGTCATAATAATATCCTTTTGTATATCGTCTGCTTCAACAGGAAATTGTTGTACACCTGACCTACCTGTTTTATCAGCATTATTTCTATCTGGCATTTCGTTTGCTGATGGCATCATCTCCATTTCTGGCATTTCTCCTATATTAGATAGTTCTTCGGTCATTGGCATACTTTCCATACTGGATATTTTATTCTCTGGTGACATGTTTCTCATCTTTGATATTGTATCCGTTGTTGATACACCTTCTATATTATCTGTCAGTTCTTTTGCTGATGTCGTCTCCCTATCCTGCATCTGGCTTCGTTTTTTTTCACCCAAACTTCGTTCTTCTCTTTTACTGATTTTTTCATCGGAATTAGAAAAATCCACTGTTTGTGCGTCGACAACAATATACTCTATTTCATTTCCCAATATGGACGTGATTTTTCCATATGTATACTCTTGTCCTTCTTCCAAAATAAGTTCTTTGTTTTCATCTGCTGCGTAAGCTTGTGTCAGATAACAATACCCAATTCCTGCACCTGCTATTATAAGCAAAATCACCAAAACAATGATCAGACCTTTTCTGTTCTTACCTTTCTTCATTTTCTTTTCTCCTAACTCCCTTTCATTCGCCTTAACGAGTCTCAAATCCAGATGGTTTATTCGTGATTTAATGCGACAACAGGTATGAGTGAAGATGCTTTATATGCCGGATAGAAACCAAAAATTGTACCCGTTATCACCCCAAATGCAAGTGACAACAATGCGCCTTGTGTCGATAATACTACTCTGACAGAAAAACTTTCTATCACAGGTGTTATGCCAAACGCAATGAGTACGCCAAGAATTGAACCAATGAGACTCATAAAGCATGCCTCAAGCAAAAATTCTAAAAGAATGTCTCGCTTTGAGCATCCGATCGCTTTAAGAATACCAATTTCATTTGTCCGCTCCTTCACAGAAACAAAAAGCACATTCATAATACCAATTCCTCCCACAAGAAACACTATCATTGCCATTGCAATAAGAAGAAGTTGCAATGTTTCATTGGACTTTGATGCTGCTTCCATTTTGGTTCCCGCGTCGGAAATGGTAAACTCCGCATTGGCATAATTGTCCGCAAGAACAGTTTTTATATTTTCTATCACGACATCAACAGAATTGACATCATCAGCAATCACAGTAATCGTTGGACTGATATTCTGTCCTGTAATATATTTCACACCTGTGTTATAAGGAATAAAGATTGTTGTGTCTGGACTGATACCCGATGATACACTTCCCATTTCTTCAAGTACACCACTCACTACATATGGCCTTGCATCGATATAGATCACATCATCATATGCGGCATAGACACTCCCAAAAATCTCTTTCGCTATAGAGTAACCAAGTACACAATATTTTTCCTTGTTTTCATCATTGTCACTGGTTAAAAATGCTCCTGTTATCATTGAGAGATTGCTCATAGTCATATAATTATTCTTCACACCCGCAATTGTGTAGGAACCTGCAGATTCAAGTGCTCCTCCTTCCACCTCTGTTGTCGTTGTATATGATATGGTCACGTCAGAAATATCTGGGACAAACACTGCAAGTTCCTCCATATCCTCTGTAGAGAGAACAATCTTCTCTTGATTTGTTCTGCTTTTATCTCTTTCCCAATTACCAAAAAAACCATTTATTGCTGGTATTCCACCACCATTGAATATTCCGCCACCGGGCATTCCACCTCTGCCAGACATCCCTCTTTCTCCGTTGCCACCAAACGCAACAGCATTAGATTCATAAGAAATATCAATTGCTCCCGCATTAAGATTTTTGAACTGTTCTGCGACTTCCATTTTTCCGCCTGTGCCGATGGCAAGCACCATCATAATTGTAGCAGAACCTACAATAATTCCGACAGAAGTAAGAATGACTTTAAACTTATTCTGAGAAAGATTGATGATGACAAGCCTTAATAATTCTGAAATCCTCATGTTTCACCTACTTTACTCTCAATTAGAACAATATCCCCTTCGGAAAGTCCTGCTATAATCTCTACATTAATACCATCTGAAAATCCTGTAGTAATTTCCTGTTTTAAAATGTTTTCATCATTATCGCGCACCTTGACATAAGATTTGGTTCCCTCTCTAATAACTGCACGATTTGACACATAACAGACTTGCTTCCTCTCTTTTGTCACAAAAGTTACATCTCCAGTCATTCCCTCATACAACCCGGATACTTCCCCCTGTATAGTCACTGTGACTGTATAGTATAGTGATCCAGAATTGTTATCATATTCTGCATCTGATACATCTGTTATCTTACCTGAAAAAATTTCATTGGGATATGCAGTAAACACAATGTTAACTGTACCTGTCTTGTCTATCGCATTGTAGTCATCTTCACTAAGAGCTACATCCATTGTCACAGTCTCTTGATTGTTGAGCACTACAAGACTGCTTCCTCCTGACAAAGTATCACCTTCCGCGAGAAGTATTTCTGTCACAACCCCGCTGTATTCAGAAAAAATACTGTTATTCTGCACAAAACTGTCAAATTCTGCAAGTTTTTTCACTGCCGTGTCATAGTGGCTCTTTGCAGAGGAAAGCTCATTGTCAAGACTTGCTGTTTGTATACGATACCATTCTGATGCTTTGTCAGCATAATAAATATCAATATCTTGTGTTTGTCCTAAATCAAGTTTTGCTTTCTCATAGTCAAGCTGGCACTGATTCATGGTGCGAACTGCTACTTGTATATCAAGAGAAAGCTGTTCAAGCTCCTCATTCATACTGTCAATTTCTTCTTCAAACTGATCTGCAAGTTTTTGCGCAGTATCCTTTGTATTCAGATAAACTGTATAATAATAGGCATTCTCAAACCGCCCTTCATAATTCTCTGAAACCGCCCCCTGTGCCTCATGTAAAAGCGCTAATACCTCATCATATTCATCCTGAAGTTCTGCAAGTTCTAACAACTTTTCATTGTAAGTATTCTGTTTGTCATCCACTGCTTTTACTGCATCATCCACTGCATCTTGATATACCTTTAACGCATTTGTATAAATCACGTTTGCATACTTGCCGTTTGTAACATAAGTGTCATATCCCTGCTGTGCTTGTATTCTTGATTCTTCCTGTTCAACTTGCAATGTCTCATAATCCGCCTTTGTATCATCAATATCTTCAGAAAGTGCCTCTCGAATCTCATCCACACTTTCTGTCGTTAGTGTATAGAGCAAATCCCCTTCTTTTATTTCCTGTCCAACTGCAATTTTTACATCTGCTACTTCCAATGATTGGCTCTGTGACGCTGGACTGTCCATATAAAGTGAACCAAAAGACATCATTCCAGTGTTGCTATTTCTTGTACCGCCAAATTCTCCAGACATAGCGCCAACTATTGTCTGACTATTTGATGTGGAACTACCATCCACAAGTGCACTGATATCCAAATCAAAACGTTGTTCTAGTGTACCGATCTCCACAGTTGTTTCCTCTGTGATTCCAACTGTAAGGTCGCCATATTCAACTCTAGTTTCTCTGTATACAATATCTTCCTCATTTTGACTAGGATTTACAGAGCGCAAAGAAACAGTCAAGATTCCTATCACTATCACCACTCCAATACCAACCAGCAATTTCGTCTTACTTTTCATCTGCGCCTCCTTCACGTACTTGTGTTCTGATATAGTATTTGTCACCTGTGTTAATCCCATCTTTGACTTCTATGTATGCACCATTATTAAATCCAATTGTTACAGCTGCAAGCACATACGCATTCCCAGATTTTATATACAACTGACTTTTGCCGTTTTCTTCTACAATTGCCTTCCGCAAAACATAACTGACATTCTCCACTTCTTCTGTAATAAATGTTACATCTGCTGTCATACCACTATAAAGCAAAGAAGTATCCCCAAGTATAGAGACCACTACTGGATAACTAATAGTAGCCGAGTTTCTGCTTGTGGCCGTCGTTGTTATTGACTGAATCACACCGCGATAGACTTCTCCTTCATATGCAGAAAAACTTAATTCCACCATATCACCCACTTTCATTGTCACTACATCTTCCTGAGATACATCTACAGAAACAGTCATCTCCTCCGCTTTTGCAAATGCAATCAATGTGCCAGTATTTTTCAGATAATCCCCAACTTTATATCCTATTTCTGTAACGATACCACTCCCTTCAACACAGACAATTCCATCTCCCACAAATTCATTAAAGGCATCTAACTTTTTTGTGGCCTCCTCAAGTTCCCGCTGTGCCTTAGAAAGCACGTTCTCATAGCTGGTCAGACTGCTCTGATATTTTACATCTGCAATTTCGCCGTTGATTGTCGATGCGCTTAAGTCTTGTTGTGCTGCCAGTAGCTCCTTTTCTAACAGTTGCTGGTTGTATGCAATTTCCATTTCTATTTCATATACTTCATCAATTTTATCCTGAATCTCCTGATTTGACGCATCAAACTTACTAAAAAACTGTTCATAAGCTGTCTTGGCTGACTGAAATGTCTGCGCTGCATCCACCTTGTTTGTTACATAATCCTCACTTGCATTTTTAACACTCTCAAATGCATCTTCATACGCCTCTATAATATCGGATTTTTCTTCGCGGTACTCGTCTTCTGTCAGCGCACACTGTAATTCATAAATATCCTTTAATAGTTGTTGTATCTCAAGATTTTTTGCTGCCATATCATTAGAAAGCCGCGCGATAGTTGTATCGTAGGAGGTTTGTGCCAGCGAGGTATCCAGTAATGTTTCATTACGTGAAAGTTCAGCCTCCAACACCCCAATCTCATAGGATGTCTGTGCCGATGCAAGTGCAATTTGCGCCTCTGTTTTCTCATAAGTAAGTGCTTTTCGCACAGAATTAATGCTATTCTGTGTAAATTGATATACCTTATCCCCTTCCTGAACACGCTGCCCGACTGCCACATAGACTTCCTCCACTTTTAGATAATTTTCGTTATCCTCCTCATCTTCCTCGTCATTGTCACTATCTGTGGATACATCAAGATCATAAATCTGAGAAGTAATTCCAAATTGCACTGTTCCGCTTTCCGTCACACCACTTTTTAGCGTTCCCTGCTGGACAATCTGTTCGCTATATTCCCACTGCTGTATATTTTGCACAGGTTTAATAAAAATTGTGTAGCATGCAGCCGCAATGATGACTACAATCATAATACACAGCAATGCCAGACTCTTTTTAGTTCTGTGTGTCATCTGTTTTTTTGTTTGCGCTTCCTGACTGCCCATTTTCATCCTCCTTTTTATCAAATATGGTATTTTCAAGGTCTTTGGACGCATCTTTGAATGATGCCGTTTCGGGTGCATCTTTTCCAAATATCACGCTCGCTGTCAAATTGGCGTCAAGTCCGCTTACATCTCCCTGCAAATTTACTGTCACAGTATAGCTGACTGTGGTTCTGCTGTTTGATGAAGCAATTGGATTGATTGTTTCGATCACACCGTTGTAAGTCCCAACATCAGAGATAACAACAGATGCTGTCTGACCAACATACAACTTTGCAATGTCATCTTGACTTACGGATACAGACACTGAAATCTGTTCGGGATTATTGTAGGCAAATATCATGCTACCGCCTGCGAGCACCTGTCCTTGCTCTGCCATTAACATCAAAACAGTTCCACTTTCTTCTGTATGCAGATAACCGTCCCCGACAAGCGCTTCAAACAGGGCAAGATTGTTATCCGCCTCATTTTGGGCATCTTGCAGCCTATCAAGACTATCTTTTAAACTTGCAAGCTGCGTATCATAGTCATTCTGCGCCGTTTCTCCCTTCGCCACCGACGTCTGATAAACAGTCTTTGCATCTAAACTTTGCTTTTGATAAGCCACCTTCATATCTATAAAATCTTCCCTTGCTGTTTCCAGCTTGTTCAAAAGTTTTTGAAGTGTCAATTCCGCAGATGCTATCTCATTTTCGTATTCTTTACATGCAGTCGTATATTTTTCCTCTGCATCTTCTACTTTTTGCTCCAAAAGATTGATTGTCTTTATAATCCATTTTCTTTCATTCTGAGAATCCTGATTCGCTTGTTTTCCCACACTGCTAAAACCTGCATACTCTATACTGTCATTGGGAGTAGATGTCCCTTTGTCTGCATCTTCTCCTCCCGCTGAACCACTTAATGTTATCGCTCCTGCTGTTCCTATACTTTCCGCTGAGCCACTATTCAGCTCATCATCTGTCACTTCCCAGTATTCTTTTCTGTTCGCATACAGTTCCTTTGCCTCCTCATACGCTTTCTTCAAGTTGACAATATCATAGTCATCATAAAAAGTATTATTCTGCACACGCTCAAGATACTCTTGATACTCCTGCTGCGCTTGCTCATAAGTTTTTGCAGACTGCGCATAGTCTGCATCTAACTGTGCGACAGTGTTATCATAGACTTGTTTGGCAAACTGTGCCTCAAGCATTGCCATGTCATAAGTATACTTTGCTTGTAACCTGCTCTCCCCATCTGTTATTTGTGCATTTCTGTAAGTTAATTGTGCGCTCAATGCCGCAGACTTTAATTCTTCCCTTGCATCTACAATACTTTCGTCTGTAAATTTTATGTATTTATCGCCTGCTTCAACGCTGTCACCATTTTTCAAATAGACTTCTTCCACATACAAGTTTGTGTCTTCCAAAAAATCAATTGCAAAAGTAACTGCTTTCACACCCACTGAAGTTGTTCCCGTTGCCATGACTACACTTGATTCTCTATTAAAATTTGTATTTCTATTCTGGGTATAATCCAATTCATTCATATCATTTTTTAAAGAAGTCTGTCTTGTTTTCATATAACTGCCTAAACTTACTGTTGCAATTGCAATAACAATCGCTGTCACCACTACAATTCCTAGTCTATTTTTCCACTTTCGTTTTTTCACCAAGACTTCCATCTCTTGCAATGTTTTTTCTTTCTGCTCCATAAAAATCTCCATTCTTACCAAAATCTGCGAATTTAATGTGAACTCTGTTCACAATGCGTAAGCACAATATTTGCAAAACGAACAAATTCGTTTGTGAAAAATTTATTTTTCATACTATTCCTCCTAGCCCCTCTGATCTATCCTAATATTAGTGCAAAACAAAAGTACTTTTCTCACGTCTCTTAATCAATATACTGTGATTTCTTAAAATGTACTTAAAATAATTTGTGTCTTTTATTTGAACAAATTGAGACTCACACATCTAACCTGAATAACTTTAACTATCTATTTCCTTTTCATTTCTATGCGCAGTCGAATAGAGAAATTTCCTTCTCCTACTCACGCGCCGCTTTTGCTGTCTAGTTTCTCTCTGCGTTGGTGTACACAAAAAAAGAGCCTCTACTTATTGTAAATGCTCTTTTTACAAATTCAAAAAATAACCTTAAAGCGAATCGTTTTCTCTGCTGTGCGTTCTACCTTAATCTTTCCGCTATGTGTTTCCGCGATTGCTTGTGCCATTGCTAATCCAATCCCCGTTCCTCCAGTATTGGTGGAACGGGATTCATCCACGCGATAAAAACGGTCAAACAGTCTATCTAGATCTACATTATCTGGCAAATTACATGTATTTGATACTTCTATCCAAATCTTGCGTCGTCTTCGATAAATATCCAGACAAATCTCTCCATCTTCATCAGAATATTTGACTGCGTTGTCAAGCAAAATAGAAATCATCTGTTGTATAGAATTACGATCCCCATACAATGTTATCTGTTCTTCTATATTTTGATAATAATTTTTTCCTTCCGCCTTTGCGCGCACAGCAAACGGCTCGGCGGTCTCCCACGCAGCATCACTCAAAGAGAAAGTACTTTTTTCTGGAAATGGAATTTCTTCATCTAGTCTTGACAAGGCCACAAGCTCACCCACAAGACGCGTCAGGCGCACTGTCTGTTTCTGAATATTAGAAATCCATTCATCTCCTTCGTATTCCATCGCTGCAATATCAGCGCTGGTAGCAATAGAAGTAATCGGCGTCTTTAGTTCATGTCCCGCATCTGTAATAAAACGTTTCTGTCGCTCCATATTTTTCACATAAGGTCTAATCGCATACCGTGAAAAAAACACGACAAGGATCAAAACAACTAGCAAACTTGAAAATCCTATTACCAATGAAATAATCAACAAAGATTTCATAAACTGTAAAGCAGAAGTCACATTCAAAAACAACACAATGCTCCCTGTATCATCTATCTTTACCTGATAACGATAATCTCCATAATACCCTTTTTCCTTGCCTTTTTGAAGAACTGCCGCTGTATATGCTTTGGCTGTTTCCTCGTCGATGGAATAAATATAATCTCTTGAAATAACTTCAATCTCCTCTGACATATCACAATACACAGCAAAAAAGCGTGTGGTAAAGCGTGCTTCTGGTCCGCCTCCAGGCATTTCTGAAATTGGTGGAAAATCTAGCTCCAAATGTGCTGAAGTTCTCCGATCATGTTCCTTGGGTTTCTCTTTTTGCATGATGTTTTTCTGTTTTCTGTGTTTATATGCTCGCTGTTCATACTCTAAAAGACTTGCCACCAAACCATCTTGTGTTGAGGTTGTCCTGTAATAATTGACTATGTTGATACCTACCACCAACACAAACATTACTGTAGCAAATGCAGCTATCGCTGCCATAATAAACCGTCGCTGCATCTTTTTTAGCATACCAACCCTCCAGTTATTTTTTCATTCTGTTCTATCCTTCAAGCGAATATCCAGCGCCACGCACAGTTCGTATCTCTACGCTACTTCCAATCTGTCGGAGTTTTTTGCGCACAAAACCAATATAAGTCCACACAACATTCATATCTGCCTCTGAATCCTGTCCCCAGATTTTATCCATTAAATGATTCGCAGAAAAAACAAAATGCGGGTGCTGCAAAAATAACTCTGTCAACTGAAATTCCTTATTGTTCAAGCGCACTATCTGTCCCCTACAGAAAAGTTCATATCGATTACAGTCCAACTGCACATCTCCAAAAGATAATACAAGGTCAGTATATCCCATATTTCTGCGCGAAAGTGCTTTAACACGGGCAATAAACTCCTTGGTCGCAAACGGTTTTGGAAGATAATCATCCGCTCCTGCCTCAAGTCCTACCACGCGATCCTCCACCTCCGCCTTAGCTGTCAACATCAGCACAGGGACAGATGATCGGCACTTTCTGATATGGCGCAACACTTCTAGACCATTGACTTTTGGCATCATAATATCCAATACAATAACATCATATTCTACGCATTGAAAACAATCTAAAGCATCTGCCCCATCATGTACAATATCCACTGTAAACTTATTTTTTTCCAGCAAAAATTTTAATCCTTTTGCAAGTTCAACTTCATCCTCTGCAATCAAAATCCGCACAATAATAACCTCCTACTTTTTATTCAGAATATGCCTTTATGTTGAAATGTACTTAAAAAATATTCTGTTTTTTATTTTATCTTTGGCACTTCTAGTTCCTTCTGTTCTATTGAATTAGACAGATACCGAAATGTCCCGTCTGCAAATGGTTGTACTACAATCTTATTTCTAAATGCATAATCTGAATTGTAATCTGCCCATACGCCATCGATATAAAGCGTAATTGTGCCATCAGAATTTTCTGTATATGCAACAACTTCTCCAAAAGGTGGGTATGGACTTGCTAATATCATTTCATATGCATAACTATTGCTACTACTGTCATATTCACACTTTTTTCGCAATTGTTCTATTGATACTGGAAAGTATGTTGTCATTATCTTCTCATAGATAGTTGCTGGTATTCTCCAATTTTCCACCTTTAAATTTTCTCCGCTATAAATTCGATAAATATCTTCAAACATACAAGGCATTAGAATATCTTCTACGTTATTGCTATCCCAATTTGTTACAAGAACATTGTAATTTACATAGCTTAACCCATATACATATTTTGCTGTTAACTCCCTACATTTTGTAGAAAGTGGTTTTATTCTCCAATATTGGCGCAAACTAGAATGCACTATCAAATTTTTATGTGCATAGATAAAATATCCCTTTTCTGTTAGCTTAATCTCTGCAATATCACTGACTAAGGTATTTTTTATCTCAGGTATTCCTCCCTCCTGCCAGCCAATTTCCACATAATATGTCTGTAATTTATTGTCTCTATATATAAATGTCGTCACTCCAATAAGCCCATCTTGATTTACATTATATATCGTCACCATAGCATCGCGTTTTTGCAAATATGCCATGTAAAAATCCTCAACTTTCTCATAATTTTCCATATTGGTATCTTCCGTGACACTGACACAACCTTCCTTTCCAAGAAGTGTTACAACTTCTTGACATTGTTCTTTTGTAAACTCTTTAATATTAGAACTGTAAGAGGATTCCCCTATCAGCTCTATATTTTGATATACTTCCTTCACTTGCTCTGCTGCTGCCAATGCAATTTTTTTTAATTCAATTTTTTCTGCCTCGTTTATCAAACAATTCTCTGCTTGCGGAAGAAAATATAAAGAAGATTCTGTCTCGCTTTCTTTGACAGTATTATCACTAAATTGTTCTACAGAAGGCTCCGAAATCTCTTTCCACTCTTTCTCTGTGAAACGTTTAGAATGCCACCATATATCATAATTTTCTTCCTCAGAAAGTATCTGATTGGATATATATTGAAAACGATGGTCACTTAATGGGCGAATTACAATTTTATGCGAAAAAGATTTTGATGTATTTTCATTTGGATATACCGCATTGATAATTAATGTGATTGTTCCATCCTCATTTTCTATATAATTTACTACTTCTGGATATGGAATCTCAGAATATTCAGCTTCATAAAATCCTCGTGGTCTGTATTCATAACTTGCTTTCTCTGATTGATAAATTGTTTTAGAACGAAGCAGTTCTTTCTCCACATTAAAATATGTCATAATAACATTTTCAAATATTTCTTCTGGAATCTCATAAATTGTTTCAACTCCTAGATTTTCATTTGCCACATAAGGAACAGGCTGTCTATATAAAATTGGGTAAAATTTATCAAAAATATCATAAAAATTTAAATCTGCAAAGTCTTCCTCATTCCAATTTGTAAGAAAAATATTGTTCTGACTATAGCCAACTGGAAAAATAAACTTCCTGTTTAATTCTCTACATTTTTCGTCTAACGGCAAAATTCGCAATGCGATATGCTCTGATGTATCGCTTAATGTCAACACAAAGTTTTCGTCTAAAAAATAGTTTCCCTCAAAAATTATATATCCTTCCTCTGTGTATTGCCACACTTTCGCTGGATAATTTACTGTACTTTTATTTTGGATACGACCGTTTTTATCATATTGATAATATCCTCTGTTAATATTTACATTACCATCCTTTGTTTTCAAATCGAATGTTAGAAAGCCCAAATCCATAATCACTATAATGGTAAGTCTATCATTTTTCTTTTCTTCTATCGATTTACAAAATTTCACTGCCTGTTCTGACCCTGCCATGTCAACCTGATTTTCATTGTCAACAGCCACATAGCCATTCTCTCCAAGTCTTACAATAATGCGCTTTTTTGTTTCTAAGCTGCCCAGCGTATTTGTTCTTACAGCTTCCTTATAAATGTCACAATAAATTGCTGCAATATTCTCTGCATCAATAGAATCATCTTTCTCTAAAAAACAAATTTCATTATCCGCTATTATTTCATTGGTATTTGATACAGCAAAATTTTTATTATTTGTCGCTGTTACTCGAATATCTAATACCTTTGGTAATTTATCATTAGTACTACAACCAGTAACTATAAACACAATGCTATAAACGATTCCAACTAGCAGTAACCTTCTATTTCTTTTTATTAAATGCATTTTAAAAAATCTGTCTATCGTTTCCCATAACATAGCTGCTTCCTTCTCTCTTTTCTCTCTTAGAAACTGTAAAAAAATACTTGTCTCTTTCTCCAATTTCAAATTGCATTTGGTCAAAAACCTTATCGTAACACACTGCTTTGTATTCCTTTATCGCCTACGTTTTTACTCTCGAAAAAATACTTTTTGTAATTGGTATCAAAGGGGGCAAAATACCTTTTGACCCCAACATCATAATATTGGCTTAAATCTTACATATGTAAGATTTAAGCCAATATTATACCAATATGATTTCAAAGTCAAGTATATTACACCTATACCTTCCTAAATTTATAGATTTATCTTTGTCAGAGAAAACTTTCCACTTCTCTTGGGACATCTGTGCGCAATCAAGCAAGGAAGTAAACTTTTTTACTCGCACGCCGGACACGGACAGCTTTCGTCGCATAGTTCCTTTTCGTGTGCGTATGCAATTGGGTACTTCCCTACTCGCACACCGAGCACCTGTCAGCGAACCGATAAATCGGTTTGATGACAAATTTCACTTGGGTGCTCGTGTACATAAATAATAATATTGTAAGGACAAGTAAGATTGTAAAGTTATTTTTAGCAGTTGCTAGTCATATCATACCGAAATCCGACAAATCCTGCCTTGCCGCCCGTCTCCTTTGTGGCATATACAAACAATCCAAATCGGCAACCTACAAAATGGTCTAACCCAAAATGCAATTTCTGCACAATGCCAATCTGCTTCCATACACCGCTGCCACTCTTACTATCGCAATCGTATTCTTCATCATAATAAAAAAACTTCGCCTCGTCCTTCATCTGCGCAAAATTCACTTCAATTCGCAATCGCACTGTATTTTGTCTTATTCGTACTACTTCCCATTCTGTTTCTTCTATGGTCTCCTCTTGTGTCATCTGCACAGTGTCATTTACGGCTATCTTACTTTTCATTATAACATAAAATCCATCCTCTCTTTGTGTCACCGCAACCATGCCATAACATCCTTGCAATGCACAGAGTCCTGCATAATCTCCTATTTTCAAAGTGGAGGCTTCCACAGTCACCTCTCCCGCACAACACGGAAAAATCATACGCTGTGTTAATATATTTGTCGCATACAACAAACTTTGACATACTTTTCCTGTTTCAATCCAGAGAATCCCCTGTTCTGTATTCTGCTTGACTAGGCGCAGATCTGGCTCGTGATTAAATTGCCACACACTTTTCAGACCATAACAACCATATCGCTCATACTCCTTTTCTTCTGAAAGCCCTGACACTTTTCTAAAATCGTCACTCTGTACAAGCGGTTCATACTCATAATCCACACTCTCGTATGACAACGGCGCTTCAAACTGTTGTGGAATCTGCTTATTCTCCCCAAACACAGGATACCCTGCCTCCCATCTAACAGGTACTAACACAGGGATTCTGCCAACTGCACCATGGTCCTGAAACAACATCGCATACCACTTTCCATCAGGCGTGTCAACAATTCCTCCCTGCGCTACACCTTGACCACAATATCCTCTATCATCGACCAAAACATCTCCACCTGTAAACACACCATCAATAGAATCAGCCACAAAACAAGCCTCTGTACGCATCCACCTATCTCGTAATGAGTGAATTAAAAACAAATAATATTTTCCATTTATTTTGTAAAAGTGTGTTCCCTCATAACCAAGCCCTGGATGTCCTGCATCACTAACCGCCAAACGATGCAAGCCACCCATAAGAGGAGCTGTCAGTTCCGCATTGAGCTGTGTGATATAAATATTCTTGTTTCCATATGCAATATACACATTATCCTCGTCAAACAAAAGAGAACAGTCATGGTAAAAACCTTCAATATATTGCTTTTTCCATGGTCCCACAATTGATTCTGATGTATACAAATAAGTCTTTCCTGTGTCATTTGCGACGAAACAAACATAAAATATATTCTTATAAAACCGTAGAGAAGCCGCCCACATGCCCTTGCCATAAATATTTTGTGTTCCTTCCAACTGTTGCATCGGTGTGCTGTCTAAACGGTCATACACAAACGCTGCATGTTCCCAATTTACCAAATCATATGAGCGCAATATCTCTCCACCCGGCATAAAATGCATAGTTGTCGAAACCATATAATATATATCGCCAACCCGTATCACATCAGGATCAGGATAATCCAATCTTGTAATCGGATTTATTACACGGTCGCCAAACACTATCCTTTGCTCTTTTGAGAACTTCACACCCTTCTTATCAAAACGCTTATCCATCATTTTTTCCTCTATCTACACAAAACTATCAATCCTTAACGCTACCTCATTTGACGACAAGACTCTCAACGCACTATACCAAAACCAAGTATTGTAAATTCTTTGTCCTCATCTCCCTGCTGCATTCTAACTTCAACATGCCATGTCCTGCGCTCTCTATTCTGGAAGCAAATTAATGGATTGCAGTGTGTCCAACCATTAACCTTAGGATCTACAAAAAGCACTTCTTGTCCGTCCACAAACACTTGTGCACATCCTGCGTCCGGCGCACCCGAATCTTTGTTTATCATTACAAGGCTAGTGCAACAAACTTCCATAACAAATGGCTTTGCACCTTTTATATGCTTCCAGTTATATGGAAACTCTTTGGTTTGCGTTAAGTTTCTATCCATTTCGACACCCTGTAATTCTTCGTCTGTCTCCGAAAAATCTCCAGTCGATAAAATCTTTACCGAATCTACTTTACTGTTTCGGTCATACAACCAGACCTGCTCAAATGTATCACCAATTACTGCCGGAACCGTCGACAAATTTAGTATGTCTTCTTCCATTGGACTTTTGTCTATCTTTTGTAATAAAGAAAGCAAACCATCTGACATAATCTGATGTCCAATATTTGTTGGATGAAAACAATCATAAAAGAACTGATTCTTTGTCACCACTCTACCTGCACCTGCTTTTTTGTAAAACTGATCCACCACGCAATCTCGCGTGCTGACCATTGGCAAATGATAACGCTCACCTATCACACAAAGCCGCTCCTGTAAATTCCAATCATTAGCAAACACTGCAAACAGCAATATCACAGCAGGTTTATTCTCCGCTGCTAGAATCTTTCTAACGAGCGATTCATAACAAACACCCTTTGTTTCGTCTCCCTCGTCATTCACTGCAAACTCTACAACCACAATATCTGGTGTCACTGCTCCATTTCTACACACATCACGCTCATAGCGTATCATACCAAGCTCAGAAGGGGTTCCACCTACACCTGCCTTTATATAGTGAATATTCTCGTCCACCCCTTTTCCAGCAAGGCGGCAAAATCCTTCAAACGTCCGCCATGCATAACACTTTGTATTGATTGGAACCGCACCAGCACCCTGCGTAATCGAGCCACCAATAAAGGCAATTGTGATATCTTCACCTTGCTTTGCCCGATCAATGGCAGATTTTAGTCGTGCATTATTTCCAAGCTGCATCACAGATTTTTGCAGCATTTCCTGATACTCGCTACATGCAAAATCAACTGTTTCCTCCAATTCTGGCTCTGGTGCTGAAAAACCATCATTTAGATACAACTGAACTGTTGCCAGAGCCTGTGCTGCGCCACTGTCCTTTTGCGGCTCGTCAAATACAAAACGAATCTGACCCGGAATATTGTCATCCTCTGACCAGTCATAAGCTGACAAATCCAGTATATACTCCATGCCATCTGTTGGAACTTCCATGCGAAGCGTCGTCCCCGATTGATATGGATCGGATTTCCCGTACATCTGAAATGCAAATTCCACTTTCTTGTTCACACCATCCATCTCCACACTAACACCAATACTGTGCACCAGTCTGCGGAATCCTTTTGTTGTCGTAAGCATTTTAAGCATTGTCTCGTCAGTAATGTTTCCTACAATCCGCGCGCTTGATATCATGCGTTCATCATTTAAATAAATAAATTGAATCCCTGTTCCATTTGGTTGTATGGAGCCAGAAATCTGCTTATTTCTCATAATATAAAATCCCTGGCGTTTCTTTTTGGGATCTTTTGGTGCTTTTGGTCCTGTCATAATTCCTATCTCCTTTTTGTGTTTAAAAATTTATTGATACTTTTATTGCCCCAATTTCTGCCCTGAAGATGTGCTAATCCGCCAACTTTCGACTGGTCCTAGATAGGACTCTGGCAATTTGGTGTTGTTGGAATACAATACAATACGTTCCAAAATAATTCCCGGGTCTGCCGCATAGAAATACAACTGATTCTCTCCTTTTTTCACCGAAACAACGGATTCAATAACACGCATATTGTCAAGCACGCCACGATTCCATTCCTCACAAGTACAATCCGCGTGAAAAGAGTTTGACACAGTGTTAAGGATTTTCTTATGATCTTCATTTACAGCGTAAGCAAGGCACATACACGCCCCTTTTTCTACAGGATTTCTGGGCAACAGATAAAACTGTATCCTATAATCTCCCGCATTTTCTGCTGCAAACGTATAGCGCAAATAAGGTGCGTCCGCCACATCAATCCATGATTTCGTGATAGGAAAAGCCTTTACAGCAGAACCCATTCTGCCAAGATGTGCAATGACAGAAAACCCCTCATTTTCTATGTTCTTTTTCTCGGTAAAACCATCTGCGTTCATAGCAATATAACCCTGTTTCTCAATATAAGTACCTGCTGGGTAAGTAATTTCATCTGCTGCTTCTGCTAGAAGTTTTAGTTTTCCAACTGTTTTTTCACCATTGACAAAAGTGACAATAATCTCGACTTGCGCACATTCCCTGCCTTCTAATTTGGTTCTGTCACAAGTTATCACAATGCTATCTTTTCCTTTTGTTAGGCTTTCGACAGTTCCCTCAGTTTTGTCAAAACATACCCATGGTTTATCACACTGCACTTGGTATGAAAAATCCACATCTCCACGGCTGCCAAGCTCGATAATCACATCTTTTGTATCTGGTCTAGTAAAATCATCATTACAAGGATAAACACTATCCTGCCAGTGCGTACCTAGATGATACGCTTCTCCACCGCGAAAGCCGACAATTATCTTTGCTATTGGAAGTGGTATTACTTCCTGCACTGTCGGATACATCCAGTTGTTAGCATCCCAACTCCGAAAACCCGTATGTGCAGAATCCATCATATGATTCCACTTGCCATTCGCCAACGCATGGTATTCCTGCACATACTGATGGTCTTTCATCACACGCCATTTCACATGTGCAGCATAAGTATTCGCCCCCATACTACCTTGTTTGGCATAAAAGGCATTCCACCCCGCTTCAATATGCATTAATATCAAATTAAGAGACGCCATCGCTGGATAATAAATCATACTGCCATATGCATTCATACACTCCTCTGGCATATGCTCCTTTAACCGCTCTGCTATCTCTGTCAACCTGTGCACTTCATTCCAGACACGTTCCCCCTCACGAAAATGGCAAGGATGATAAATATCTGGCGCCATTGCCTCAGGATGTCTTGCCGCATTCCATTTTGTATAGCCATCCAATAACACAAACAAATCTTGTTTATCATTCTTGTCAAGGCGATTTCCAAACTGTTGTTCAATCCATGTTTTTACATACTCCTCGGTCTTATTCTTCTGGCTGTAAGTCTCATAATCATATGCCAAATCCATAAAATAACACAGTGGATATTCTGCCCCTTTCAAATCACCCACATTGACAATCCAAAGTTCACGAACCCCATATTCATAAGCCTGTGTCATCTGTTCCCATGTCTTAGTCAAACGCGCCGTATTCTGCCACTCATAGCTGATTGGACCACCATGATAATCAAAATGATAATACATGCCATATCCACCCGGATGTTTTCTATCTGCCTCATCTGGAAGTCCTCTAGTATTGCCAAAATTATCTTCACAAAGCAACAGAATCACATCATCAAGCTCTGTCCACCCCTTCAAACCTGCACAGGTTGCATCTCCATAATAATAGTCCTCCACCTCTTTATAGATAGCGAGCATACGTGGAATGTCCTTTAAATCTTTATCCATATATTTGCGCAAAAGTGTGTGCTGCGCCACAATGGCATCTTTGATAACTTGCACATTGTCCGCAAGCTTCGCATCCTCTGGAAGAAGCATAGAATCACTCTCCCCGCGCATTCCGATTGTTATCACATTCTCAAATGGCTTGTTGCGCAAAATACCATCTTTCCAAAATTCTGTAATTGCCTCTTTGTTTGACACAAAACTCCATGTGTTGTCTGTGCCATACTGCTGATAAATCCGTTGCCATTCCGCACCCGCGCGACACAGCGGTTCATGATGCGATGTCCCCATAACAATACCATAGATGTCCGCAAGCTCTGCACTTGCAAGTCCCGGTCCCTCCTCCGAAAATACAGAATCCCACATTGCAGGCCACATATAATTCCCTTTGAGGCGCAACAACAGAATAAAAATTTCCTCATACGCCTTTGCATTGACACCACCAAATGTCTCCACACACCAGTTTCCAAAAGCAGGCCACTCGTCATTGATAAAAAAACCACGATATTTCACAGAGGGTTCTTTGGAAACGAAATCACTTTCAATCGACAAAATCACTGTATCCTTTTTCTGTGGAACAACATCTCCCCAGTAAATCAATGGTGATACACCACACAGCTTTGACAAGCAAAACATACCGTAGATTGTCCCTCGCTTGTCGCTCCCCGCGATAACCAGCGCTTCTTTCACAGACGCTGTATTTCCGAAAGGCATATGTATAACCTGTATCTGGTAAACTTCACGTTTTCCTTGAATCTGTGCACTGCTCCATTTCCCTGCTGTCTCCAATGCTTGCAAAAATGGGCTTCTTCCAAGTGTTGCAAATATGACAACCCTGTCACTTTTGCATTGCTGTGGTGTTGTCAAAATTTCAGGTTCCACGCTTGTCACCAATCCAATATCACACGCCACACGCACACCAATTCGCTTTACACCTTCGTATGCCTCCTTTTCAATATAAAGCTGTACCAAAGTATTGTTCTCAAATATGGTAAATGTGTTCATTTAATTTTATCTCACTTTCTGCTATCTCTAAAAGATTTCCACATCAAACATCCTTTTGCTATTCCTATTTTTCAAACCACCAACTTTTTATCTCATAGTCTTCTCCTTCAAATATCAAATATAAATCATGAATCCCTTGAACTGTTGTCAAAAGTTGTGTCTCACGCTTATCAAACACACATTCTTTCAAGTTATTGACAACAAGTTTTGCCAAGAGTTCTCCCTCACAACAATCAATACGCACTTGTATCGCGCTGTCTGTCATGCCATCTTTCACACACCGCAGCATAACTGCAAACATTGTCGGCGATTCCTCTGCAAAATCTACACCTGCTATCTTAATAAAATCACCATTGTCAATATTTGTCAGTACCATAGTATCATTGTCATAAGCATCACCTTTATCCTCTATGGTATCTACGCCTGCCATCACAGCAAAATTGACTGCCAAGTTTTGCTGATAAGCATCCACATACCGAATCTGTTTCCTACCATTTAAAGTCTGTTTAATCTCTCCTATCATGCCGTTGTCTTGCATCTCAAATGTGTCAATGTGTGTACAGCGGTATCCCTTCTCCACACCCATTGCCTTCTCCAAAATCCTTGTATGATAAGCGATATACCACTGATTATGAAATTTAAAAACACAATGATGATTATTGCTTTCCAGTCCAAAAGAACTAATCGGATTTTTTAAAATTGTCTCTTGATATACAAATGGCCCCATTGGCGCGTCGCTGACCAGACAGGCAATTTCTCCATTATGAAAACCATACTGTTGCGTTCCTGTCGCATCAACCTGCCAATTTGTGCAATAAGTATAGTAATACTTTCCACCTGCCTTGTGAATTCCAGAATCCTCAAATAAATATGGCACTTCAATTGTTTGTGGTTCCCCGATAATACTAATCATGTCCGCACCAAGCGCTACCACTCTCGCCGTTCCCGGTGCAGTCGCCTTCCCCTCTGGCACACCACCACCAAAATATAAATAAGCACTACCATCATCATCCATCAGCACTGCTGGATCAAACAACCACAATACATCGGCACAATTGGGTGTCTTTTTTGTGATCAGTCCCTTTCCCAACGGATCGCGAAATGGTCCCGTAGGACTGTCTGCCTGCAAAACGCCAATGCCACCACCTCCATCTGCAAAGTATAAAAAGAATTGATCTTTTCCATCAATTTCTTTCCACGCTGCGGCAGGCGCCCATGAATTTTTTGCCCATTTTGCAATTCCTGTGTGTGAAGCCGCATTGACAGAACCATGGTCAGTAAAGTTAACCATATCCTCTGTCGAGATTATATTAATTTGGTGAATTTTACTGTATGTATTTTCCTTGACACTCCCGTCTGTATTGTACTCAAATGCATCAGCAGTCATATAAATATACACTCTGTCCTTGTAAACCATCGCATACGGATCAGCGCCAAACCGCTGTGTTATGAGTGGATTGGCATCATTCATACCTTTGTAACCTATTGTTATTTTTTCTGTATTCATATTCTTATTTCCTTCCTGTGACTTCTCTAACTTCTTGAAATCTTCATACAATCGTATTGTTAAAACTTCTTAAAAGATGCCATTGCCAGAAACTGCGCGCTCATAATCATAACCGCGGTCAGACTGCACATCACACTTCCACACTTCAAAATAAACAACTGCGTTTTGTTTCAGTAACAACGTAATTTCCACTTCTGAACCTACACTTTTCAACCGCTGTGTCTGTACAAAAGGTTGTGCTGCCTGCTGCAAAAGCTTTTTCTGTTCCTCTGATAGATTTGCAGGCTCACCTAGATCATGCCACATCTTTAAAGGATTACAAGTCTCCTCATCCACTGTTTTTGTCAAAAGACTATACACTCCTGCTTCCACCGCTAGGGAAAGCACTATGTGTTTTTCCTCTGTGTTTAATCTTGCAGGATTCCAGCCCACGCCTAGGTAACTCCCATTTGGCTTTCTCAAAACCACCAAATTCTCATTTCTATAAACACATGTTGCGTTATTTTCCTGCAACTTTTTGTAAAATGCAAAGGTCCAGAACGTTGGCTTGGGAATACAACCGTCCGCCACTAACCCAAATCCACCATGAAATGGCGTGAATGGCACACCTTGTTCTTCAAACACATCGCCAAAAGTCCAATAAGAATATGATGTATTCCCATCGCCCAACCGCGACAACTGATGTGCGATAAACGCCGCATTTAGATTTGTATCATGGATTACACTCTTGGGAGTATACGAAGTATTGAACTCCGTAATATGAATTGGGATATTCCTAAACGCCGCAAAAGAGTCAACAATATCGCGCGATGTTTTCAAATTTTCAAAGCCATTATCTGGATTTATTAGCTTCACATAATCATAATGCCCCACACTCTCAGGCTGCTCAATCGTGTAGTGATGTCGGGTTACAAAATCCACTGCAATCTTATTTTCCTTACAGTATTCCATAAAAGCACGAATCCACACCTCGTCTGTACCACCGCAAACCGCAGGACCTCCCACGCAAAATCTACTATCCACTGCCTTAACTGCGTCAAATGTTCTATGAAAAAGCCGAAAGTATTCCTGCATATCTGCATTCTCCCAAAATCCGCACAGATTTGGCTCATTCCATACCTCGATTGGCCATGTCACAACTTCCTCCGCACCATAGCGGTCCATCAGATGATGTAACAAACTTTGCACCATGTCACACCACACCGCATAATCACGCGGCGGAGTTGTATTTCCTTTCCAATAAAAAATTGTCTGAGCACCGCGTGCAAGCTTCTCTGGCATAAAGCCCAACTCCAAAAATGGACGCAATCCCACACTTTTATAAAAATCCATTACCCTGTCCAAATATGTGTAATTGTACTCCACTTTGGTTACACCATTCTCCTCGTATTCCTGATAGATGCCCATATCATCACAAAAAAGTCCATGCCCCCTAATATGTCGAAAGCCAATCTCCTTCTGCACTAGTTGCAACTGCTCTTGATACTCCTGCGTCAGAGCAAGTCCCATACGTCCTGTTCCAATACAGAAATCCACATTATTATGAAATGGCACTTTCATATCCTGATTTATCACAATCTTTTTTTCTTCTACCATATTCTCCTCCATAGTGTATATTTTTAATGTATTAAAATAGATACAATTATTATATTTTGTCATTGTATCAGATACAATGACCTTTACTCATGAGTTTTTGATTTATCCTCATATGTATTTTTATATTTTAGTACATTCAAAAAATAATGTCTCCTACTCACCGCGCGACCCGTGCGCCGCCTTAGCGGCTTATTTCCTCTGCACGGGTCTGCGCATAAAAAAATCACGATGCGTTTTTATAAAACACTCGTGATTTTTTACTTTATCAATCTATCTAACTAATCAATATCCTATAATTATTTATCGCAACCGCTCAAAGGCTTCATCAGAAATCACATTTCCATCCGCTGTATAAATATTGGAATTTATTTTCTTTAAAAATGTGATTAGTTCTCTGCCAGATTCCTCAGAACATTCTGCGATAGCAATGCTTCCATTTCTGCTCAAAAGCATAACTGTAAGATAATCGTGATCTTTATGTACTGGCATACTATCTACAGATATCGTCTGCTTAACCACACAAGCCGCCGAAAGATCAGAAAGCTTCAGAATCGAATGATGTGCATCTGCCAAATAAATATAATCCTTTGTCAAAATACCATCTGACTGTCCATTTGCCAGAGCTTGCGCTGTACCAAGAAGCTTAACCACACGACATTCCATTTTCATTGTCTGGCTTTCAAACTCGTTCATATCACTTATAGTATATCCGTTGTTCTTTGCGCATTTTTCTTTCCATTTTTTCGTTCCTCGTGTATGACGAATAATTGTGATAATAATACTAGCCAAAGCAATAACAGCAAGAAATGCAAAAACTCCCATTATAACATAGCCAGCACTAATAAGATTCTCTTGTCCATCCAAACGATAGCCTTCTATTCTTCCGAGTGACCAATAGACTCCATATGCACCTCCTAAGAGCACAATCCCGAAAAAAATATAAATCCCAAAAGAAATCTTTGCCGTTTTCTTCTTGATAGCATGAAACACCCCTTGAGCATAGTGTTTCCTTTTATACTCCTCACTCATGACAGGTAAATATTTTTCCATCTAAAAACTCCTTTCCTAAACAAAATATTAATATTTTTCTACCAATCATGAATATTTTATCACAAAACCAATTAAATATCATTTTTTTATCTATAAAAGTTTATTTTTTGAGCAAAAACAATATATTGCTTTCACTTAATACACCACATGTTCTTTGTGGTATTGAATAAATTCGTCCTTTGAAAAATCTGGCAAATATCCATATTCCTCCAAAATAAATTTAATGATTGCAACTGTCCTTGCCTGCGTATTAATACTTTTTGTAGGATTAAACTCAATGTCAGTAAAATAATTATAATTGCAAATTGCTTTGATTTCCTCCGCTGCCAATGAACTTTTTACAGCGGCAATAAAAATATAATCATAAAATACTGTTTTTGGAATCAAAGGAAAATTCTCATTCTGATAGCGAAATGCCTTTAAGTTTCCCGAATGATGTAAGCGTTCATCATGCTTTGCTTCCTTAGGAGACACTTCAAGCAAATCAAGATATGGGCCACCACTTTCAAAAACTTTTGCGCTCTGAAAAATATTCTCAAGGGTATAACCATTTAGTTTAAGATAAAACGCACTCAACTTCTTGCCAATCTCTTTTTTACTTTTCGTACTAATTTCTAATGGTTTCGCAGTCATATCTACATTTAAAATTGCATTGTGCAAACTTTCTACAGATTTTTGCTTTTGAGATACCGCAAAACCTGAAAACCATTCAAACGAATATAATTTACTGACAATTTTTCCATTATAAATATAAAATGCTGGTCGTTCCGCCATTTTTCTCCTCCTAATGAACTATCAAATTGGGTGCTTATGGTATGTTGTAAGTGTGTATTGCGAACAACAAATTCTTTCTGTTATAATAATAAAAAAACAAATAAAGGAGTCCTTATGAATTATATTCATTTTACTGGTTATGATGCTCAACATCCCGATGACTTTGTTTTTGAAGTCGCAGAAGGCTACAATTGTTATCTTCTTCTAATCACTCACACACCTGCCCGCTTTTATATTGATGATATGATAGAAGAATACCCTGCGCACTGTGCCATATTGTATCCACCATATACTCCTATACGATACAGTGCCAGCACAGACATCTACAGTGATGACTGGGTACGTTTTTCATCAGATGAAACTTTCGTACAAAACTTTCCGCAAACGAACCGTCCATTTCCTATCTCAGACCCTGATTATTGCCACAATCTTATACAGCTCCTTACTTGGGAAACCTCCTTGTGGACAGGCACTTCCCGCTCTTTCCACCACGCAAAAGCAGATGGCTGTGCAAATCAGTCAAACGAAAACAATAACCCTGTCATTGCTCAACTGCTGCGCATCTTATTTCTGAAATTGCGTGATGATGTGCTACACCATGCAGTTTTTCCGCACGACCACACCCTTTTGATGCTACGCAGGCAAATTTCTAACAATCCACAATTTCCATGGACAATACAATATATGGCAGAACAGTTACATATTAGTCCCGGCCATTTACAACTGCTCTACAAACAACAGTTTGGTATTTCTTGCATGAATGACGTAATTGACTTTCGTCTCCGCAAAGCGAAAGACTTGCTTGTCTACACAGAACAAAGCATTACAGAAATTGCGGAACAGTGTGGTTACAAAAATGCCGAGCACTTCTGCCGGCAATTTCACAAAAATATTGGCTTGACTCCTGGAAAATTTAGAAAAAATATAACCTCACATCAAAACTTTCAATAATTTATTTCTTCTCTGTTACAATTGATGTACACAAAAGACATTTTGGTGCGAACTCCGACACCATACAAATACGAACGTAAAAAGTAACCTTCTCTATCTTTTATAATAATTTACCATAAATAACTCTTGTTTTCAACATTATTTTTATGTTATTATAGAAATAGTAACAAAGCAACTTGCTTCTTTATCTATAATTTTGTGAATATTATATATTATCCACTTTGTTGGACACTCAAATGATATACTTTTGCGTCTGTCAATACAATGATTTTCTGCGTATCAAAAAGAAAATTTTTAGTTTGGCAGATAGATGAATTGCAATCACAAAGAATGTAAATGAAAAATTCAAATAAAAGAGGTGTAAATAAATCATGCATGTAGCGATATGTGATGACAATGTAGCAGACCGCAAACACCTAGAGCGGCTACTCTCCCGAGAATCTGACAAGCGTGCAGGCACGCCAAATATTTTGTACATAGATTCCTACGGCGAAAAAATGCACTTTCTCGCCAATCCTTTGAAATATAACCTAATCTTTATGGATATGAGTTCTGAACCGGGTATTGTGGAATTTATTCTCGCACATCTTGACGAGATGGGTTATCACGCCCCACTAATTTTGTACTCTGACAAGATTGATTACACTACCATTCCAAATTTGCCGGACTATGTAGTACATGCAAAAAAGCCTTACATACCAGACCCGCTTCCTGATTTCCTTGCGTTGGGTGACGCAAATGTAGTTGGACATGTTATCTCTATTAATGTGCACACAAACTCTATTGTCAGCAGTATCCCCAAATATACGATTATGTATGCCTTCGAGGAAAATAATATTTGCAAACTACATATGACTGATGGTACTTCAATAGAGGTTACAGAAAAAATAGAAGAACTTCGTCAGATTTTTGAACCTTTTGAGGAATTTGAACGCGTCAATACCAAAAGTATTGTCAATTTTAAATATGTTACTGCTGTCATGCCCATCTCTGTAATAATGCAGGATTCCAGAGAATTTAAAATTTCTCTCCTGCGCTATCGCGAATACAAATGGCTAAAACAAGAAATTGATGAACAGAATTAAACTTTTTCTTGAAAATACAATTATTCTGTGTGACAAATAAGAACTTTTTTGTGTATACGAGCGCTCAGAGGAAGAATATCAGCAACTCAACAATCTTCTTTACTTGCTTACACGAGCAAAATAACATCTCCCTTTCCTCTTGAAGATCGAAGGGAGATATTTCATTGAATAGGAAATGCTTCTGTCTAATCCATACCATATTTCTATCCACATCATTATATTGTGACAATTACACCGCCCTCATTGGCGTACATGCTGCTCACTCCTGCCGCATCCAAAATCAAAGTCTCCTTAAAATGTAGTTTTTCTTCAATATGACGTCGAACATATTCCGCTGCCTTCAGATTATTGCAGTGTGTAATCATCAGCCGCTTTCTTCCGGCCTCCACAGCCTGTTCAATCGCCGTTTCTGCCATTCTTGCCAGCGCCTTTTTCATGCCGATACTTTGTCCAAGTTGAATAATACTACCATTGTCTGCTCCCATCACTGGCTTAATGTTAAGTGTGGATGCCACAAGTGCCTTAACGCCAGAAAGTCGACCGTTTTTCCGAAGTGTATCCAGATTTTCCAGCACAAAATATGTGTTCATATCCTTTACAAATTGTTCAATCTGTTCTATAATTTCTGCAAATGTAAGTTCTTTTTCCTCTAGCTCCATAAGTTTGTAGGCAATCTGTGTCTCACCACAAGCTGCGGACTTGGAATCCACAACATAGATATCTTTTTCCCCATATGTTTCATGATATAAATTTTTTCCGAGAACCGCGCTGTTATAGCTGCCACTAAGCTTTGATGACAGCGTGACTACATACACGTGCTCTGCCTCCGTTTCATATGCTTTTTGATATCGCTCTGGAGAAGGGCAAGCTGACTTTGGACACACGGGGCATGCTGCCACTGCATCAAGAAATTCCCGTTGATCAAACTCCATGTTATCTTCCTTTTCATAATTGTCTCCCACAATCAGCGTAAGTGGTACAATTTCAAACCGCACATCATTTTTTAAATTCTGTGGAAGCTCACAACAACTGTCAACTATTATCTTATATTTCATCAGTATCTACCTCTCATTTTTTACAAAACCACTATATCTAGTATCGATAACTATGTATAATCTTATCATATATCACATTATTTGAAAAGCACTTTTTACAAATACTTGCAGTTTCCTAAAAATACCTTTATACTAATACAGTACCTTGTCCTACTTTTTATTGAAACAATAACTCTGTTAAAAGGAGAACTCATGATTGCATTAGAAATTAAAATAACAAAAAATATTATGAACGCGCTACTCTTATCGGAACAGTTTGATTCTTTTTTGGTAGAGGAAGCCATCATCACTACTTACAACACTTTTCATATTGATGGTCATCTTGTCAAAGATTTCTATACGAACGAGGAACTTGAACTACTTGAAAGCGAAGAAAAGTCCACTACTTTCTCCTGTTGGCAAGATATTCGTCCGTTTTGTTTGCAACTTATCAAAGGAAAAAAGACCCCTGTTTCTTTTAAAGTAATACTCCATGCTGCGCCACTACTCATTGAAAAAATAGCTGCAAATCCAGAATGCGGAGTTGCAGCCAATCTGATTCGTTCCCTCGTGCTCAATATCCGATATGACAACGGAAAAGTAACTTGCATCACTGGTAGCGCATTTACAACATTTGTTATGGACAAAAGTGTTGATAAACTATGGGATGCTTATATGCGCCAGTTATTATCCGATTTCGGACTGGATTTTGAGGAAATATAATTGAAAAATGGTTATGCTTTGGTCACTTTAGAGTGGAATATCAAACTCGCAAGATAACCGAAAATCAGCGCGGCACTACATCCCACTGCACCATTCGTAAACCCTCCCTTAAACAACCCAATAAAACCGTCTTGGTCTATAGCCTCCTTCACACCTTTCATCAAGATATTTCCATATCCCAATAATGGCACGTTAGCACCTGCTCCCGCGTATTCTGCAAAAGGCTCATACCACCCAAAAAAGCTTATGATTGCTCCTGTGCAGACAAGAAGCACCATCACGCGTCCAGGAAGCATTTTCGTTCGGTCCAAAAATATCTGTGCGAGGGCGCAGACCAATCCCCCAACCCAAAACGCATTGATATAATCCATCATATAAAAAACCACTTACCTTTCCTATTGATTTCGGAACTGTTAGCAAAAAACATCTAGCTTGTCATTTGTTAGCAGTTGCTTACATGCTAATTAGTATGTGGCTTTTTTCGTATTTTATGAATGATATTGTTTTTTATTCTAGGAACTGTTACAATTTAAGAAGTCCAATTTTTAGGAGGAAAATTATATGAGCAAAAAGAAAGTCGTTGTTGCACTGGGACATGACGCGCTGGGCTCTAACACATCTGCACAGCTTGATGCAGTAAAAAAAACAGCAAAGGCACTGGCGGATTTAGTGGAAGCAAACTACCAACTAACCATTACGCATAGCAACGGACATCAAGTAAGCATGATACACAAGGCAATGACAGAACTCCATCGTGTCTATTCTGACTACACGCCTGCACCTATGTGTGTATGTTCTGCAATGAGCCAAGGTTATGTAGGGTACGACATTCAAAATTCGCTAAAATCAGAACTTTTAAGTCGTGGCATCTCCGTTCCAGTCAGCACAATTCTAACCCAAGTAACCGTTGACCCTTATGATGAAGCCTTCTATGCTCCGCAAAAAGCAATTGGTCGTTACATGTCCAAGGAAGATGCAGATATCGAAGTCAATAAGGGAAATTATGTTCTTGAAACACCTGATGGCTTTCGCAGAGTCGTCGCAGCACCTCAGCCAATTGATATTGTTGAGATTGCGGCTATCCAAACGCTTTCTGACGCAGATCAGGTTGTCATCGCTTGCGGTGGAGGAGGGATTCCTGTAATCGAACAACACCATGTGCTAAAAGGAGCATCCGCAGTAATTGAAAAAGATTGTATTGCTGGAAAACTTGCCACAGATCTTAAAGCAGATGCGCTTTTAATCCTTACCAGTGTCGATTATGTTTATCTCAATTTTGAGAAGGAAAATCAACAACCCTTAAAAACATTGTCTGTCGCAGATGCAAAACGCTATATTATAGAAGGACAGTTTGGCGAGACAGATATGCTGCCAAAAATTCTAGCTGCGATATCCTACCTCGAGGCAATTCCAAATGGAAAAGTCATTATCACTTCCTTAAATAAAACAGCTGCTGCTATTAACGCCAAAGTCGGAACCGTTATCACTGTATAATATATAGGATTCGTGACTTATTTCTCTTGGATGATTCTGTGCAATGAAATAGAGAATGTTTATCTTCTCTTACTCCCGCACCAAGCGTCCATCAGATTCTAATGACATTTTTCTTTTGGATACGCGTGTGTATAAAGTAGCGGACAGGTTAATCCTGTCCGCCTTTGCACTCGTCCATAACAAACAATATTGCTCCAATCATAATGCCAAAATCAGCAAGATTAAATACCATTGTATTGATTTTATCGACAAGCTTTCGCAAAAATTGATTGCTTATATTTTTTGTTTCAATCATTACAGAGAAATAATCAACCACATACTTTCTTTTTAGACGGTCGTAAGTGTTGCTATAAGCACCACCCAAAACCAACGCAAGTCCTGTTTTTTGTATACGTGCTCCTTTTCTTTGCAATACCGCTGCAAAGATTCCCGACACAAATGCACTGAGCACTAAAGAGAGGATTGCAACCAAATCTTGGTTTTTATCACAAAAATTAAACATAGCACCTTTGTTGTGATATTTTTTAATTACAATCCCATGTTTGCACTGTTGACTCGCACCCCAATTCTTCTCAATCCAACTTTTTATTATACTGTCCGCTGTAAAAAGTGACACAAGTGTCATAATATATGGCATATCCCCACACCCTTTTAATGCATACTTAGAAACTGAAACTATAGAGAAATAAGCAAACCAAGATATGTCAATTATTTTTCTACCGTTTCTTACTATTACTTAACGCTATCACAGGTGTGCACAATTGTCAATTACAGAAGCTTAAAAACCATCAAAAATCAATATCATCATTTGTTTACGGTTCCTTGAATCACAGTGTCAACAGCTCCAGCATTACTTTTTGCTGTATTATCAGTACTGCCCTCCACACTGCTGTTCTCTGTATTTTCATTTTCCATAGTACCATTATTCTGCAAAGTACCATTTTCTGTAGCGTTGTCTTCTGTAGTATTATTAATCCCGCCATTTACAGTTCCAGTATTGCCAGAAGTCGTATTATTTCCTGTCTGTCCAGCATTGATATTATTACCATTTGTCACGTTCCTCACATCAAGCCGTTCATGCAAACCGCGATAAAATTCTTCTACATTATCATTAAGTTTAAAATCATTTGTCTGCAAAATATTAATATATTCTTTTATAACATTTGCCAAATTACTATTTGGATTTGCATCTACAAACTGTTGATACTGCGCTAATACCTCCTTACTAATTGTATCGCTCGTATCTCCTTTATAGAAATGTTCCACATTCTCTGCCTTATTATATCCACCACTAATTGCATTTGTTGCAATTTCTTCATACAATCTTGCAGCAGCCTCCGACGACACTTCATTTGGGAATTTTTCTAAGTGCTGCTCAAACAAACGCGCCCGTTCCAACATCTCAGACAATATCATATTGATCGTTTTTCTGTTTTCCTCATCTGACATAATCATAGAAGGTGTACCTTTTTCAAGACGCATCAGCTCCATAAAGGCAATCATATCCTCTGGCATATATTGTCTACTATCCTCAAGTCGTGTAAAATCAATATCTCGAATATCATCTCTAAAATTTAAAAGCCCTGAGAAAAAATTTCTAACATCAGATACTGCCGCTCCTGCAATATTTGTATTAATATAATCCATAATACTATTTGGGTCTGTATTCTCATCTCCAATCATTGCGTCAAACGCACTATAATCACCATTTGCAGCGCCAGATCCTGTCTCACTGCTATTACTTTCATTTGTTTGAGATTGGTCTGCACCTGTAATCGGGTCTTTATTTTCATTTCTGTTATCCCGTTTGCCACAGGCTGATACAGAAAGTGCGCAAGCAAAGCATACTGCTGCAAGTATCGCCTTCTGTGCTGTTGAACCTTTTTTTAATATAGCCTTTTTCATAAACTTTTCCTCCATAAGATTACATAGTTGTTACTGCTTTTCCTATTGTTTCTCATTTTCGGAAAAATATGCAAAATAAGCATTTGATTACTTGAAACAGAATCCGCTGTTTCACATTTCAAAAATCTTACCCAAAATCCCTTTGTTCTTTTTGGAATACTGTGTTCCCATTCTCGAAAAATCTCCCTTATTTTCCTGTGATTCTGTAACACAAGTCTTCTGATCGGATATCAATGCGATATGATATTCATCGATAGGATATCCCAGCAACTGCATAATTTTCAGTTCATCTTCCGCATCCAAAACAGCATTATGCGTCTCACTATATCGCTTATCATTGCATAACATTTTCAAAATGTCTTCAACGCCATAACCTCGTTTTAGTCTCCCGGTCTTATAGCAATCCGCTGAATCTGGTATCGCTTTATTATACTGACGATATGCTGCCAAACGCATAATATCATACCATTTATAGGATGCATATTCTGGCAAATGTCTCTTATCAAAAGATGCATTATAAGCAAATAACCGTTGCACATGGTAGGAATCCATCCATTGCTTAATCTCTTTTAACGCTTTTCTTCTACTGGCAACACATACTCCCTTTTGATTTAATCGCAATTCATTTGCAAACATTCCACCAACTCTATATTCTGGGTCAACTATATAATAAATTGAATCTATTTTCTTCTTCGTCTTTGCATCTGCCACCACTATGCCTATTGACATAACCTCATCATTCCAGTTTGTCTCTGTATCAATTACTGCAAATTTCTCTTTTGTGTTTCCCATTGTCTTCTCCTTAAACAAAGCTGGCTCATAATAGGTTTCTATTACACCTTTTGTGATGGCTTTTGTAACTGCATTCAAAAATGCACCCCTATCTGGAACCTCTATCTCATAGGACGTATTATCTCTTGTATTCCACAAAATTCCTTTCTGTAAGTTCATGGCAATCATATAGCTCGCACATTGCAAAAAATGTTCATGCATCAACTCAGTAACAAATTTTAATTCATAGACAATATTATTCTTGACTACATCTGCAAATCCCTTCGCCGAAAACAGAATATCCTTATTTTTTTGACTATAAAAATCAATTCGACAAGCCACCTGTGCATCTTCATTGCTCTGGAATCGTGTTCTTAATCGTGCCTTTATCATTTCACTTTGTATTAGACTGACAAACGGAGTATCCACTTGTGTTCTATATCGATTCTGCCTTGTATCAAGAGATACCAAAAATAATATTTTTTGGTCCAGTGAACTATTTTTCACTGCTTTTGTGTATAATCCTTTCAATTCAGGATTTAATAAAAGCTTTAGCTTTATTGCTTCTTCTATTTGATAGTTATCAAAAAAGACTGCTTCTTGATAGATTCCAATACAAGGTGATAAATCGATTAAATCATCTGCACTTTTTATTTCTATTGGGTAATCTTCCAACGTTAACTTGTTAATTTTTAACAGTTTAAAACATGCCTCTACATCTTCTTTGTATTTAAAATCAAACATTTGGCTCATATCAAAATCATCAAATTTCTGATTTGTTTTAACAAATGTAGAAAGCGTTTTTTCGGACAACATTGCATCTTTTGGTTTTACAAAGATAATATGGTTTTTTCCTCTGCTGGCTGCAACACAAAAAATATTTCTAAGAATCAAATAGGATTGCTGTGGTTTTGATATTCTCATCTTCCAATAACTTTCTGTAAAATCAAAGATGACACAAATCTTTCGCTCTAATCCTTTACTGCTATCATACGTTGTAAAGATTGCGGAATCCTTATTGGGTTCTGTTTTTCCTATGGAGTCGTTATCCGATATTGTTGCGTATACAGTCTTTTTATTAAACTTATCAGGGTATTCATCCTCCAAGATATTTAAAGTATCCGACATTGCTCCGGTCCTTGCTCCTAGACATAAAATATCTTCTGGAGTCTGTTCTGCCAAAAACGATACTACTTCCTTCAGTGTCATAACTTCAACCTTACATTGTTGATTTATTCCTTTTATTTCCTTCTTCCACACTCTTCCAAGCGTCGCAGCCAAATGATAAGATAAACGAAAACATTGAGAAAACTTTAATCGAATATGTTCTTCCAAAAATCCTTTTATAAAGGATTCCACATTTAAAGTCGTTTTATCATATATTTTCTGTTCCATATCGCCAACCGCAATTACTTGTATCTCTGGATTATTATCTTTTACTAATTGTAATAGTTGCGCTAATTCTTGTTCTATATCTTGATACTCATCAATAATTAAAACGTCATACTTTTGTATTACAGGTTTTTGTCGAATAAATACCTGTATTAGATCGGAAACTCCAACAGACATTCCATTTTTTATTAAAACCCGATATGCAAATCCATGATAATTTGTTACTGTGACATTTTTCTTTTTTATCTTCGTTTTGGCATCCAACTTTAGAAGTTTATTATAAGTCAGATATAAAATCTGTTTCGTGCTAGGCAGTTCATTACACAAACTTTGAATCGCTGTCGTTTTTCCACTGCCAATGCAAGCATCTACCAAAATATTTGCTCCCTGCAATGCCTTTTTTATAAACAATTGTTGCTCATCTGACAGCTTTATATCTAATCGTGTATTCATTGTGAAACACTCCTCTTTCTTATCGTTGGTTTATTACTTTTTCATCTTCTAAGATTCCTGGCACTTCTTATCTTATATTGGTCAACATTTTCACATCCACTCAAAACAATTATCAAAAATAACCCTAATAACAGACCTTATTTTCTCATTGTATCGCCTCTATCTTTCTATCCTATTGTAATTTCAAAAAGACATCTATATTGTATAATGTTTCTATTTTTCAGTCAACGAAGTATTACAATCTTCCTTTGCAAATTCCATGCGTATCTTTTCATTTGGAATATAAACACTTTGTGTTGTTTCATCTTATCAAAATTCCCGTCATGTTCCTAACAGAACATCTTTATTTCATCCTGCGTAAATTCTATATATTTTGCAAATTGTCCGGGCTTAATCATTGTAAATTCCTTAACAAAAATGTTGGTATCTTGTCTTGTCACAATAACCATGATACAATAGCTATAATTAATTTGCCAGTAAACTCAGCCATGCAAAATTGAATATATAAAATGCTATTGAAAGCTTACTCATATAAGGTGTTTTTCATATTCAAATTTATATGACGCGGAGAAATCTTTTCCTGTAAAGTGGAGAAATCAGGCATTAAGGTACACCAATTAACAACAACGCAGCATAAGAAAAATTTATACAAATAAAAATATAACTTTTACAAAGACTTGTAAACTGTTGCTAGAATAAATATTTAAATAGAGAAACAACATCAGGAGATTAAAATATGGCATTATATGGAATGATTGATATAGACACACTAAAGTCAAATAAACTCGCCTCTCTGGTGCGCAGAGCAAGAGAATCAACCAGAGAAAACGCAGATATGCATACATTGAATTATTCTGTTTTTTCTGGTTTGTTTAAGAAAATTCTGCCGCTTGCCAAACAGGCGGAAGAATGGTATCTTTATTTCTACACAATGTACTATTTGATGTCTTTGGATAAATATAACTGTAACTGTCGGGAAATCGTAAAATATGCAGAGCTATATTATAAAGACAGCCAGCCTTATCTTGAAGGCGTAGTCACTCCAGATGCCAAAATGTGCAGTATTCTTATTTTTATCTATGATGAAATTTATTATGCCTACTATTGGTATGCCCCGATTGATGATTGCAAAATGGAACTTTTTATGCAAAATTATTCCAAACTTGTGTTTAAATATAATATAGATATTGATTTATATTATATTTCAGAATTATATCTAGCTTTGCTCTACCGTGACACCAAGCGCGCAGAAAAAGCAGTGAAAAGTTTCCTAAAATACAGCGGCAACCCCAATCGCTGTTATGTATGCAATCATTTCGCATATTTATTTTATCTGCTACACACCGACCAAAAGGAGCAGGCAGAAGAACTAATGCTCAATTTCATTCATAGGAATATTCCAAAACGGTTTCATTGGTGTTATCGTGTTTGCAACGCATCGGAACCACAGAAAATGTATTCCACTGTATTAACGAACTGTGTGCACTTAGGAAAGATTGAACTATTCTGGTATTTTTATGATACTTACTGGGTGAAACTGCCACGCGAAGCGCGGTGGAATAAAAATCCTTATACATTAGAACGGTTATTCAACGCTTTGGAAGGAAATTTTGATGGTTTAGAAAATGATCTTGAAATAACACAGCTTGACCTTAATAATGAACCCGCCGCAAATACAATTGAAAATACATACAATTTCTTGGCATGGTGGTGTTATTTTATTCTACTTCACCAAAAAGGAGTCCAAAAGGTCAAGCTCTCTATTCCACAACTAGACTCCAAAAACACAGGATTTGTTTTTACATTGGCACTAAGCCGCTATATGGAACAAAAAGCAGACCTCTATGGAAAAGAGTTTGCTCGCGCAAGAGAAAAATATGACTATAATTTTGAAAAAATGGCTTATCAAAGCATTTTCTTGGAAAGTACACCACAGACACACTCGCTATAGCCCGCGACAACGTTTTAGCCAGCCTCCCTTTAGATAATAGACGATAAATAGCAATGAGGTAACCGACCAAGTAAGCGGATAACTAAATGCGACTGTAGAGACTTCTGGCCGCAATGGAACCACCGCCAATATCCAAAAAACGCGTAGCACACAGATACCGACACACGTCATCAGCATTGGTGGAATGGCATCACCACAACCGCGCGTTGTGCCACCGAGAATCTCAATACAAATATAAGTAATATAACTTGGCGAAATCACGCGCATCATGCCCAGTCCTATTGACACCACGCCTGGGTCATCCGTAAATAATCCAAAGAAAACGCGCCCGCCTGCAAGTACAATAACACTCAAAAGGATACTGGTTAGTGCTGCCATACCCAAACAGATACGCACACTTTTCCTAATGCGGTCGTATTTTCCCGCGCCAAAATTCTGTCCAGCAAAAGTTGTGATCGATACCCCGTAAGCTCCCATAATCATCCAGAAAATTCCATCGACTTTGCCGTAGGCTGTCCAAGCCGCAATTGTGTCCGTTCCGAAAGCATTGATGCTCGACTGAATAATCAGATTGGAAGCAGAGTACATTGTTGATTGGATTCCTGCAGGCAGACCAATGCGAATAATATTGTGCAAAAGCACCGGTGAAAAACGAATTTCCTTTAGAAAAAGCTGATAAGAATCTTGTGTTCGCATCAGAGTCACAAACACCATCAATGCGCTGATAACCTGCGACAGTGCGGTCGCCACAGCCACGCCGACCACCCCCATTTTCAACACTGTCACAAATAAAATATCCAATATAATATTGGCAATGCAAGACAAAATCAAAAAATAAAGCGGACGTTTGGAATCCCCAACAGCTCTTAAAATCCCCGAACCCATGTTGTAGACAAGGGAAGGAATCACGCCCAGAAAATAAACACGCATATAAACCACTGATAAAGAAAGAATCTCCTCCGGCGTGTTCATCGCGCTAAGCGCTATCCCGGAAAAAAGAATCCCCAACACCATAATCACAGCACCGCCAGCAATCGAAAGCGCCATTGCAGTGTGCACTGTTTTCTTTACATCCTCTTCTTTTTTAGCGCCGTAATACTGCGCAATAATAACCGTCGCACCAGAAGAAAGTCCTGTAAAAAATCCTATCAGCAAGTTTATCAAAGTTGCGGCCGGTCCTCCTACCGCTGCCAATGCCTCTTTTCCAACAAATTTTCCCACAATCACCGCGTCAGTAGTATTGTAAAGCTGCTGAAAAAAAGTGCCGAACAGAATCGGAAAAAAGAAAAAAAGGAGTTGCTTCCAGATAACTCCCTCTGTAATCTGATTAGAAATCAGTCGGCCTTGTGTCTTCATATGTACCTCCCTGTCTTTGTGAACTACCCCTTATCTAAAGCTTCCTGCTTCATCGACCTTGTGGCCAAACTCATTTGGTTTGCCTACCTATCTCCACAGACATTAATTTGGACAGTCCTTACCCTATAACGGCTTATATCGTACACTTGTACTTTGTATATTTTATATACTGAAAAAAGCTTAGTTTTCACATCCTATTTTCTCAGTACAATTCTCTATATAGTTATCAATATTCGTGTATGGATTGATTATAACTGAAAATTTACTTTGTGGCAACCATCAATTCACCCGAAATGAATACGAATTCTGGA
>ERZ779637.279-NODE-279-length-37270-cov-7.872390_pt1 | contig 37270 bp, 31 predicted proteins | sample MGYA00514196_ERZ779637 | MGnify/ENA primary metagenome ERZ779637 (study PRJEB29562, sample SAMEA4376700) | mouse gut metagenome | isolation source: Cecum | study: EMG produced TPA metagenomics assembly of the A DSS colitis mouse model was used to assess the...
ATCAAAAAATATAGCGGCGTACTATATCATTCTTTTTTACCCTGCACGGACGGGAGTTTTTTTGCAGAAATGCCAAATCCATGATATAATATTTTACATAATAATATTTTTACTTTATCGTATAAGCTCCCCGTTTTTTGCAGCAAACATTCACATGGAGGATGCAGCCGTATGGGATTATTGCAGGAATGGTATGTACAGGAAACCAAAGACAGTGAAGAAGAAAAAACACACCGCCCGCTGAACGACGAACAGCTTTTTTTCCATGCCGTCAGCTCCGGCGACATCGATTTTGTACGCCAAAACTGCAGACAGCAGAAATTTGCCGAAACGGAAGGGGTTGGTATCCTTTCCCGTGACTCTGTCATGAACCTGAAATACCATTTCGTGATTACGACTGCGTTTGTCACAAGGCTCTGCGTGGAATCCGGCATGGAATTGGAACAGGCATTCCGGCTGAGCGATTTCTACATCCTGAAGCTGGACCATCTCCATACCCTTCAGTCCGTCATCGACCTTCATGACCGCATGGTGTTGGACTTCACCGGAAAAATGCGGCTTTTAGTAAAAAATCCCGGTACGTCCAAGCCGGTGACACTTTGCATTGACTATATTTACGTCCATATTCGGGAACGGATTACCATTGAAATGCTGGCGGAGCATACCGGCCTGTCCTCCAGTTATCTGTCCCGTCTGTTCAAACAAGAAACCGGTATTTCCGTCAGCGACTACATCCGTGAGAAAAAAATCGAAAAAGCCCAAAACCTTTTAAAATTCTGCAATTACAGCCTTGTGGAGATTACAAACTATTTGTCTTTTTCCTCGCAGAGCCATTTTATCCAGTTATTCAAGGATTATACCGGAATGACGCCGAAAAAGTACCGGGACATCCATTCCGCCTCCAGTTGGAACGTAGCGTCTGCAGGCAAGCGGAATACATAATCGCCAAAATCATCATGTATATCTTACCCATGTCAAAATTCATATAATCCGCCCCACGCAGCGTAGCGATTAGGATCGGAACCGTCATTCTATTCTTTGACTGCATTACTAACGTCGGAACGAAATAATTATTCCCGGAACCGACAAACGTGAAGTTTTGATTATTTACTATGTATCATGCTGCTTTACAAAACGTATTATATCTTTTCCTCACGGCATGTCAAGGATAATCTCCGTCCGTTCCCGGAGCAGTTCGGCAGGAATATAATTCCCTTCCATTTTCTTTCCGTCTACCGTCAGCGTTTTGCATCCTGACTCCGCATGGCTGCCGTTGCGGATTATAATATGCAGGTGACAGCCCCTGAATTCCTTATCAATCTCAAGAATCTCCCAATCCTTCGGAATGGATGGGGCTATGGTAAGTCCGTAAAAATCCGGGCGTATCCCTAAGATTCCTTCCACGCAGCCCACCATAACGGTGGATGCCGTGCCCGTCAGCCAGTGCACATGGGAACGCCCAAAATGCGGGCTGTCCTTCCCTTCCGTAAACTGCCCGTAACAATACGGTTCCAGTTTACGGATTTCCGCCCTGTCATTTTGCGCGGCAGGCGCATTTTCCATAAAGTAACCAAAGGCACGTTCCCCGTGTCCGCACAATGCCTCGGCAAGAATAATCCAGCCCTGCGATTGGGAGAAGATACCTGCATTCTCCTTTGTGCCGGCATTATAAATAACGGCAAGCGCCCCGTCAAAAGCATGATTGTGGTATGGCGGATCCATCAGGACGGCGCCGTACTGCGTATTTAACTTTTGGTATACCACATCCAATGCCGTATCCGCCTGTTCCCCCTGTGCCAGCCCGCTGATGACTGCCCAGCTCTGCGGATTCAGCCACAGATTTGCTTCCGGGTCCGTGCGTTTCCCGATAACTTCCCCTTCCTGTGTGAAGCCGCGGATAAAACGGTCTTCATCCCAGCACAGCTTTTGTACCGCTTTTCCGAGTTTTTCCTGCTCCCTGTCCAAATAGCCGATATATGCCCGGTCCTCCTTATGCTCCGCAAACTTTCTTAAAACGGACATGGCAAGGTAGAACTGGAATGCCACAAATGTGGATTCCCCTTCCTTTCCGAGCCTTAAACAGTCATTCCAGTCCGCATACAGTCCGGCAGGCATCCCGTGGCTCCCCAAGCGGTTCATGGAAAAATCTATGGCACGCTTCAAATGTTCGTATACCGTTCCTTCCCCTTGGTTCGCAAACGGAATCACTTCATCCATAAAAGCGAGATTCCCTGTTTCCGCCACATATTTATAAACGGTGGGGAACAGCCACAGGGCATCGTCCGCCCGGTATGCGGGATGTCCCGTTTCCTTCACGTAAGACGCGTCCTCCGGCGTATCCTCATGTCCGGCATTATGGGTAAATTTGACAAGCGGCAGCCCCCCGCCGTTGTCCACCTGCGCGGAAAGCATGAAACGGATTTTTTCCACCGCCATTTCCGGCGCTAAATGAATGATACCCTGAATGTCCTGCACCGTATCACGGTACCCGTATCCGTTGCGCAGTCCGCAGTAAATGAAAGAAGCTGCACGCGACCAGATAAAGGTCATAAAACAGTTATAGGCATTCCATGTATTCACCATGGTATTGAATTCCGTGCTCGGCGTTTTCACCTGAAAACGGGATAATTTCCCATGCCAGTGGGAAACCAGCTCCCCAAACTCTTTCCGGCAGGTTTCTTCCGGCTTTTTGTACCGTTCCAGTATCTGCCCTGCCTGCACGTCCCCTTTCATTCCAAGGATAAATGCCAATTGCTTTATTTCCCCAGGCTCCAAGCGGACTTTGGCGCAAAGTGCTCCGCAGCCGTTTTCGTTATAGTTTAATTCTCCCCCAAGATTCCCGCGGATAACGCCTTCCGGATTTCCGTATCCATGGTAACGTCCAAGAAATGCTTCCCGTTCCCCGCAGTAAGAAGAAACTTCCGTTCCCGCCAATCCGAAAAACCGCTCAATAACAATTTTATCGTCCACATCCTTTCCGTCTTCCAAACCGTCCAGATTCCCGTGGATTAACTGCACAATCCGGTCGCCGTTAAAGACGGTGCGGGTAATGAATTGGGAATACTGCAGGTTCACCTGATCCTGCTCATAATTATTGTTGTTGGTAAATTCCGCATATCCCGTAATGCTTAAGTCCCTTATTTCCCCGGAACGATTCTCAATCTTCACGTTCCACACCTCATATTCCGCATCCAGCGGAACATAATACAGGACTTCCGAATGGATGCCGGCATAATCGGCAAGCATCTTTGTGTATGCTGTCCCGTGTCGGCACTCACTTTTATAAACCGCAGGATCCTTTCCCACCGGCTGCCAGGAAGCGGACCAATAATCACCCGTTTCATTGTCACGCAGATATACATAACGTCCCGGCCGGTCAAAACCGTTAAAAATATACCGCAGAATCCTGCCGTTCGCCCCCGACTTTGCAAAACTGTACCCGCCTGCGTTGTTTGAGATTATTGCACCGTATTCGGGGGATCCCAAATAATTTGCCCATGGGGCGGGCGTATCGGGACGGTCTATTACATATTCCCTTTTTTCGTCATCAAAATAGCCATATTTCATAACAGATTCTCCTTCTTTTATTTTCGTTCCTATTTGCGTACCAGTTCCACTTCAATTTCGTGCAGTTCATCCGTCAGTGACGCGATGGTTTCCCTGCCAAGTGATACGCAGTCCCCGTCCCCAAAAAACTCGGTATTACCGTCACAGACCGCGCTTTTTACAGCATATTCCTCATACGTTAAACGCAGAGGATTTTTAAACCGCACATGGAACTTTTTCTGCGCAAACCGCAGCCACAGCCCTGCGTTTCCTTCCGCGTCGAACTGTTCCCCCAGCAGTTTGGGACGGATTACCATGTCCCCGGTTTCCCCGTGTACCCCGAACACTTCCGTAACGACGGTCAGCATATACCAGCTTGCCGCTCCCGTCAGGTAATGGTACATTCCCCTTCCGCTCCCGTTAAAATATTCCGGTATCCCCGGGTAAATCTTACTTACCTCAAACCGCAGGGCAGCATCCGCCAGTGTCTGCAGAGCCTTATAACCTTCTTTCACAAATCCCCTTTGGTAGAGCGCATTGGCATACATAACCGTCATATGGGAAAATACCGCCCCGTTTTCCTTTTCCCCGTATGCAAAGCCGAACATCCTCCCAAGGTTAAACTTTAACTCACGGAAATCCGTGTTCAGACGGTAGCCCCCGGTTTCCTTTTGGTAAAGATAACGGTCCGCGCTTTCACAGATTTTCTTTATCTGACTGTCCGTGGCGGTTCCTCCCATGATAGCGAATACCTGTCCGGTAAGCATCATCCTGACACCCTGCGCAAAATATCCTTCCACCGGCTGTCCGTCATTGTCATAATAACCGTTAAACCACCCTTCTTCCTGCTCTTTTCCAATCCATTCCGTGCTGCGGATATGGTTTTGAATCCACTCTGCCTTATGCTTTAAGTTCTCCGCCAAATCCCGGACGGCAACCGTCATCTTTGTCCCGCTGATCTTATGCCTGCAAAGAAGCAGGTAATCTTTCAAAAGCTCCTGTTTTGCCTCCACACTGTCATAAAGCCGGATATCATCCCGTAAAAGCGTCTCCATTTCCTGCAGCAGTTCCACTTGTTTCCAGCCGAACCTTTCCTCCAAAACCACAAGCAGCTCCGACAGACGCATCATGTTTCCGGCATAAGCACAGGTAAATGCCACGCTTTCCCCATTTTCTGACGCCATATCCAACGCATCGTTCCAATCCGCGCCCCGAAGCCGGATATGGTTGTGCCCTCCCACTTCGTAAAAGGCGCATAAATGCTGCAACAGCAAATGCTCCAAAATACTTCCCTCATACACTTCCCCATTCACACACTTCTGCCGCAGTCCGTATGAAATATCCCATCCGGTATCCAGTCCGTTTCCCCGCTCCATCTGTTCATCCTTGAAATACGCGGTTTTCTCCTGTAATATGCCGACGTCCCCGGTTTGGTCGATATAGAGCTTCGTTGTCAGGAACGGCCAAACTCCGTGATCCATCCAAACCCTCGCAATGCCGTTCCTGTCCGCGATAAATTCCCCCTGTTTTTCACCGATAATGGTAGCGTTGGTTCCGTCAATCCTTACGCCGCCGTAATTATCCAAAATCATCCGCCGGACACCGTCCGGGTCCATAATCAAAAGGGACAGGCAGTCCTGCCATAAATCGCGCCATCCCCGTCCACCCCTTCCGTAATCATGGTGCGGCAGGAAGGAACAGCCGTAAATGCGCCTTAAAACCGGTTGGAAACTGATCCACCGCATCAGATTGTCATATCCGGCATCCCCCGTATCAAACCTGACGTTTATCTTCTCCTGCCAGTATGCGTCCGCCCGTTCTTTTGCTTCTTTCACTTTTTGGGCGGTTGCATAAGCCGACAAAATGGCTTCTACTTCCTCCTCATGCTCCGTCACGCCCATGACAATGGTATAGGACGCCTTTTCCCCCGCTTCCAAAACCGTTTGGGGGAAACGGATGCCGCCCATCGCTTCTTTTCCTTCCAAACGTCTTCCCCCAGGTATTCCTTCCCCGTTTTTAAGGATTTTCCATGGCTGGGTAAAACTTCCGCCCTCACCGATAAATTCTTCCGTAACCGGATAGAAATCCCTGGGTTTTTTCCCGTTTCCGGTCATTCCGCATACAAAATAGGTTAGGGTGTTTTTCCGGTGTCCCCGTTCGTCAAAAGACAGGGTAGGCTTCACGTATACGCCGTACTCCGTAGTTTTGATCCGGTGCAGCAGGGAAGTCACATGCCGGTGGTCCCTGATATTGTCCGCACTCCTCCCAAAGACGGGAATTGCCGCCGTAGGCGTAACGGTCTGCGCCTCTCCTGCCAAATTACGCAGTTCCACATGCATGATTTCCACATCGTGTTCCAAAGGCACAAAAGACGTTACTTCCGCTTCCAACCGATATTTTTCCGACTGCCTTTTCACCGTCTGCCACATAAACCCCGCCGTCAGTGTGCTCCAATCCTGGCATTTTGTGAATTTCACGCTTTCCGCCTCTGCGGATGCCCCTACTGCGGACCATGCGCCCACGCCTTCCACCAGGCACCAGAAATTCCTTCCGGAACGGTTGTTGTGGAGATTCTCCGCACTGACCGGCTCCATCAGGAACGCATTCTGGTTTGTCTTAATGTCACCCCCAAAATTCGGTGTCACGGAACTTTTGATTCCCTTCTCACCCGCGACCGGAAAATAAAGGTAACTGTAATTCTCCGGCTGTTCCATAGAAAATGTCCCGTCCCTACCTAAAAACCTGATTGCCATAACATAAAATCCTCCTGTCTGTTCTATTTTTCCCGCCTCCTTCAAGGCGGGTATTTTCTCTGTCTGCCGGCTCCGTCCTATACCCGGAACCTGCCGATTTGTATTTCCAGCTCTTTTGCGGAATTCGTTAATTCCTCCGATTCCTTTGCCACTGTTTCACTGTTTGCCATTAAGCCGTCCGCCTGTTCCACCAGCACTTCGGAAGATCCTTCCGATGCCGACGCTTTCATTTGTGCATTCTGCATTTCCACGGAATTTTCCGCATACCCCACATCAAATTCCGCCCCGCACGCTACCGCCTGGTCTTTTAACTGTTCTGCCCATCCCTCATAATAATCGCCGCTTTCCATCGCCGAATAATATATCTTCACGGTTTCCCCGCCTGCCTTATCCCCTTTTCCGCAGCCGCTTATCATAGCTGCAAGCAATACTGCTGCCAGACATACCGCTATTGTTTTTTTCCCGTTCATTCCGTTACCCGCCATCCTTTTTGCTATCTGTGCCTGTTTTTTGATTTACTTTTTTTGTTTTCTCTTCCGTTTTATGAATATTATTTTATCCGGATAAAGTGAGAACATATATCAGAATTATTTGAAAAATATCAAATACATGACGTGATAATTCTGACCGTACTTTATCATGGAGAAGTCCGAAAAACTATCCCATGACAAAAAACATGCCGGATATCCCTTTTTCACAATTTCCTAAAAGGATATCCGGCATTCTTCATTCCAAATTTCTCCTTACCAAATCCTGTAATTCCCGCTAAGCGCCAAAAAGGCAAAGAAATACAGACAATTATCATAATATCTTCTTTTCCCCGTACGCATAGGCAATCTCCAAAAACGTTCCACCCATTCCCTGCTGCTGTCCGCAGATGCCGCAAGCACAGCCACCGCCGTCGCCGCGGAAATCGCCACCGGATGAAGCGCCTGTTCTTCCGCCACCCCGCCGTCCACCTCATACGCATGATAGGAATTCTTCCTGCAGTCCTCCAGCAGATATTCCTGGATTGCCGCCGCCGCACGACATTGTCCTTCATCCTTTCCGAACCACTCATAATCAAGTCCTATATTGGCAGCCGTGCGGTAAGAATCGCTGTAAAACCAATCGTGCCTTTCGTTGGTCCACGGCAGCTTCCGGCGCATCGGACTCCCGTCAAACTCCGCATATTCCGCTGAAAATCCCGTCCCGGAATTACATGCGCGTGCCAGGTATCTGCGGCTTTCCGTCGCGGCCTTCTTCCAAAACTCCCGGTCTTCCTCATATGCCCACAGGGCAAACAACTCATAAAAATGCGGCAGATGATAGGAAGGATCCGTAAAATCGCATCCCGGCACAAATAAAATCTGGTAATTCTCCTTATTCCACATCGGCGCTCCCGGTCTGCCGTCCTCTCCCTTATGCAGACATGCCCTCAGGATTTCCTTTGCCTCATAGGAATAATGGAACAGCCCATCCCCATCCCCCCATCTGTGGGACGCGAAAAACAACGCCATCGCAAAAAATTCCTCTCCGTCCGGCGCCGGACCATATGCGTTTTTCGTCCCGTCCAACGCACAGGACCAGGCAAAATATCCTTCGTTTTCCCCATGCTGCATCCACATATAAGTTTTTGCCCATTTCCACAGCCTGTCAAATTCCTCATGCATATCAAGCTGCACACACAGCATCATTCCGTATGACATCCCTTCCGTGCGGACATCGTCGTTTCCCGTATCCGTAATATATGCCATGTCGCTGCCAACCGGAGCATAGACTCGCTCATCCTCTTTCCCATAGAAAAAAAAGTTTCTGATCTCCCGAAGACGTTTCTCCACCTGTTCCGTCCCGATTCCGATTTCTTCCAATACATTGCGGTACCGTTCTTTCATACAGACCTCCTTTTATTCGTCCCATGCCCCGTCCAAGCATACGGGAATCCGTCTCACCGTCCCAACCCGTCTTTTTTATTCCTTAACGCCCCCGATGGTAAGCCCTGTCACGAAATACCTCTGTAAAAACGGATACAGACAGATAATGGGAAGCATGGTCAGGACCGTGGCTGCAGCACGGACCGAAGTCGGAGTCACGGTTCCTGCCGCATTTTTCATTGCTTCCGCCGAAGTCCCCTGATTCGTAACCGATGACAGCAGTTTCATCAGCTCATACTGCAGCGTGGTCAGGTTCGTACTCATCCTGTTATAAAGCATGGCGTCAAACCAGGAATTCCACTGTCCTACCGCCACAAACAGCGCCACCGTAGCGTACACGGGCTTGCAAAGCGGCGATATGATTTTCAGGAAAATCGTCATGTAACCGGCCCCGTCAAGCTGTGCCGATTCCTCAAGGCTGTCGGGAATCCCCGTCATATAGGTGCGGATAACAAGCATATTGAAAGCGCTGAACATTCCCGGAATCACATACACCCAAAAGCTGTTTGTAAGCCCCAGCCCCTTATAGAGCAGGAATGTCGGAATCATACCGCCGTTTACATACATCGTAATTACCCAAAATAAGGAAAGCCCGCGCTTAAAAAGGAAATTCTTCCGGCTTACGATAAAGGCAAGAAGCGCATTGGCTGCCAGCGCCAGCAGTGTTCCTATTACCGTCCGTGCCACCGTAATATAAGCTCCCGTAATCAGGTTTTGTTTTTCCAGCACCGTAATGTAGTTCTTAAATGTCCATTTTCGCGGCCAAAGATAAATACCGCCCCGCAGCGCATCCGTACCGTCGTTCAATGAGATTGCAAGCGTATTCAACACCGGATACAGTGTAATGACCACAAACGCAACCATAAATAGAGTATTGCATACGACAAACACTTTATCCCAAGCAGAAGTTTTTATCTTCCCGTTTTTTCTCGTTTCCATTTGCCTCTCCTTTCTAGAATAACCGTTCTTCCCCGTTTTTCTTCGCTATTTGGTTTGCAATGATGATCAATACAATGCTGACAAAGCTCTTAAAGATACCTGCCGCCGTACCGATGGCAAAATCATTCTGGCTGATCCCCCATTTCAATACATAGATATCTATTGTTTCCGATACGCTCTTTACCAAACCGTTTCCGAGCAAATACTGGATTTCAAAACCGGCATTCAGTACATTACCCACATTCATCAGCAAAAGAATCATGATGGTCGGTTTGATGCCGGGAAGCGTCACATACCGGATACGCGCCCAGCGTCCCGCACCGTCTATGTTCGCCGCTTCATAAAGCGACGGATCAATCGCCGTAATGGCGGACAGGTAAATAATGGCATTCCATCCGGTCTCCTTCCACACATTCGCAAAGGCCACAATCGGCCAGAAAAATTTCGGATGCGCAAAGAAATTAAGCGGCTGATCCAAAAGATGGAATTTCAAAAGCAGTTCGTTGATAATACCCGTACTGGACAATGCATCATGCAGGATACCCGTCACGATAATCCAGGAAAGAAAGTGGGGAAGGTACGATATTGTCTGTACCACCTTCTTGCCCCCGTTTGACTTCACCTCATTCAGCAATATTGCGAACACAATCGCCATAATAAACGTAACCACCAGGTTAATGACACCCATGCCCAGCGTATTGCGGATTACACGCAGGAAAGTCGTGTCCGAAAACAACTGTTTAAACTTAGCCAAACCTATAAAAGCCGAGTGGAACAGCCCGTCTTTCGGTTTGTAATTTTGGAATGCCATCACCCAGCCGGCCAATGGCAGATAGCAAAAGATAACGCCATATATTACAATCACAAACGACCAGATAAGAAGTACTTTCTGCTTTTTCATCTCTTTCCACGTTATGTTTCTCTTTTTTTTCTTCGACGCCATATTTTCACTCCTTTTATAAAGGGCGGACCGATTTGCTCTGTCCGCCCGCCCGACTAAATTGCTTATCCGTATTTAGTTGTATTTTGCAGCTTCCTCCATCCTCCGGTCAAGTTCCGCCTGCATCTCAGCTACAAACGCCTGCGGATTGCATCCGTTATACACTTCCATGTATTCTTCCCATGCGTCCTCAAAATCCTCGGCCATAACTACTTTGGGCAGATATTCATGCTTAATTTCCCCCATCTTTGCCCATGCCATGCCGCCTTCCGTGGCTGTCGTCATGTTATTGGAGTAAGAGTACAGCGGATACCAAGGTCCCGGTGCTTCGCTCGTTCCCAGCATATCCACATATGTTTCCGCACCATATGCGGCAAAACACTTTTGGACATTCTCACTTAAGGCATCGTAAAACTCCCTTGGCTGGTTATCCGGTCTCATGGCATTGATCCCGTCCCTGCTGGTACCCACATATTGCGGGAAATACGAATAGTTGCATACGTGGGAAGCCTTGTAAGCCGTATTGGATGCCTGCATTCTCATATCTTCGGTAAGGTAAAACTCACCGTTCTCATCCACTTCGTAATCCACGCCCTTTACACCCCAAAAGCGGAGGTCATGAACTTCCTGTCCCAAAAGGTCATTGACAAACTGCATGGCTCCGTCCACATCCTTACAGCTTACCGTAACGGCAAGTCCGTTCGCCGTATTTAATACGCCGCCCGAATTGTGCCACTGGTTCTTGATTCCCTCGTCAATGGTAATCGGAAGCGGAACGTAATTACAGCCTTTCAGGTCCAACCCCTGCTGTTTCAGGGAATCGTTTACGTTAAATGCGAAATCCCACCACTGGTCAACCATTCCCAGTACGCGCCCCGTGGAAAGTTTTGCGATATACTCGTCATAAGTTTGGGTAAAAGACTCCGGATCCACGATACCCTTTTGGAATTCCTCGTTCAATTTTTGGAAATACCTCTTTGCCGTCGGCGTCGTATTATAATCGATTACCGTAAGCGTTTCGGGATCCACGATACAGCTTCCGTCATTCGGATATCCGTCCAAAAACTGCGGCGCATTCTCCAAACAGAAATATCTCCAGTCATCGCACAGAATCGTGTACGGAATATTTGCCGTACCGTCTTCCATGGTCGGATTTGCTTCCTGGTATCTTTCAATCAAGTCAAAATACTGATCCAGGGTATGCACTTCCGGATATCCCGCCCACTCAAGCACCCTTGTCTGAATCCAAAATGCTTCATCGTTATGTACCGTAGCCTTTTCTTCCCCGTAAATATTATTAAACTGGTTAATCCAATAGATGTGGCCGTCATCCTGCCTGAGTCTGTCCCATTCTTCTTCCGACAGGTATTCCTTAATATTCGGATATTTTTCAATGTACTCATCCAATGCCACCAGCGCGCCCGCATCATAAAGCTGCGCCATGCCGTCGCTTCCGTCAATGAAATCCGGATATTCGCCGCCTGCAATCAACGTACCGACAGCCTCCTGTGCGGTCTGACCCGTAAGCCATGTTTCCTTCACCCTCACTCCGGTCATCTCTGCAATCATCTGCTGGATTTCATTGTCATCATTGATTTCCGAACCGGGGACCGCAAAAAATGCCGTAAACTCCTTCACATCCCCCTTATTTGAAGTCCCGCCGTCTCCGCTTTCCCCCACAACCTGTGCGTCTGACCCTGCGTTTGCATCCGTGCCGGATTCCACATTCGCATCCGTTCCTGTCTGCGCGGCATCATTGCCCCCGCAGCCTGCCAGCATCGCGGATGCCATTGCCGTTGCCAGCAATACCGATAGTACTTTTTTTGCTCTCATGTAACTGCCTCCCTTACTATTTTGTAATTTAATTTTACGTTATGACGCACTTTAGGAAAACCCGTCAAAACATATATAAAAACATAAAAAAGTATAGGTAATGTATCTATACTTTTTCATGCTGTACTGTTTTATTTGATTTCCATGGACTGTTTCCGGAATTTGGACGGTGTACAGCCTTTCATCGCGATAAACTTATTGATAAAATAATCGGTGTTCTTATATCCCACATCTTCCGCAATCTTATAAATCCTGTCGTCCGTCCGCAAAAGCATCTGCGCCGCCTGTTCAATACGGTAACTATTCAGATAATCCTTAAAAGACTGTTTATATTTTTTACGGAATACCTGTCCGAGATAAACGTTGTTAATATAATATTTCTGCCCTAAATCACGCAGTGTCAGGTTTTCCGCATAATGTTCCCTGATCTCCTGTTCCACCAATGCCAGTACGCCCCTCGAAACATTTTTCCTAAGCTGTGCCAAATACTCCGCATATTCACAGGCAAACCGTTCCAAATGTATCCGGCTTCCCCTTTTTGCACCATCCTCAAAAGTGCTCTCGCTGATCCGGTGCAGGATTTCCTCCTGATTGACACAGTCGTCCTGCTCTGTGGCCACATGAATCAGTTGGAATAAAAGATAATTGATATTCAGGTTTACCGTCTCCCACATTGCCCCCATCCTGCGCAGCTCTCCATACATCCCGTCCACAGCCGCCTGAATACGTGTCTTGTCATTCTGCTCGATGGATGAAATCAATTGGTCAATTTCCGCCTTACACAACAGGATACCACCGCCGTTTACCTGGACCTCCTCCTCATAAAAATAAATATTTTTCCGGTCATGAAACGCCTGCAGGGAATTCAGCATACAGGCCGTTCCATAGGATTTGGATATAGAGGAAATATCCGGTACCCTCTTTCCTACCAGCATGACAATCCCGTGTTTCAGCGCCATACAAAGGTAATTCAGAAATTTCTCCAAATATTCCCTTTCCGTGCAGTCATTTTTGGCCGCCATGTAATCGCAGTAAACCATGCCGACATCGTATATATTTCCTTCGGACGAAACGTCAAGAATACAGTGTGCCTCATCTTCTTTCAGAAATTCCCGGCAGCTTTGGTAAAGTTTTCTCTGTAAAGAACGCATTTCCATATCTTCCACGTCTTCCGGGTCCAAAGCGTCCACCAACTGTATATCTATATATCTGACTCCGCCTGAAAGCTGCATATGATTCGCGACATAATCCAAATTCATGCCGTCATGTTTGCCAAGCAGCAGGGAAATCACATTTCTTGCCAAGTATGCCCCCTCCATTTTCCTTTTATCCTCCTGCCGGCGTACTTCCTTTGCCGACATGTTGGCCGCTTTCCTGATAATCCCTGCCAGTACGTCCCTTTCTACGGGTTTCAGCACATAATCCATGCAGGAATAGTGTATTGCCTGCTGTGCATAGGAAAATTCACCGTAACCGCTCAGTATTACAAAATATGCATCCGAAATCCCTTCCCTGCGTATCGTCTCCAAAAGCTCTAACCCCGTCATCTCCGGCATCTTGATATCCGCAATAATCAAATCCACTTGTTCCTTTCGCAAATATTCCAGCGCTTCCCTTCCGTTCTGTGCGGTTGCCGCAATGATGCATCCCTCCTCCTCCCAATTCAAAAGTACGGAAAGTCCTTGTACAATAAACGGTTCATCATCCACCAGCAAAACTTTTAGCATATCCATCACCTCCGAAAACTTTTCCGTTATGCCTCATGCGGTATCCGTATCTGCACGATTGTACCCACGCCCTTCTCACTTTCCAGTGCGAATTCCACCCGGTTATCCGTCACCATTTTCAGACGCAGGCAGGCGTTTACAATTCCTACCCTGCCCTTCTCTTTCAGCCGGTCAATACTCGCATTCTTCATCAACCCAAGCATTTCCTGCCGTTCCCCCTCATCCATGCCGTTGCCCGTATCCTCCACCTCCATGCTTACATTCCCATACAGTCCTTTCCTTTCTTCTTTATAAATGCGTACAAAGATCCATCCCGGCGCCGCTTTCTTCTCAATCCCATGGATACAGGCATTTTCCACAAAAGTAACTACCGTAAGTTTCGGAATACGGATATTCAGACATCCTTCGTCCACATCCAGCTTATAGGACAGCCTGTCGCCGAACCGGTATTTCTGCAGACTCAGGTATGCCTCGACAAACTCCATTTCCTTGCCGATTTCCACGGTATCCTCCGACCAGTCCACATTCTGCCGTTCCATAACGGCAAGTTTTTCTACCATCCCGGCAATCTCAGGTTCATTCCGAAGGATACAGTGCATCCGTATGCTTTCCAGTGCGTTAAACAGAAAATGGGGATTAATTTGGCTGTGGAGTGCCAAAAGCTCCGCATTTTGTCTTGCAATATCCATTTCCTGTTCCCGGATACGGTTCTTATAAACGGTCTGTATCAAACCGTTTGTCCGCACCGCCATCCGGTTGTAATTTTCCATGAGTCTGCCAATCTCATCATTCCCGCTGATTTCGTCAATCCGGCTCAGTTCCTCGTCCCCTACATTATCAAACACCCGACTTAGCCGTTCAATCCTTACCGTAAGCGAGCGGTTCAATACCTTCATGAGCTTCCACGGCAGCAGTGTATTGGTAAAGAGCAGCAATGCGACCAGCGGTATATTATCCCGGATTCCTTTCAACACATCCGTCTCCGTTTCCAAAATATAAATCTGCAGTTCACAGTTGTATAACGTCATCTCTCTGCTTACGCCGACTTTATCCTTCAAGGTAAACCGGTCAAAGTTCTGATTGCTGCCTCCACGTCCGTCATTTGCCAGCAGCACCCGGTCTCCCTGGCAGACATACACCGGAAACTCATATCCCAGCTTCACCATGCTCCGCACAATATTCCCGTAATCAAGTTCTATCTTCAGGATCTTATCCCCATTGCTCCTTCCGTAAAAATCCAGCTTTTTCAAAAACAGAATTCTCCTCTTTGATTCCACTGCCGGAAACTTTTCGTTATCATAATAAAAATAAAGCATCGTATCCTGTCCTGATTCCGTAAAGGTACGATACCATCCCGTATCTTCTATGGCAGACAGGCGGGAAAAACTTCCTCCGTTTATAATAGTCGGATTATCCGCATACATGGTAATCAGCATGCTGTCCATTCCCGCTCCCCGCAGCAGAGTCGTTTTCACAAAATCCTGGTATGCCGCAACATACGCTAACACATCTTCGTATTCGGTATTCAAATACCTCTCGATATATTCGTTCGTATAAATCTGCCTCGCCATAGCCGCCGCATATTCAATACTGTTGGTCAGACTGTATTGCATGGCGCTTGCCGCATTTTCCATGGCATGAAACTGCTTAATCTGCTGGTTGTTCCTTACGATATAAAGCAGAACGCTGTCAGTGGCAATCAACGGCAGCAGCACACAGAATACATAGAGAATCACTAATTTTCTGCTCAGCCTTATATTGTTAATCTTCCGGTAAAATTTAACGGCAAGTTTTCCGTTTTTTCTTTCCTTCTCCTGTCTCCCATACACAATAAGATTCCTCTCCGCATCAGGCAGCCTGCAGAAAAGCATCTGCCGGGCCAACATGTATACCTATCCAGCATACATCATACCGTTTGCCTTTTTCTCCTTATTCATTGTGAAACAATAATCATATATTGCTTTTTATCCCTGCGGGCAACGGTCCAAATGCCATCCGTTTACCACCGTCCGGTACTGGAAATCGCGGAATCCCGCCCTTCCTCCCGTCTCCTTTGTTGCGTAAACAAACAGTCCGAAACGACAGCCCGTAAAATGATCCAATTTGAAATACAGTTTCTGTGTAATTCCAATCTTCTTCCATCCGCTTCCGGTATGGTAAAAGAACCTGGCCTCATCTTTCTGCTGCCCAAAATCCACATCCACTTTCAGGCGGACTTCCGTCCGTTCTACCGGAACGGACTCCCATTCCGTTCCTTCCCCCATATCTTCGGACATGACAGAAAGGGAATCATCCTCTGCCGTCCTGCTTTTCATCACGGCTTCATAATGCCCGTCCGCCCTTTTCGTCACGGCAACCATGCCGTAACAGCCCTGCAATGCACAAATACCTGCATAATCGCCCTCCTTCAGTGCACAAACGTCAACCGTTATTTCGCCTGCACACGCCGGATAAAGCATCCGCTGCGTCAGTATATTCTTTGCCTGCAGCAGATTTTTGCACAGCTTTCCGGTCTCCATCCATAAAATACCTTGATTCCCGTCATGCCCAACCAAACGGAGATCCGGTTCATGGCTAAACTGCCATACGCTCCGGAATCCATAGCATCCGAACCGTTCCGCCTCCTGTTCTGCGGACAGCCCCTGTTCTTTCCTAAAATCATCACTCTGTACCAAAGGACGGTATCCGTACCCCGGCTTTTCACTGTGGGGCAGCCCAAACTGTCCCGGAATCTTCCCGCCCGCCCCGAATACGGGATAGCCTTCCTTCCATGCAACGGGAACCAGCACGGGGATTCTGCCTGCCGCCCCGTAATCCTGGAACAATACCGCGTACCATTTTTGGTCCGGCGTGTCAACAATGCCTCCCTGTGCCACCCCCTGCCCGCAGTATCCCCTGTCGTCCTCCAGGACATCCCCTCCGGTAAACTCCCCGTCAATGGAATCTGATACGAAACAGGCTTGCGTACGCATCCATCTGTCTCTGAGGGAATGGATCAGAAACAGATAATACCTGCCTTCTATCTTATAAAAATGTGCCCCCTCATATCCAAGCTGCGGATTCCCTGCGTCGCTGACTGCCAAGCGGTGCAGCCCCCCGGGAAGGGGCCCGCTGAGATCCGGTTTTAACTGTGTAATGTAAATATCACTGTTTCCATAGGCAATATAAACCTTTCCTTCGTCAAACAACAGCGAACCGTCATGATAAAATCCTTCCACATTCTGTTTTTTCCATGGTCCCGCTATCGCGTCCGCAGTATACAGATAAGTTTTTCCCGTATCATTAGCGGCAAAGCAAACATAAAACATATCTCCGTGAAACCGCAGGGAAGCCGCCCACATACCCTTTCCATAAATATGATGTTCCCCGTCCATCTTCTGTTCGGGCGTACCGTCCAACGTATCGTACACGTATACGGCATGCTCCCAGTTTACCAAGTCATAGGAGCGCAGTATCTCGCATCCCGGCATAAAATGCATGGAAGTCGAAACCATATAATAGGTATCCCCCACCCTAATGATATCCGGATCGGGATAATCAAGCCCCATAAGGGGATTAATAGCCGAAAATCCCGGACAGTCAACGTTCCTGCCATCCTCCGGTTCCGGATACGCCTCCCTGCATATATCCTTCCCGGTCATCCCATACAATCTGCCTTGTTTCGTTTCCATACACATCTTCCCACTCCTTCCATGCATAAAAACGCCAAAACTTTCCCCACCCCAAAAACAGGAAAAGAAAGCTTGGCGTACCATCCTTCTGCCGGCATCAATCTTCCATACAGAAATACTTTACACAGCGCCGGTTCTGAAGAAATTCAAATCTTCCTTAACGGCTTTTGACAATTTTTTCAGTTCCAATGCCGTTTTTGCAAGGGAATCCGTAGCATCGTTCCATTCATTCATCGAAGCGTTTGTCTGCTGTGTAGTTGCGGCGTTTTCTTCCGCTATCGCGGACAGATTAGTCATAAGCCCAACCACATGCTCCCCTGCCCTGCCGCATATGCCGACCTGCTCCAATACCGCCTTCATCCCGTTGTCGGTAGACAGAATACCATCCTCTACCATACTGAATTTTACCTTAGTCTCATCCAGCTTCTTCTTTTGGCTCATAATCATGTCGGTCATTTCATGGATTGACTGTACGGTCTGCTGCGATTCTTCCGATAATGACCTTATAATTTCATCTATGATTTTAGCCGATGAGTTCGTCTGTTCCGCAAGTTTTTGGATTTCACCCGCCACAACCGCAAATCCCCTTCCTGCCTCACCTGCCCTCGCAGCTTCTATACTGGCATTTAAAGACAGCAAATTGGTTTGGCTGGCAATCTCCGCTATCAAGTTTACCACTTCCTGAATCTTTACTACCGACGCATTTGTTTTATGTATCTGATCCGATATCGTTATGAATGCATCAGCGGTCCTGTCGCTTGTGCCGCTTAATTCCTTCACAATCAGTGTTGCCTCTTTTCCCCTTTCACTCATTTCTTTTGAAGTATTGGATAATTCATTTACGCTTCCGCTGATCTGCAGCATATTTTCCCGCATATCGGATACCTGCCGAGACGATTCGGATATATCGGCAGCCTGCATCATTGCTCCCTTGGCTATTTCATCCAATGCCGTGCTGACAATTTCCGCCGCCCTCTTTGTCCTCTCAGCCTTATCTTCCAGTTTGTCCCCTGTTTCCGCAAGATCCGTTGAGATTTCCTGCAAATGGCTTATACTGCCCGAAATTTTATCAAGAAAAACATTCAGAATCCTCCCAAACTGTGAAAACTCGTCCCTGCCATCCGCCTTTATCCTGACCGCTATGCGCCCCTGCGTTATTTTATCCAAGGTTTCCCTGAACAGAAGTACGTTCCGGTCAATACTGCCTCCGGTCAGCACAGTTATGCCGATGAGTATCACCGCAGCAAGCACTATCACAAGGATGCTCACCCTTTGCACGGATATTTTCACGTCTGCCATATCCGCAGACGCCATATTTTTTACCAGTCCGCACAAAACGGTAAGCTCATCGTTTAATACCGCATTCTCTGCCTTCCATGCAAGAATTTCATCATCCATTTCTTTCATTTGGCTAAGGATTTCCGCCTTGACGCCCAGTTTCCCAAGGGAGTCTTCTGCAAGTTCCCCGTTTGTCGTATAGAAAGGAATGTTCCCTTCCAGTTCTGCAAGAAGATCTTCTATCTTTGCGTACATTTCCGTTACATCTTTTCCTTCCACCACCTGCCTGCTGTACGCATTGACATAATCTTCAAGCTGTTCAAGACTGCCCCCGTACCCATAGACCCCGGAATAGGAGCCGCCGTACTTATAGTCATAAGACAAATCCGTGGGTTCCATGTACAATGTATACTCTATGTCGGAGTAATTTTGGGAGGCATATTCTTTTATGGAAATCTGCGCCGCAAATTCCTCCCAGCATTCGTTGGCCGCGTTAAAGTTACAGCCAACACGTATCGCAGGCTTTGCGTCAAACGTGGTAATTTCACTATCCACATATGCCAAACCGGAACCCTGTACGGCATCGGCCGCAGCCAAATCAATCTCCGTATATTCCGTTCCATTGACCAGCTTAACATCCGTAATATAACAGTCTTTGTCATAAGTAAGGGTTCCCCCAACCCGGAATGCAAGGAAATCCCGCTTCACCCTTTCCGGCACGGGTCCTCGGTAAACCAGCTTTACATATTCCTTTCCGCCGACCTCCGTACGTTCTCCGCTGGTCCACATATGAGCGTCCACCCATTTCATTTCCAGCCAGTCCTGTTTATCCACCAAAACGGAAAAACTGTCTGACAGCATAGAACCTGCTTCCAAATATTGCCCGTATAAACCGTCTTCTCCGTCAAAACCGCGCATACTGCTGTAACTGCTTATCTCACCGTAATTTGCCCTGATTTTTGCCAGCCCGTCCAGCATCTTATTGACATTTTCCCCGTATTTTTGGTCTGTTAAATCCCGCAGCATCTCTGCGTTTGCAGTCATTTGCCCGAGGTTTGCAATGATACGGTCCAAATAATCCTGATCTATGTAATATTGATACTGAGCCTCCAGCGCAAGGTTTTTTGCCTGCAGCACATCGATTTCATTAACAACGGATTCTATTTTGCTGTTGCTGCTGTTCCTGTTAAGCGAATTTATCCCCAATATACCAATGCTGACCGCCACAAAAATGGAAAAAATACCCATAAGCGCTATTTTGCTTTTAATCGTTTGGAATATTTTACTGTTTCCCGCTATTTTTTTATCATTCTTCATACACAGCCACCTTCTTCCGTCCCATAGCATGTTTCAAAAATCATTTCCCCCATCTGCAGCCACTGCGGAACCACCCAGCAAAGCGGTTCCAAACACTCCCGGTGATGACCAACCCTGTCCGGATTCATCGTACCAACTTACCGTACCAATCCGGCTGCCCTGTTCACAATCATTTACCTGCAGCTCCAAACCGATTTCCATCCCTTCTTCAGGAAGGAACCCGGTCCACCGGCATGCTGCTTCCACAATATATCCGTCCTCGGTTATTTTCGTTGCCGAACTGATATTGTCAGCAGTGCAGTCCGTCCCGTTAAATGTCTGCTCGTTATCAAAATTCACTCGATATTGTTTGTCATCATCCTCATAAGCATCACTTTTATGGTTATTTTCATCCACAAACACTTCAAAAGAGTCCTGTTCATGTGCCTGTTCCGATTGCTTGTCCAACTCCGGATCCGTAACTGCCGCCAGTATGTACAAATAATCTTTATCCCACATAGCCTTTACCGATGCGACGGCCTTCGGACTGCCTGTCCGGATTGTAAGGGGAATTTCCCCTGCTTCTTCCCATGCCTCATCTATGCTGCCGTCTATCACGATTGCCTGTTTTGGTGCTCCCGTTATCACGGTATATGGTTTGGCAACGGCAGAGGCAAAATACTTACTGCTGCTATCCTGCTCCCCTTTCGAATCGTTAAACGCATACCTGCTCCCCGCATCCGTTACCGCAACATCCATGGCAAATCCCTGTGCCGTGGAAATCCCGTTTCTCACTTCAAATTCAACGGTATACTCTCCGTCTTCGTCCACGGCTGCGTCCGTCCTTGACCGGGATACGCAAGTTATATCCGCACCGTCACACATGGAATTTTCCCAATCCACATATAGCTCCACCTTGTCCGATGCATCGGCGCTTGCATCGGATACCGATACCTTTACATATAACCCGTCTTCATCCCATACGGGGATAAAAGAAGCATCCATCCCATCGATTCCGTATTGGATGCCGTTCTGATATCTGTCTTCCCCCGCCGATGCCTGCATTACCGTAATCCTTTTGGTATACGGTTCCAGTTTTTGAGGATCCACAAACGCATAAAATGCCGGTTTTGCCCTGTAATCATCATCAAAAAGCAGGGGAACCTGCCGTTTGCTTCCATCTGAAGCTCCTCCGACGCTGTTTTCTGACTGCAGCCATGAGTTGCCGTCAATGACGCCCCACAGGGTGATATTATTCACATCAATCCCTTCCATGGCATCCACTTCCCTACATACGTCATATATTTCCTTATAGCGGTATGCCTGTTTCGTATATTCCGCACCCAGTGCAGCATCCGTTCCGTCAAATTCACTGCTTGCCTTAATATCCAATTCCGTCAGTTGTATTTTCCCGACAATCTTTCCATAAGCAATTGCAGCCTCTTTCATCTGAGCGGCTGTTGGTGAGGACATATTGCAGTGTGACTGCATGCCCATACCCGTAATCCTGGTAGGAAGTATCCCGTCCTTTTCGTGGCTCTTTACCTCTTGGAGCAGTTTCATGATTCCCCCGGCTTTCACGCTGCCGCATTCATTGTAATCGTTATAATAAAGTTCCAGCTCCTGCGGCGCATACCTGTTGGCATACCGGAACGCACGGACGATATAGTCCTCACTGCCGTAAACGCGCCACCAGCTTGAATCCTCACTGTCCTTCCTGTATGTTCCGGTGCTGTCACTGACCGCCTCATTCACCACATCCCATCCGTAAAACAAATCTTTATACGGACTGTCTCCGCCGACAAAATGTTCCAAAACCGTCTTTATGTACCACTCTTGGCGCACATCCATTTCCTCTGCCGAAACATAATCTTTATGGATATCCCAATCCTCACGGAAGAACCATTCCGGTACCTGTGAATGCCACACGAGCACATGCCCGCGCACCTTTATTCTGTCATCCGGATGACCGTCATTCCATTCCGCTATTTTATCGAGCATACTTTCCGCCCTGTCATAATTCAATACCGGAACCTTATAATGATCCATTAGGGTTCCGTCCGCCCTCGTCCAAGAAATAGTTTCAAATCCCGGAGCAGAATTATTGTTGTCATGATAGTCAAAAAGCGCATCCATTTTCAGTTCATTGCCGGGCGTCACTGCATTAAAATGCTTACTTACCAAATCCATCAACGTTTCATCCGAGATTTCCGGCTGTGTTAAAGATACCCCGACATAACAGTCCGCTCCAAGCCCTTCCCCGCTGGCAATCACATCTTTCAGATTTGGAATATCCGTCTCTATCCCCCTTTGTCCTTCCGCTTCCTCACATACGGGCACATCTGCAGCTATATCTCCGCCCCCCGTTCTGTCCACTCCCGAATCATCCCTGCCAAATTCCTGTCCTTCGCTTTCCTCCGTGTTTCCGCTTTCCTCCGCCTGTCTGTCCGCCTTTTTCGAAACCTGCATCCCTATCCCCAATATGCCGCCACACAGGAGCACCGCCGCCAATCCAAATGCAATGCCCTTCTTACAATTTTTCCTCTCCATGGTCCCCTCCGTTTTTGCCTTAATTCCGGTATGATTCGCCTTAATTGCCTTTCCGTTACACTTTCGCAGCAGTTCCTGCCATCCAATCTTCTTACTATTTTATAGAAAGAAGGAACCGGGTGAAACCTGACAAACTAAATACCATACCCCTATTTTTTTAGTATTTTGCCGCTGTCGTTCTTAACTTCTTTCTGTTCCCGGTCATTTTCTGCATGTTTATCTGACATGCAGCCCGAAAGTTTTTTGTGTTATAAGGAAGCTCTGAGGTAAAAAAAGGATTACCGATTACGATAATCCGTTGCCCCAAATGAAAAACTCACGATGCCCTTGCAGGTGAAACCTGTACCAGAATAACCGCCGCAAACACCAACGCACAGCCCCCCAGCTCCCGCACCGTCAGGGACTGCCCAAGAAGCAGCCATCCTGCAAGGACGGATACTACCGATTCCGTACTGAGAATCAGGGAAGCCACCGCCGGGTCCAGTTGTTTCTGCCCGATGACCTGGAGCGTATACGCCACCCCGCAGGACATAATGCCCGCATATAAGATGGGAACAATTCCCTCCGCAAGCTGCGAAAATGACGGCTGCTCCGTGAGCAGCGCACCCACGCCGCACAGGATGCCTGCCGTGTAAAACTGAATGCAGGAAAGTACCACACCGTCCGCCTTCGGTGAAAAGTAATCAATGACCAGTATGTGTACGGAAAAAAGAACGGCACAAACAAAAACCAGCATATCCCCTTTCCCTACGGAAAACCCTTCCTTCATGCACAGCAGGTACAGTCCGGCAGCGGCGGCGGCGGCGGCAAACCATACCTTACCCGGTATTTTCTTATGCAGGAACAGTCCGAAAAAGGGCACCAGCACAATATAAAGCGTCGTGATGAACCCCGCCTTTCCCACCGTGGTATACTGTATGCCGAACTGCTGGAACACAGACGCAAAACAGATGGCCAATCCGCAGCAAATCCCGCCCTTTAATGCTATGTTCTTCCTGTCATTTCCCTTTCCTGCATCCGCATTTTTTGCATTTTCATTCTCTCCATATTTCCTGCGGACAAAAATAAGCGGCAGAAGTACTGTCCCGCCGATCAGAAAACGCACGCCGTTAAAAGTCAACGGCCCCATATATTCCATTCCAACACTCTGCGCCACAAATGCGATGCCCCAAATACATGCCGCCATAAACAAAAGGAGGCTGCTGATCCAAGTTTTCCTTCCCGTCATTTTATCGTTCCACCATCTTCGTTATTTGCTTCCTGCCGGCGATTTCCGCCACGATATCCTTTATCCTCTTACCCTCACATTCCACGGTTACATCCGCATACTTTTCATAATAAGGAATTCTTTCCGTGTAAAGTTCTTCTAATGACTGGCCTTCCCTGACCGCCACACCGCGCTCCTTAAAGTCACCCAGCCGTTCCTTTATCGATTCCAGTCCGAGCTTTAAATATACGACGATTCCCAATCCCTTCAAATGCTCCATGGCTTCCCTGCCATAAATAACGCTTCCGCCAGTGGCAATCACGCTCCGCTCCGCACACAGGGATGCATTGACGTCATTTTCCACTCTTAAAAATACGTCCATTCCTTTTTCTTCCATTATTTGGTGCAGGAGCATACCCGTATGCTCCTGTATCACCAAATCGGAATCCACGAACCGGAAGCCGAGCCGTTTGGCAAGCACCACACCCACCGTACTTTTTCCCGCTGCCGGCATACCGACTAAAACCACATTATCCATGATATGCAATCACTTCCACTTCGCAAAGCACATTCTTCGGAAGCGTCTTCACCGCCACGCAGCTCCTTGCCGGTTTCTCCGTAAAGTATTTCTCATACACGGCGTTAAACGCTTCAAAATCCCCCATGTCCGCCAAAAAGCAGGTAGTTTTCACCACATCCTTGTATGTATACCCCGCTTCCGTTAATATGGCGCCAATGTTGCGCATTACCTGTTTTGCCTGTTCCGCAATGTCATTTCCCTTGATTTCGCCCGAAGAAGGCTCAATGGGAATCTGTCCCGACGCATACAATGTCTTCCCTGCAAGAATTGCCTGTGAATACGGCCCGATTGCTGCGGGCGCTTTGCTGGTTGAAATTTGTTTTGCCATTTTTATTCTCCTTTTCCTGCCTATTTTTTACTTATCCTTTATCCGTTTTTCCTGCCCACTGCGTTTTTCATTCCTCAAACTGTGCAAGAACGTAAAATCCCCTTTCCTTTTCCATTACCTTTGTCACGATGCCTTCCCTGGCAAGCATCCGCTCACGGAAAGGATAATTGCCTGACATCGCAAGGGACGGGTCTATGGTATAGTAGTAGTTGCTGGGAAGCACCCCTTCCGTTACGGTAATATGGTCGCCTTCCGCCAACAGCCCCTGTCTCTCCATCTTAAACTCCATTTCCCGCATGTGTCAACCATTCCTTTCCGGCTTTGGTTTTCTTCCGGTTCCGTTGCTGTTCACTCCGTGACCAGTAACACGCTCCCTTCCTGCCTTTACTGTCAAAAGGAATGCAGTACCGGCTGTTTTTTCGGAAACCATACCCGCCGTACCCTATTGTACTAGCACTTTTCGGATTTTTCAATAGTTTACCATTTATTTGTTTTTCCCCATGCAGCAGTTCATCCTAACTGTTATATTCAGGGGTGAGTGCGGACGCAAAAGCCAGGAGTTGCACTCCTGGCTTTTGCCGGTTATCAAAAAATGTAATGCCGTATCACTACTTTGCGTGATATTTGCACCAAATTCAGGTTACATAACCCGCTATGCGCCCTTCATTTGGCAAATCATCTGTAAGATGATTTAATCTCCCACAAATTGCGACGTACATCTGCCAGAAAGCAATTTTCAAACACACTCTAATACCAACACCGTCACTCCTCCATTTTCCTGTCAAAGATACATTCCTCAATCACCCTCACGCACTCGTCCGTCTTCTTCAAAATATCCGTCCCCCAAAACCGGATAACCGTCCAACCCATGAACAGGAGTTTTTTGTTCACTTCGTCGTCACGTTCCATGTTCCGTGAAATCTTTTTTGTCCAAAACTCCCGGTTACTGCCGTTTTCCAGTCTCGCTTTTAAAACCTCCCAGTCTTTCCCGTGAAAAAATTCGCTGTCGCAGAACACCGCAACCTTATATTTCGTAAGGGCGATATCCGGTTTTCCCGGCAGCGCGGCATAATTTTTACGGTAGCGATACCCTTTCTCCCACAGCGCTTTCCTAAGCGCCAGCTCGATGCCGGTATCCTTGGATCTGATATGCTGCATGTTTTTCCTTCTCTGTTCCCTGGTCAGTCTATCCATACCAAACACATTCCACCTGATATTTTGCAAATAAATCCAGCCACCGTTCCTCCGGCTTCTCATCCGTGATAATCATGGAAATATCCCCAAGCCCACCGATGGCGGTAAATGCCGTATGCCCGAACTTGGAGCTGTCCACCGCCAATATCCTGCAGTCCGCACGTTCCAACATCGTCTTCTTATTTCCCGCATGAAGTTCGTTGGAATCGGTTATCCCGTTCTCCATATCAAAGCCTTTGCAGGAAATGACCGCCTTGTCCACATGGTAGCCGCGCAGCATTTGGTCCGTCTGCGGTCCCACCAGCGCCAACGAGCCTTCCATCGCCAAACCGCCGGTGGACAGCACATGCCAGTCGGGACGGTCAAAAAGCTCTATGATGATTTCGATGGAATTGGTAATGACAGTCAGGTTCCTGCGTTCTTCCTTTAACGCCTTGGCGATAAACACTGCCGTGGAACTGGAATCCAGCATCAGGCGTTCCCCGTCCTTCACCATGGATTTCACGATTTCCGCAATCCTCTGCTTGCCTACCACATTTGTATTCTTGCGGACATTAAAGGGCATGTCGATGTTCACGTTCTCGTTCAGGACCGCGCCGCCGTAACTCTTAATCACATAACCGTCGTTTTCCAGCTTTTCCAAGTCCCTGCGGATGGTCTCCTCCGAAACTCCGTAAATCTTACTCAGCTCGCCCACCACGACTCTTTTTTCTTTCTGCAGTTTTTCCAAAATCTCGTTCCTGCGCTCTATCGCCAGCATAACTGCCTCCCGTCATCCAAGATTCCGCCGCATATCCCCGCCGTCCGAACCATCCCTGTCCCATGAAACAGAAATAAACCTGTTCCATGAAACAGAAATAAGCCTGTTCCATCGCATATCCGCTGTATATACCGATGCCAACGCTTATAAAACCGCCTGCCATATCTTCCCGTCGGGATTGGCGATTACCGTGGAATCCAGGTACATGCCGTCCGCACCGATTTCCCGCTTCGCCTTTTCTATGGCGGCTTCCACCGCCGCCACTTCCCCTGTCAGCATCAGGTAAGACTTCCCGCACATGCCCCGTGCAATGCGCAGCTCCATCAATGTTACCACTGCCGTCTTTGCCGCCACATCCGCCGCCACGATAATGGAAGACGCATCATAAGTTTCCAAAATGCCGAGGGCGGCAACCCCTTCCACCTCGGTTGCCCCGTATATAGCGGGAAATATGGATGCATGGGGATTTCCCAGTACAAAGCTGTTGATCAGGTGACGCCCGTACTGTACCTTTGCCATCTCCACCGCTGCATTCACCGCACTTAAATCACCGCTGATGACCGCGATATATTTGCCCGGGCATACGGTCTGCGCTTCCATGATATCCACCTGCGCGGTTTTTACCATGGCATCCGCCGCCGTCACCCCTGCCGAAACCGTCTTATATTCCACCATTCCGATTGCCTTGCCCATATTCCGTACGACCTTTCTATTTCTTGATTATAACATATTTTCCCGTTACTTCCACTACTTTTCCGCCAATCGGGGTATGGATGCCGACGCTCAGCCCTTCTGCCGGCTTTGCCACCATCTGTCCTTTTTCCACCGTATCCATGGCTTTCACCACCGGCAGGGCAGGTGCGCCGATATGCTGTCCAAGCATCAGTTTCACCTGCTCCACTTCCCCTGTCATATCCGTAAGCGGCGCCGGTTTGTCATACTTTGCAAGATCCAGTCTTGCCTTCAGCCGCTCCATGGGCGCCCTGCGGAATTCCCTCTCCGGCGCAGCATGGACGCTTTCCTCTGCCTTGGGCGGTTTGATGCCGTGCGCCCGCAGCCCCGCTTTATAATCCGCGATCAGGGAGCGGGGGGAGAGTCCCTGCATACAGGAGTAGTTCTCGCAAAGCCCGCAGGAGGAACAGAACATGGTATTTAAGAAAATATCCGTATCCTGGATATCCTTACAGGTCGCCGCCCGCATAAACTTATGGGGTTCTATGGGATGCCCCAAAAGATGCCTGGGACATAAATCCGTACACATGGAACATTGGCAGCAAGCCGCCGCGGCGCGCTTTAAGTCCACGGAAGACCGTCTCCGTTTCCTCTGTACCAGCAGATGTTCCTCCGGCAGCACAAGCACCGCATTTGTGGTTTTCGTCACGGGCATTGCCGCGTTTCCTTCAAAACCCATCATGGGACCGCCGATGAAGTAAACCGGATTCTCCACCGTGACTTTCCCTGCCTGGCGCACCGCTTCGCCGATGCTGCAGCCAAGAGGCAGCCTGACCGTTACCGGGCGCTCCACCTCGCCCACGATGGACACCAGTTTATCCTGCACGGGTTCTCCCAGCACTACTGCACGGTATATATTGTAAACGGTTTCCACATTAAAAACTGCCACACCGATTCCGATGGGGAGTCCGCCCGGAGGTACGATTTTTCCCGTCACCTCGTAAATCAGGACGACTTCATCCCCGGCCGGATAAACTTCCTCTAAAAGCCCCAGGCGGATTTCGGGGTATTCCCCGATGGATTCCCGCAAAGCCGCAATCGTTTCCTTATATGCCTTTTTAATGCCGATTATCGCCTCTTTCGCCCCTACTGCCATGGCAATCCGGTGGAATGTTTCCACGATTTCCCCCGCCCGGCGTTCCAAAAGCTGCCGGTGGAGTTTTAAGAGCGGTTCACATTCCGCGCAGTTCATGATAATGGTATCCGCCCGTTTGTCCAATTTTGCATAGGTGGGAAATCCTGCGCCCCCGGCGCCCACCACGCCGCTTTCCCGTAACAGGACGCCCAGTTCTTCCAAACTTAACTGTTCCGTCTCGCCCATTTTCACATCCACTGCCTTCCGTCATCAATAATGCCTACAATTGCCGCGTCCACGGGGGCATCCGCACTGCCGCAGCCAATCCTTGCCGCACTTCCCGTAGCTACCAGCACAAACTCGCCGATTCCCGCGCCGATATTGTCGATTGCCACCAGTCTGCCTTCCCCGCTGCCCATCCGCTCCGCCAGCTCTACCACCATAAATTTATTGCCGATTAATTTCTCGCTTTTTCTCGTGGAAACCACGCTTCCCACTACTTTTCCTACCAGCATTCCTTACCTCCGTCCCCGGCAGACCCAAACCGTCCGTCATCCTTTTAAAATCCGTACCGTATCCCCCGTTGCGGTCTGCGCTGCGTTCGCCTCGTCCGTATCGATATGCATTTCCAGCGTGAAACTTTCGTCCACCCGGATCTGTACCTCGTTGAATATGGTTCCCCTTTCGTTATCCGCCTGTACGGATACCACATCCCCGTCATGAAGCCCTGCCGCCATGGCATCCGACGGTGCCATATGGATATGCCTTTTGGCAATGATGCAGCCTTCCTTTAAATACAGGGCGCCTTTCGGACCCACCAATGCCACGGGAGCGCTCCCTGCCACGTTTCCCGACTCCCGCACCGGCGCTTTCACGCCTAATTTCACGGCATCGGTGGCGGAAATCTCCACCTGTGATTTTCCCCGGACCGGTCCCAGTATCCTTACGTTTTCGATGGCACGCAGCTTCAGTCCAACAATGGTCACCAGTTCATTGGATGCAAACTGCCCGCCCATCAGCTCTTTTTTCTTCGTCAGCCGGTAGCCTTCCCCAAACAAGACTTCCACATGTTCCTGCGTCAGATGTACATGTCTCGCGGATACTCCCACCGGAACCAGGTAGCCGTTTCCGGTCTCCTGTTTCCTGCCCATGGCTTCCATAACCATTCTGGTAATCCGTTCTACCTGGTCATCCGTTACCGCATTCCAATCCGCCATTTTCCTTCCATCCATCGTTTATTTCCTCCAACCGCCAAATTATTTTGGCATTCCTGCATCTTTCCCCTGCGCGCCAGGCGCCCGCCGGCCCTGCCGGCATCCTCCTTTGGGCGCCTGTGTGCAAAAAGGGGCGGGCTACCTCCTGCCCGCCCCAAGTTTCCTCTTATTTTAATACGGGAAGGATCTTCTCCACGTCGCCGTGCGGCCTGGGAATCACATGGGTCGCTACCAGTTCCCCGAGTCTGGATGCGCTGGCGCTTCCGGCTTCCACTGCCGCTTTTACCGCGCCTACGTCGCCGCGTACCATTACGCTTACCAGCCCGGAACCGATTTTCTCCGTTCCCACCAGTGTTACGTTCGCTGCCTTTAACATAGCGTCCGCCGCCTCAATCGATGCTACCAAACCTCTTGTTTCCACCATTCCCAATGCTTCCTGTGCCATTCTTTTTTCCTCCTTGATTTCTGATTTTGTTTGTGCCGTTGTTTCCGTTTTTGTTTCTGCGTTTTGTGCCATTCCCGTTTCAGCCGCTGTTGTTTCCACAGCCGCTGCCTCTGCCTGCGGCGTTTTTTCTTTCCGCGTATCCGCATTTACCGGCTTCGTCTTTTGGGTTTTACCGGCTGCCGCAGCGGTTTTTTTCTCCGTATTTTTGCGTTCCGCCATATGCTACTCCATTTCGTCGTCCCATGCCGTCGGTATGTTCGTCAGCCGGCTGGCGCTCTTTCTTATTAATTTTACCACTTCTTCATGGGGATTGGCAATGACTACCGTGGCTGCCGGTTTCTTGATTGCGCCCTGTGCGGCGGCTTCCACCGCCTGCTCCACGTCCGATACGTCTCCCCGTATAATAACCGTTACCAGTCTGCCGCCCAGCTTTTTTTCCCATGTGACAAATTCCACATTGGCGGTCTTGCACATAATATCGAGGGCGCTGATGGCCGCCGTCGTACTCGGAACCTCAAAGAATCCATATGCATTTCCCATGTTTTTCCTCATTTCTGCGCTGCTTATCTGCTTTCCGAAACTAAATCAGGGGCAAAATCTTTTCCACATCGCTGTGGGGTCTGGGGATGACATGGGTCGCCACCAGTTCCCCAAGACTTGCCGCACGCAGACTTCCGGCTTCCACTGCCGCCTTCACCGCGCCCACGTCGCCGCGTACCATCACCGTTACCAGCCCGGAACCGATTTTCTCCGTCCCGATTAACGTCACTTCCGCCGACTTAATCATGGCATCCGCCGCTTCGATTGCCGCCGTAAGCCCTCTTGTTTCTATCATTCCCAATGCCAACTGTGCCATTTCTTCTCCTCCTTTATCTTTTCGGCCCTGTCCTTTGTGCGATTTCCTGCCTTACTTTTTATCCATGCCGCTGAGCCTTAACATTTTCTCCGTGTCTTCCTCCGGTCTTGCGATTTCATGGGTTGCCACCACTCCGGCAAGCTCCTCAGCCCGCCGTTTCGCGGCATCCACCGCCGCCCTTACATCCGATACGGTTCCCCGGAATTTTATCATGACGATCAGCGGCACGGGAAGGGCGTCCGCATTCGCCGGTTTGTTTTTATCAAAATTCTCTATGGTCACGTTGGCGGCTTTGCATCCCGCATCCGCTGCCGCAAATGCCGTCGCCAGTCCATAGACTTCTATGATTCCTACCGCTTCTCCCATATCTTATCCCCGCTTCCGCTTTTCTTCCCCATCACGGATTCCTTTCTGACCTTCCCGTGCATCACTTGTTTATAATGGCGATTTTCAGCCCTTCCATTCTCAGGTTCGTCTTATGGGCTTCGTTAATCTCCTCCAGCGGAAATTCATGGGTAATCAGTTTCTCCATGGGAAGTCCGATGCCTTTTGCCCGTTTCAGGAAATCAAACGTGGTGGCATAATCCCGGAGTGTGTATACCCAGGAGCCTACCATGGTCAGTTCCTTTGAGCAGATATCCAAATGGGGATTAATCGTCGCATCCCCGTTGTTGATAAAGAATCCCAGTTCACACAGCCCGCCGCCGTTCCGGATGAATTTGTATATATTGGAATGTGCCGCCGGCGCTCCCGTACACTGGAAAGCGAAATCCGCAGGATAGCCTCCGAACGCGTCTTCCACGGCTTTTGCCAGTGCTTCGGTTCCCTTATGCTCTTTGAAGTCCACCGATTTTCCGGCGCCCATTTCCTTTGCAAAATCCAGGCGCTTGCGCTCCCCGTCCACGGCAACGATGTTTTCGATGCCCATAGTGCGCAGTACGGCGATGCAGATCAGCCCGATGGGACCGCAGCCCTGTACCACCACCCTGCTGTTGAAACGCAGGATTCCCGTGGATTTTGCCCGCTCCACTGCATGAACCAGCACCGCACAGGGCTCAATCAGTATCCTGGATTTTAAGTCAAGGTCGCTGACATTGAATACCGTAGAACCTTCCCGGATCAGTATGTAATCGGAAAACCAGCCGTTTAAATGAATGTCATCGTCGGGAAGAAGTCCGTATACGTCTGCACCCCCCACATTCTGTTTGTTCAGGTCAAACATGGTAATGTCGGGATTGTCTTTGAAAATCATGCAGGTAACGACCTTATCCCCTATTTTTAACGGCTTGCCCGCGCTGTCCTTCTTTACGTTTTTGCCCATCTTCACGATTTCGCCGGTTCCTTCATGTCCCAGCGCTACCGGAATTAACCCGAAGGGATCTTTTTTAAATTCGTGGGCATCGGTACCGCAGATGCCGCAGCCCTCCACCTTTACGAGAATATCCCCGTCCCCCACTTCGGGAATCGGAAATTCCTTTACTTCATATTTTTCCAATGCGGTCAGCATGGCGACCCGCGCCTTCTCCGGTATGGCTGCGCCCGGTACCGCCTTTTGGCTCCCTGACGGTGTCCCCCTGTCCATCATGCTTTCCAGCACTTGCTTTACCACCGCTTCCACATCAGCCGTATTGATGTTGCCCATATCTGTCTCCTTTCTGCTTCTTCCTGCCGCCGTTACCGGATGCAGAGACTGTCCGACATCACGCACCGCCTTCTCTTGGTAAACGCGCTGGCGCTGGTCAGCCCTTCCCCGGTCCTGCTGGCTATGGTAAACGTACAGTAACCTTCGCCGCCGAAACCAAGCGCCGCATAAGACGGGGCGTTTTTCACAAGGATTGCCGTATCGATGGCTTTGGCATATTTCGTAATGTTATCTACATTCTTGGAATGGATGTGTGCGGAATGGCGGTTGCCGTGTTCGAGCCAAACCGCTTTCTCCACCGCCTCATCAAAATCCTTCGCCCTTACCATACCAAGAACCGGCATCATCAGTTCCTCGGAAATGATGGGATGTTCTTTTTCCCCTTCAAACACGATGCAGCGGATATTGTCCGGCACGTCGATTCCAATCATGGCAAGCAGCGCCTTCGCGCTCCTCCCTACACATTTCCGGTTTAAGCCCTTCGGTGTCAGCACCACGGAGGTGAGCTTCTCCTGTTCTTCCCGGCTAATCCGGTAACATCCCTGTTCGTTTATCATGTAATGCATCAGCTCATCCGCCACGCTGTCCACCGCTACAATTTCTTTTTCCGCGATGCATGGAAGATTGTTGTCAAACGTACATCCGTTGACGATGTCCTCCGCCGCTTTACGGATATCCGCCGTCTCGTCCACTAATGCCGGCGGGTTCCCAGCGCCTGCCCCGATGCCCCGTTTCCCGGAGGAAAGCACCGCCGTAACCACGCCCGGTCCGCCGGTTGCCACAAGCAGGGCGATATCTTTATGTTTCATCATGATATTGCTGGTTTCCAGCGTGGGTTTTTCCACCGTACAGGCAATGACTTCCGGTCCCCCGCCTCCCGCCGACGCTTCGTTCATCATGTGAATGGCAAAAATGGATGTCTTAATCGCCGCCGGATGGGGATTGAATACCACCGTATTGCCGCCCGCCAGCATGCCGATGGTATTGCAAATGATGGTTTCCGAAGGATTGGTGCAGGGTGTAATCGCACCGATAACCCCGAAGGGACCCATTTCCACCAAGGTCAGCCCCCGGTCGCCCGACCACGCGGTAGTGGTAATGTCTTCCGTTCCGGGCGTACGCTCCGCCACCAGATGGTGTTTCAGTATTTTATGTCCCACATTTCCCATGCCGGTTTCCTGTACGCCCATACGTGCCAGTATTTCCGCATTTTCCTTTGTTTTTTTCCGAATCAGGCTGATGATTTTCTCCCTTTGGTCCATGGACATGGATTGCACTTTCTTCTGTGCCTGTTTTGCTGCCGCAATTGCCGTATCCATATCCGCAAATACGCCCTTGTTTCCTGTGGGGTCGGCATCTATCTTAAGCCTGGCAACCACTTCTTTTACCACATCCTGTACCAGTTGTTCACTGACTGCCACTTTCTTCTCATCCCTTTCCTTTGGAACTGTAACGCGATTTATTTTATTATTACAAATCCTTATTTTATGAAATCCTTCCGAACATTTCTTTTCCGTATGCGGCAAGCGCCGTGTCCTGCTCCAGCGTTCCGCTGCTCACGCCCAAAGCTCCCACCATTTGCCCGTTCCGTTCCAATACTTCCCCGCCGCCAAAAATCACGATTTTGCCGCCGTTGGTATTCTGTATGCCGTACAGGGGCTGTCCGGGGGCGCTGAGACGGGAAAGCTCTGCCGTGGACATTTTCAGTCCCGCGGAGGTATACGCTTTATGCAGGGCGATATCGAAACTGGCTATGTAAGCGCCGTCCATACAATGAACGGCTATGGGTCTTGCCGAAGCATCCGACACTGCTATGACTACGGGAAGCCCCATTTCCTTTGCTTTCCGCTCCACTTCCCCTGCCAGTTTTTTGGCGGTTTCGAGTGTCAGGAGAACCTCCTGCCCTATTTCCGTTTTTTCTGTTTGTTCCGCTTTTCTCCCGGCTTCCCGTTCCATGGTTTTTAAGGTTTCCCTGACTGCCCGTTCCACAACCTGTTCCAGTGATTCCCTTACCGCCCCTTCTGCCGCGCGGCGGATAATCCGTTCCTGCCTGCCGTCCTCCATGGCATCCTCCGTTTGTTCTGTCCGTTCCCGTATACGTTCCTTATAATCCAAGCTGCTCCATGACTTTCTTCGTAATGGAAGCCACCAAATCCGCATCCGCGCTTCCTGCTGCCGAACCCGTTCCGCAGGAAGTACAGCTATGGCAGCTCGGTTTCCCTTCCTTCTTGTTGGGGCACAAATCCGCCGGATGTTTCCCGGTCATGCCAAACTGCCTGCGGATTTCATACAGCCTCTCCACCTGTGCCTGGGACAGTTCCTTGGGACCGCCAAGCACCTTGGACTGGTACAGAAGACGGGCATAAAATTCCACGGACTCCATCTTATGGTACGCATTTAAAAGGGAATCGGAATATGCCAGCGCCCCGTGGTTTTCCAACAGCACCGCATCATAATACTGCAGGTACTTGGATACCGCATCCGGTATTTCCTCCGTGGAAGGGGTACCGTACTCCGCAATGGGAACACAGCCCAATGCGATAACCGCTTCCGGCATAATCGGCTGGGTCAGCGGGATTCCCGCAATGGCGAAACTGGTAGCATACAGAGGATGGGCATGTACCACGGAGCGGACGTCCGGCCGTTCCTTATACACACGCATATGCATTTTGATTTCGGAAGACGGGCGGAAACCTTTGTTCGCCTGGATTACTTTGCCTTCCGCATCCACTTTGCAGATGTATTCCGGCGTCATAAATCCTTTGCTCACTCCCGTAGGCGTACACAAAAACTCATTGTCGTTTAATTTCACCGAAAAATTGCCGTCATTGGATGCCACCATCCCGCGGTTGTAAACCCTCTTTCCGATTTCACACATTTCCTTTTTAATTTCATACTCGTTCTGCATAATACCCTTTTCCTCCTTCGGCTTCTATGTGATATGCATTTTGTTGGTTTTGTGTTGATTATGGTTTTATAATACCACCAAAATCAACATTGGTCAACTTGTTTTTGTGTTGGTTTTAAGGATTTTTAGCTGTTTTGTTATACATTTCATTCAAAATCATTCCCCCTAGAGCGTGTTTGCAATACTACCGAAAGGATTTTTCGTCCATAGACACAAAAAAATTTACAGCCTCTTTCATCGCATTTTACATCATTGTATCATCCCGCAAAACCTCAGCTAAGTTGATTTTACGTATATTACGCCAGCCAAGATAATATGCAAATGCCACAATTCCCCAAATAGCCAGCATAAAAATCATAATCGGAATGAGTGGAGCTTCGGCAAGAAATGTCCCCACTTCAACATAGCTTATCTTCAGCAAATACCCCACCGTAATAACTGCAAGTGGAAGGGTGATTAAAATCGGACGCCCTGCAATGGTAAGCGCCTCCACGCAGAACATTTTTTTGATTTCACCCTGTGTCATTCCAACAGACATATACCTTACAAATTCCCTTTTTCTCTGACGGACAAAGCCCAGCGTATTGGAAAACACATTTCCAATGCCAATCACCGCAAGCAGGACACAGAAACCGCCAAAGATTGTCATCATTCCCTGTATCTGTTTATCGTTCGCTTCTGCTTCCTGAATACGGTTCTCACTTTCTGTCTTATAGTTTCCCGCAATAAGGCTGTCTACCTGCCCCTGCAAAGCATCCAATTCCCCTGATGTCACATTTTCCCTGCCAAGCATACAGATATAGGCATCCTCTTCGCTGCCTCCAATCCGCCCCTTAATCTCTTTCCACAAAGATACGGGAATAAAATGCACCAGTTCATAATAATCAAGCGTTGCGTACTCCTCTCTTAAAACAGGTACTTTCTCCGTATAGGACAAAACCGGGATCTCCACGGAAACATCTGTTAAGTTTCCGTTGTCATTCTCTTCCTTGCCGGACTGTCTTAAAATGCTTACTGCATTTTCCCCTTTCACATAGGGCATATATCGCGGATGCCTGAAATCCGGATTTGTAACATCACGTATCTGATTCCATATGACTGCCCCATTAAGCTGCGGTGTAATGCCAATCTGTTCACAGTACGCTAAAAAACTCGCATCATCCAGTATGACAATGGGAACATTTACAAGCCATCCCCCATCCGTCTTCCTCACATAATTATCCCCGGCTACAGCAAAACCGCCGAAGGATTTCATATCTTCGCTTATTTCATCCTCTGCAATAATTCTTTTTGCCATTGCTTTCTGATATACAACGGCACTTCTTATTCCGGAAATTGCCTGTATTTTTTGTGCCTCACTAAAAGAATCCACATCCGTGTCCTTTACTGTAACCATAATGTCCCAAACACCCTGATAACGTTCGAAATAAGTTTCCCTTGTGCTGATTCCTGAAAGTGCAAAAAAGGACTGCATAATGGTAAAGGCAAGAAAAGAGAATATCAGACTAAGCGATGCTGTCCGCAAGGCTCTTTTCTGTGCTTTCAATGCCCCACCTGCCAATTCTCCCTCCAATCCAAAAAGGCAGGTAAGCAGCGGAGATTTTTTCTTACGCTTTAACTGTAATTCGCCTGTATTTTTTATCGCTTCAAGCGGCGTCAGTCTGCTTAATTTTCTGGCTGGCATCCATGCGGAAATCCATATTGTCGCCACTGTCAAAAGAAGCGTCGCCACCAAGACTAACGGATGATAGCCAAAGACTGCTTCATGCCTGCCTGCCACATCACTTCCCAGTAAACCGTTCACCATATGTATAATTCCTATACTGATTAGAATGCCAAGCAGATTCCCAATTAAAATCGGCAGAATACATAATGCAGCCGCT
>ERZ779637.280-NODE-280-length-37126-cov-6.316474_pt1 | contig 37126 bp, 24 predicted proteins | sample MGYA00514196_ERZ779637 | MGnify/ENA primary metagenome ERZ779637 (study PRJEB29562, sample SAMEA4376700) | mouse gut metagenome | isolation source: Cecum | study: EMG produced TPA metagenomics assembly of the A DSS colitis mouse model was used to assess the...
TTCGCTGGGTTCTGTAAGGAAAGCGGCTGGGCGGTGCTGGTAGGAACACAGACCGGGGGAGGCGCTTCCGGAACCGGTCCGGTTGCTTTTGCCTTAAAGAATACGGGACTATTAATCCGTTTTTCCATTACGTCTTATTTGAGGGAGGACAAAACCTTAAGCGCGGTGGAGGGGATCAAGGCGGATATAATCTGCAAGTCCGGGGAATCACCCTTAGACGCCTGTTTTCGCGCAATATCGGCCAATAATGAGAACTGGTAATTTTAGCATAGTGTAATTTCGGGAGATTTTAAGAATGTTTGGAACTCAGGTAAAATTGTATCTGGTCTTTATGGTTTGTTTGTTTTTTTGCGCCTGCGGCAGCAGGTCTGTTTCGGATATATCAAATTCGTTTGCAGATACAGATGAAAGCGCTGTGACAGCACCTAAGACTGAATTTACACAGGAAGAGCTTTTAGAGGACTATGATCAGCTGTGGGAGGACCTGGAAGCAAACTATCCCTTTTTCCCTGTATTGACACAGAGGGGAATGAACATTTCGGCTTTAAAAGAGTATTACCAAAACCTGCTGACAGACCGGATCACGGATCTTGAAGGATTTGCAGTTCTGCTGAATAATCTGTTTTTTGATATGAATAATCTGGAACATTTGTCCCTGATGGAGCCGGAGTTCTATTATGACATGCTTCAAATGGCGGAGGAGGAACGGCTGGGTTTTACGGAGGAACCCTGGAAAAGTCTGCTTGGGAATGAGCAGACACGCGCTTCTTATGCCCTGTTGCGGCCGGAAACGGATAATGCGGGTCGTTCTGAGTCCTTATTTCCCGAAATTGTGACGGAGTATTATGAAGACCAGCAGGCGGTTTATTTAAGAATAACCAGTTTCAACCATTTGTTAATTGAACGCGACCGGGATATCATATGGGAATACGTGGAGGAACATAAAAACGCGAAACATGTAATAATAGATATTCAGGGGAATCGTGGCGGCTCAGACTATTACTGGATGGAAAATATTGTGGCCCTCTTTGGCGGGGAGTATTCATGGAAACAGACGCTGTTTTTCAAAGAAAGTCCTGTTACAAAAGCTTTTTACTATGACCGGATACCGGAGTTTGTCAGAATTACGGATGCCGATGTCTTGCCGCAGTCTGTTAGAGAATTGGGGATGACACATATGGGTGTGTTTGAATCTGTGTATCCGGCGGATATAGACTGCGGTATGGAAGAAACTACAAGGCTGCAGGATGTAAAGCGCTGGGTTCTTATTGATGAGAGAGTTTATTCGGCAGCAGACAGTTTCTCAGATTTTTGCCGGCAGAGCGGCTGGGCAGTATTGGTAGGAAAAGAGACGGAAGGAGGGGGCGTCGGGCCGATGCCTGTTGCCATTGTCCTGAAAAATACAGGGTTATTGGTACGCTTTGGAAATACGGTTTATTTGAGGGAGGACAGAAGCATAAGTGCAGGAAAGGGAGTGGCGCCGGATGTGATTTGTAAAACAGGAGAATCAGCATTGGAGACATGCTTGCGTGTTATTTCTGATTTTATGTGGAATGAATAAGGGTTAAGGCGGTTTTGGCTTAAACATATATATGAGGCCAATTTGGACGAGGTGGAAAGGCGTTGAATGAACATGAGAATAAAGACAGGTATTGCCATGTATACGGTGCATCATGCCGTGGCAAAGGATATTAGTAATACGTTTGTAAAGCTTTCGGCGATGGGATATCAGGGGGTGGAATTTTTCGGTGAGTTGGAAAAGTTTCCTGAAAAACAGGTGAAGGGGGCTTTACAGGCCGGAGGACTGGTCATTACGGGATGGCATCTTGACTGGAAAAGACTTCAAGAGGGGCTTTTTTACAAGACTGTAAAGCATTTACTAAACTGCGGCTGTACAATGGCTGTCGTACAATGTCTGGGAGGCAGATGGAATGTGGGGCACGGGCCAAACGGGGAGTGCAGGGACAGGTGGCTCTACTATGCCGAATGGATGAATCGGGTCAGTGAGCAGTTGAATCGGGAAGGACTTCGGTTGGCTTATCATAATCATGAACATGAGTTTGCATTGCATTATGACGGCAAAACCGTTTATGATCTGTTATATGAGAATTTATCGCCGGAAATTGTAATGGAACTGGACAGCGGTAACTGCATGGAGGGAGGCGCTCATCCTGCTCAGGTCATAGAGAAGTATAAGGAGCGTCCTATGATTCTTCACCTGAAGCCTTATTCTCCCAAAAAGGGATTTGAGGTTGTGCTGGGAGATTCGGAGGATGCAAACGACTGGAAGGCAATTCTGCGCAGTTCGGGGAAACAATTTGAATGGATTTTGGTGGAGAGTGAAAATACGGCTATGCCCGAGATGGAAAATGCGGGCAGGTGCCTGACAAATTTGAAAACATATTTGGCGCAGGAGGCGGATGGATGAGAAGGACAGACCGGGAAGTAAAAGAATTCCAGGAAATTCTTGGTATTATTAACCAATGCGATACTCTGCGGCTGGGGATGGTAGACCAGGGGGAAGCTTATATAGTTCCCGTATCTTTTGGATATTCCGGCAGCGGGGATATGGTAACTTTTTATTTTCACAGCGCCGCCGAGGGCAGAAAAGTTTCCCTTATGGCGAGGAATTCTCTGGTAACCTTTGAAATGGATACCTCCCATGTTTTTGTGGAAAAAGAAAAAGGCTGCGCCTGCACGATGAATTTTGCATCCGTTATGGGAAAGGGCCGGGTGGAACCTTTAAACAACATCGAAGACAGGATGGCTGCTTTAAAGCTGCTGCTTTCCCATTATACCGACAGACAGCTCCCTATAGAGCAAGCGGCGGCAGCAGGAACAAATGTTTATAAGCTGGAGGTTAAAAGGGAGAATCTTTGCTGTAAACGACATTGAGGGTAAACACTGCCGCTATAGCGCCGGACTTGAATCAAATATTGAAATATGCTATATTATACTCGTTATATTGATAAAATCTTTGCATCAGATAAGGGAAGCGGGAGAAGAAAAATGCGGTATTCTGTTCCGACAAGTATCAGAGATAAAATTGCAGGAAAGACATTTGAGACGGACCGGGTTGGCATGTCGGATTCCCAGGTGCTGTGTTTTGAAGATATGGCGCTTAAGATGGAACCCTGCCGTGAAGAATCGGAGCATGAGTATAAAATGCTGGAATGGCTGCAAGGGAAACTTCCGGTTCCTCGTATTCTTGACAGGCAAGTGGAAAACGGCGTCAGTTATCTGCTTATGGAACGTGCGGACGGGGAGATGGCCTGCAGCGAAACATATTTAAAAGATCCCGGACGGCTGGTAAGTTGTCTTGCCGGAGCGCTGAAGCTTTTGTGGAGCGTGGATATTGGCGGCTGTCCTTATGGAAGCCAGACGGATTTTAAGCTGGAGCTGGCCGGGGAGCGTGTGAAACGTGGACTTTGCAGCATGGAAGACGTGGAACCTGATACTTATGGGGAAAACGGATTTAAGAATCCCGGACATTTACTCGCGTGGCTTCGGGAGAATAAACCGCGGGAAGAAAAGGTATTTACCCACGGAGATTTTTGTCTGCCTAATATTTTTCTGAAAAACGGAGGCGTCAGTGGATTTATTGATTGGGGACGGGGCGGAGCGGCAGATGCTTATCAGGATATCGCGCTGTGTTACCGCAGTCTGATCCATAATTTTGACGGCAGCTTTAACGGAAAAAAAGACGAGCGTTTTGATGCGAAGCTTTTGTTTCATGAACTGCAGATAGAACCGGACTGGAATAAGATCCGTTACTATGTATTATTGGATGAACTGTTTTAAAATAAATAAAGGAGATCGGTGATGAATCAGTATTTACTATTTGACCTGGACGGAACTCTGACAGATCCCAAACTGGGAATTACAACCTGCGTACAGTATGCGCTTCATTCTCTGGGAATCGAAGAAGAGGACCGCGATAAACTGGAGCCTTTTATCGGTCCGCCTTTAAAGGACAGCTTTATGGATTTTTATCAGCTGGATGAGGCCCGGGCAGAAGCGGCGATAGAAAAATATCGTGAGCGTTTTAAAGATCGGGGAATGTTTGAAAACGAGGTTTATCCGGGTATCCGCAGAATGCTTTACAGGCTTAAAAAAAACGGGGCGGTGCTTGCCGTGGCATCCAGCAAACCGGAGGTGTTTGTAAAGAAGATACTGGAGCATTTTCATCTGACGGGATATTTTGACGTGATTGTGGGAAGTGAGCTTGACGGACGGCGAGTGGCGAAGGAGGAAGTGGTACGGGAAGCATTGCGTAGGCTTTTTCCCGGTGGCGACATGAATTATGACAATATTGTCATGATTGGAGACAGGAAGTTTGACGTATTTGGCGCAAAGGATAACAAAGTTGTCAGTGTAGCTGTTTCTTATGGTTATGGGAGTATGGAGGAATTGAAGGAGGCAAAGCCGGATTACATAGCCCGGTCCGTGCGGGAGCTGGAAGCGCTTTTGATGCGGGGAAGAAGGAAAGGAAGAGAGAAAGCGGTTGTGAACTGGCATAAGCCGGGTATCGGGACAAAGACCTGGAAAATCTTTTTCCCGATTTTGTTTTATTTTGTTGTTTCGGATGTACTGCGGATGCTTGTATTGATTCTTGTTCAAAATTCTGCGTCCATTCTGCCAGGGCAGGTTATTCGTTATGATGAAGCCGGAAGGATGGCGGGACTGACAGGTGATGTGTCTGCGGTGGTCAACGTTTTTTTGTTTCTGGCGGTCTTTTTGATTCTCTATTTCCTGATGGGAAGAAGCGATCTGATTCAGGAGAAGTTTGCCTTTCAAATCAGGAATGCCAATGAACGGCGCGGAGCCGGCATTTGCAGCCGGTCCGTGCAGGGGAAGAAACGTCTGTTATTGGTTCTGACGGAGGGGATTTTTCTGGCCTGCCTGGGGGCGGGAGTGGCCACAGGCTGCAATTTTTTGTTCAGCCTGAGGGGTTTGACGCAGGTTTCGGCCGCTTTCCGGCAGGTTTCCCAACAGCAGATGACGGCGGGGCTGCTGGTTGGATTACTGTTATATGGGGTGATTTCTCCCATGACGGAAGAATTGATTTTCCGGGGAATTGTGTTTACAAGATTGAAGCGGTATTTTTCATTGACTGTATCAGTCGTACTATCTTCCCTGGTTTTTGGCATCTATCACGGGAATGTGGTGCAGGCTCTTTATGGATTTCTTGCTGGGTGTCTGTTTGCATGGCTGTATCATAAAAGCGGTAGTTTCGGATGGACGGTAGCGCTGCATGGCTTTTTTAATATTACAGGCTTTTGCCTGTCTTATTATCGTGTGTTCGAGTCGCCCCTCTACGGATGGCAGGGATGTATCGCGGCTTTTTTACTGGCGGCGTTATCTTTACTGGCGGTAGGGAAAGTGGAACGTATAAAAGCAGAATAACGATAAGATCGCAGGGAAACTATAACCGGTGGTTAAACATTATATTGTGCACATGACCAAAACCCAGAAGGCATCTTTTGGGTTTTTATTTAATTTATTTATAAATTGTGAGACCAAACGTATTTTTCAAACATCTAATCTATGAAAACAGACAGTGAGGGGAACAAATTTCAAAACCGATCGCGACGGAACAAGAAAAAAAGAAAGGCCGGCAGAAAGGATTTTATGAAGAAAGAACAATTAGGACAATTGATTATCGCTTCGGAAGATATGCTGTACCGCGTAGCCAAGACGCTGCTGTTTAACGACGACGACTGTGCGGATGCGATCCAGGAAGCAATTGTAAAAGCGTTTTCCGGTCTGCATGCTCTGCGTCAGGACGCTTATGCGAAAACATGGCTTACAAGAATTTTAATTAACGAATGTTATGCCATTATGCGGAGGGAAAAGCGGATCGTTTCGCTGGAGGATTATATGCAGGAAGGAGCGGTGGCGGATTCGGCGGATTATTCGGATTTATATGAAGCTATCGGACATCTGCCGGAGGACGCAAGACTTGCGGTTACCCTTTATTATATAGAGGGCTACAGCGTAAAAGAAATTGCAGGGATGACAGACACAACGGAAAGCGCCATAAAAAACAGACTGGCAAGGGCGCGGGCAAGGATGAAAAGCGATCTTGAGATGACTGTATAGGGAGGTTAACGATGAGAATTGAAGATTTACAAAACGAATTTCCAGGGATGCCCGAAAGGATGAGGATTATGGTAGAGAGAGAAGTAGAAAAACAATTGAATACAACGGAAACGATACATATTCACAGAAAAAAAGGCAGGATGCGTAAAACTCTGATTGCGGCGCTTGTGGCAGTGATGGCGTTGGGAACAACTGTGGCGGCGGGAGCGGTTTATTATCTGCGCAGCGAGCCTGTCGGTGAATACGGCATGAAGGTAAAAACCGAAAGCAATGACATACAGGAAGAGGGAAACACACCGGAGAGCGGGACCGATATCCTGCCGGTAAAAATGGAATTGGCTTATCTGCCCAAGGGGCTGGTACAGACAGAGGATGCAAAGTATTCTTATGAAGAGACCCTGAATCAGGGAGGAATCAGTTTATGCCTGTATCGGATGGATACCGGCGACGATCAGTTTGAGATGCATTTTCAGGATGTAGTTACAAGCGAGGATATAACGGTTAACGGACATAATGGCGTTTATCTGGAGTTTCACAGATTAATTCCGGACGAGCTTACTTTTAATCAGCGGATTTATGTGACTTATACGGATGTTCATTATGTTCTGGAAATGTTTGTGGGATCGGATATGGCAAAAGAGGAGGCCATAAAGATTGCGGAAGGCATTACTTTGACGCCGGTGCAGAGCGGAGAAGGAGAATCCTGCATAAAGGAAAATAACTGGAGCGCCTATCTGGCGTCTTTGGAAGAGATGGAGTCCGTGGAAGAGGATACAGAAGCACTTTCGGTTTCCAGGGAAAAAATGGGGAATACCCATGCGGTAGGCGAAGCGTTTGGGCTGTCGGATACCTACTGTGAATACTACCCCGAGTATACCGGTCTATCGATCAAGGTGGCTGACGTACAAGTGGCTGACAATGTCGGTCTGTTAGATCTGTCACAGCTTGACGCGGACGGACGGCAGGAGCTGGAGAGGGAAACCGATGGTTCAGGAAAATTGCTGCCGGCAAAAATAAATTATGTGAAAGACGGAGACGGGATTGATACCGTGTCTGAGATTGTAAAGACCGGAGAAGCGACTCAGAAATTGGTTTATGCTACGGTAGAGTATACCAACACGGGAGACCGCGAGCTTACGGATGTAATATTCTTTGGAAGTCTGATGAGATTTCGTGACACCGGGGATCAAGTAAAGTTTTACGACGGAGAAGAACCCGGAGCGGAAGATGTATGGGATGTGGCGCTGTCTCAGGGAGTGTGCCGCTACGCGGAAATGTATTATTATGATGTTCATGGAGGAGAGCGCGGAAATAACCATATTGCAAGCATCAAACCTGGCGAGACGGTTACCGTTCATATGGGATGGATTGTCCAGGAAAAAGAACTGGGTTACCTCTATCTGAACCTGAATCCGGCAGGAAATTCATATGGTTTTGATGAGGATTCTCTTGCCGTAGGATATGTGGATATCAGACAATAGGCTGTCAAACAATCTGACAAATTAAACAAAAAATGTTATTTACAAATAAATAGAATAGGTGTATAGTAGACCCATAGGTCGCAAAGGAGCGGGTTAAAAGTTCCTTTGCGGCCTTTTTGTACGTAAAAACCAAGAGGAGGAAGCAATATGTTTGACGCAAAATTAACGGTGCCGAAAGCGCCTCTTTACCGTCCGGAATTTGAGCATGATAACTGCGGAATCGGCGCATGTGTGAATTTGAAAGGCTATAAAAGTCACGAGACGGTGGAAAATGCATTAAAAATCGTGGAGAATCTGGAACACCGCGCCGGAAAAGATGCGGAAGGGAAAACGGGCGACGGCGTAGGGATTCTGACGCAGATTCCTCACAGGTTCTTTCACAAAGTTACGAAATCATTGGGGATTAATCTGGGCGGAGAAAGAGAGTACGGCGTCGGCATGTTTTTCTTCCCGCAGGATGAATTAAAGAGAAACCAGTCAAAAAAAATGTTTGAAATTATCGTAAAAAAAGAAGGAATGCAGTTTCTGGGGTGGAGGGACGTTCCCACTTTCCCGTCCGTGCTGGGTCACAAAGCGGTGGAATGTATGCCCTGCATTATGCAGGGATTTGTACAAAAGCCTGCGCAATGTGAAAAAGGGTTGGAATTTGACCGCAGGCTTTATGTGGCAAGGCGTGTTTTCGAACAGTCTACCGATAACACCTATGTGGTTTCTTTATCCAGCCGGACTATTGTGTACAAAGGAATGTTTCTGGTAGGGCAGTTACGTACATTTTTTGCGGATTTACAAAGTGCCGAGTATGAATCGGCTATTGCCATTGTACATTCCCGTTTTTCCACGAATACAAATCCCAGTTGGGAGCGTGCCCATCCCAACCGTTTTATCGTACATAACGGAGAAATCAATACCATTCGTGGAAATGCAGATAAAATGCTGGCAAGAGAAGAAAATATGAAATCCGGGCATCTGAAAGGACAGCTCCATAAAGTGCTGCCGGCGGTAAATGCTTCCGGCTCCGACTCCGCCATGCTGGATAATACGCTGGAATTTCTTGTTATGAGCGGAATGGATCTTCCCTTGGCGGTGATGATAACCATACCGGAGCCATGGTCCAATAATAAGGCTATGAGCTGGTATAAAAGAGACTTTTACCAGTATTATGCAACGATGATGGAGCCGTGGGACGGTCCGGCTTCCATTCTGTTTTCCGATGGAGACATGATGGGGGCGGTTCTGGACCGCAATGGGTTAAGGCCTTCCCGTTATATGATAACGGATGACGACACGCTGATTCTTTCTTCGGAAGTGGGTGTTCTTCCTATCGAACCGGAAAGGATCATTCTGAAAGAACGTCTGCGTCCGGGTAAGATGCTGCTGGTAGATACAAAGCAGGGAAAGGTCATCGACGATGAAACACTGAAAGAAATATATTCAAAAAAACAGCCCTATGGAGAATGGCTGGATAACAATCTTGTGGAATTGAAGAATCTGGTCATTCCCAACCTGCGTGTACCGGAGTTTACGTATGAAGAACGCCAGAGAATGCAGAAGGCTTTCGGTTATACGTATGACGAACTAACGACCAGTATTCTTCCCATGGCGAAAAACGGCGGGGAAGCGATTTCTGCTATGGGTGTGGATACGCCGCTGCCGGTGCTCAGCAGGACTTATCATCCGCTGTTTCATTATTTTAAACAGCTTTTTGCGCAGGTAACGAACCCTCCTATTGACGCGATTCGCGAGGAAATCGTCACCTCAACTACCATTTATATTGGTACGGAGGGTAATGTGCTGGAGGAGACGCCGGAAAACTGCAAGGTTCTACGGGTTAACAATCCGATTCTGACCAATACGGATTTATTGAAAATCAAAAATATGCAGGTGGAAGGTTTTAAAGTGGAAGTCGTGCCGATTCTTTATTATAAGAATACCAGTCTGGAGAGGGCCATCGACAGGCTGTTTGTGGAAGTGGACCGGGCTTACGGAGAAGGCGCCAATATCCTGATTCTTTCCGACCGGGGTGTGGATGAAAATCATGTGGCGATTCCCTCTTTACTTGCCGTATCCGCATTGAACCAGCATCTGGTAAAAACCAAAAAGCGTACCAGCGTGGCGCTGATTCTGGAATCCGGCGAGCCCAGAGAGGTTCATCATTTTGCAACGCTGCTTGGATATGGCGCCTGTGCGATCAATCCGTATCTTGCCCTGGAAAGTATTAAAGAGCTGATTGACAATCATATGCTGGATAAGGATTATTATGCGGCGGTGAACGATTATAATCATGCGGTTCTTCACGGAATTGTTAAAATTGCCTCCAAAATGGGTATTTCCACAATCCAGTCTTATCAAGGCTCCAAGATTTTTGAGGCTATTGGCATAGATTACGATGTGATTGATAAATATTTTACGAATACGGTCTGTCGTGTGGGAGGCGTGACCCTGAAGGACATTGAGAAAGTGACGGATGAATTACATTCTCATGCGTTTGATCCTCTGGGATTGGAGAACGATCTGACTCTGGACAGTCCGGGTCATCATAAGATGCGTAGCGGCGGTGAAGAACATCTGTATAATCCGGCGACCATTCATTTGCTGCAGGAAGCGGCTAAACGGGGAGATTATAACCTGTTTAAGCAGTATACGGCGCTGGTCAACGATGAAAATATGATAAGAAATCTGCGTGGACTGATGGATTTCAATTATCCTAAAAAGGGTATTCCTTTGGAATCGGTTGAAAACGTGGAATCCATTGTAACCCGTTTTAAAACAGGCGCTATGTCCTACGGTTCCATTTCAAAAGAAGCCCATGAAACGATGGCTGTGGCTATGAACCGGCTTCGCGGAAAATCCAATTCCGGCGAGGGCGGAGAGGAATTGGAACGCCTGGCGCCAGGGGCAGACGGAGAGAACCGGTGCAGCGCGATCAAGCAGGTGGCAAGCGGACGTTTTGGCGTGACCAGCCGTTATCTGGTCAGTGCGAAAGAGATTCAGATTAAAATGGCGCAGGGAGCGAAGCCGGGTGAGGGCGGACATCTGCCTGGCGGAAAGGTATATCCGTGGATTGCAAAGACCAGACATTCCACGCCCGGCGTAGGATTGATTTCACCGCCTCCCCATCACGATATATACTCCATTGAAGACTTGGCGCAGTTAATTTATGATTTGAAAAATTCCAATAAAGATGCAAGGATTTCCGTAAAACTGGTTTCGGAAGCCGGTGTGGGCACGGTTGCTGCCGGCGTCGCAAAAGCAGGCGCACAGGTGATTCTGGTATCCGGCTATGACGGCGGGACAGGCGCGGCTCCAAGGAATTCCATCCATAATGCGGGACTTCCCTGGGAACTGGGACTTGCGGAGACGCATCAGACGCTGATCATGAACGGTTTACGGGGCAAAGTCAGGATTGAAACCGACGGAAAATTAATGAGCGGCCGGGACGTGGCTATAGCCGCTTTGTTAGGAGCGGAAGAATTTGGCTTTGCAACGGCTCCTCTGGTTACCATGGGGTGTGTAATGATGCGTGTCTGCAATCTGGATACCTGCCCTGTGGGCGTGGCGACCCAGAATCCGGAGCTTCGGAAAAAATTCAGGGGAAAACCGGAATATGTGGAAAATTTCATGAAATTCATTGCACAGGAGCTGCGGGAATACATGGCAAAGCTTGGCGTACGTACGGTGGATGAACTGGTGGGGCGTACCGATTTGCTGAAAGTAAAAGAAGGATTGGATGAAGAACATAAAAAAATTGATCTTGGAATGATTCTTTCCAATCCTTATGAAAAGAGCAAAGAAAAGATAACTTTTGACGCGAAACAGGTTTATGATTTTGAATTGGAAAAGACCCTGGATGAAAAGGTTCTCTTAAAACAGCTGGAGAAAGCCCTGCAGACAGGAGCAAGGCGCAGCGTGGAAGTGGATGTAACTAATACGGACCGTGCGTTTGGTACAATTCTTGGTTCCGAGATTACAAAGCGTCTGGGTGATAATGTGGAGGAAGATACGTACCATGTGCTTTGCAAGGGAGCGGGAGGCCAAAGCTTCGGCGCGTTTATTCCCAAGGGACTGACTTTGGAGCTGGCCGGAGACAGCAACGACTATTTCGGAAAAGGTCTCTCAGGCGGAAAACTGATCGTATATCCCCCTGCCGGAAGCCGTTTTGCAGCACAGGAAAACATTATTATCGGGAATGTGGCATTATATGGCGCTACCAGCGGAAAGGCATTCATAAACGGTATGGCGGGAGAACGATTCTGCGTCCGTAATTCCGGGGCTGTTGCAGTAGTAGAGGGCGTGGGCGATCATGGCTGTGAATATATGACGGGCGGACGCGTGGCGGTTCTTGGAAAAACCGGAAAAAACTTTGCGGCCGGGATGAGCGGCGGTATTGCCTACGTACTGGACGAAGACAACGATTTATATATGCGCCTCAATAAAGAAATGGTATCCTCTTACGAGATTACCTCCAAATATGATGTGCTGGAATTAAAGGAAATGATTAAGGAACATGTGGCTTTGACAAACTCCGAAAAAGGAAAAGAAATACTGGAGCATTTTAAAGAATACCTGCCTAAGTTCAAAAAAATCATTCCGCACGACTATGAGAGAATGTTAAAGACAATTGTCCAGATGGAAGAAAAGGGATTAAGCGCGGAGCAGGCGCAAATAGAAGCTTTTTATGCGAATCAGGCGAAATAGTCCCGCAGTGGAAAACCGACAGGAGGAGATTCGATGGGAAAACCGACAGGATTTATGGATTATAAACGAGAAGTGTCAAAAGAAATAAAACCGGAGGCAAGAATCAGGAATTTTGAAGAATTTCATGAACATTTGCCGAAAGAGAAGCAGCAAATGCAGGGAGCCAGATGCATGGAGTGCGGTGTTCCTTTTTGTCAGGCGGGGATGAATCTATGCGGCATGACGTCAGGGTGTCCTCTGCACAATTTAGTGCCCGAGTGGAACGATTTGGTATACAGGGGTAACTGGCAGCAGGCCTATAACCGTCTGAAAAAAACAAATAATTTTCCGGAATTTACATCCAGAGTATGTCCGGCTTTGTGTGAAGCAGCGTGTACCTGCGGGTTGAACGGCGATCCCGTTGCCACCAAAGATAACGAGTATGCTATTATTGAGAATGCTTATGAACAAGGATACGCGGCGGCTCATCCACCTAAAGTGCGCACAGGTAAAAAGGTGGCCGTAATCGGCAGCGGCCCATCCGGTCTTGCTGTTGCGGATCAGCTGAATAAAAGAGGGCATCTGGTAACTGTCTTCGAGCGTTGGGACCGTCCCGGCGGTCTGTTGATGTACGGTATCCCCAATATGAAGCTGGATAAAAGAATCGTGCAGCGTAAGCTGAAAATCATGGAGGAAGAAGGGATTACTTTTGTAACCGGTACGGATGTGGGAAAGGATATCAAAGCGGCGAAGCTGCTGCAGGAATATGACCGCGTGGTTCTTGCCTGTGGAGCTTCCAACCCCAGGGATATTAAGGTTCCCGGAAGGGATGCAAAAGGTATTTACTTTGCCGTAGATTACCTTTCAGGGAATACAAAAAGTCTTTTGGATTCGGGTTTTGAAGATAAGAAGTACGTGGATACAAAAGGGAAACATGTTGTGATTATCGGCGGTGGAGATACGGGAAATGATTGTGTGGGAACTTCTATCCGCCATGGCTGTAAATCCGTGATGCAGATCGAGATGATGCCTAAAGCGCCCGATGATAGAGCAGAGAATAATCCCTGGCCGCAATGGCCAAAAATCTGCAAGACTGATTACGGACAGCAGGAAGCGATTGCTGTATTCGGGAAAGACCCCCGGATTTATGAGGCCACTGTAAAGGAGTTTTTGAAAGATAAAAACGGGAACCTGAAAGCCGTTAAAATTGTAAGTCTGAACTGGGAAAAAGACAGCGCTACAGGACGGATGAATATGAAAGAAACGCCGGGAAGCGAGCGGATTCTGGATGCGGATATTGTATTGATAGCGGCAGGCTTTCTGGGAAGCCAGAAGTATGTAACGGACGCTTTTAAGGTGGAGCTGAATGAACGTACAAATGTAAAGACTGCGCCGGGCGGATATCAGACCAGTGTGGAACGTGTATTTACGGCAGGAGATATGCACAGAGGACAGTCCCTGGTGGTATGGGCCATCCGCGAAGGGCGCGAGGCGGCAAAAGCAGTGGATGAAAGTTTGATGGGGTATTCGAATCTGGTGATACAGTAAGAAGAGAAAAAAGAATTTGTTAACGGTGGAAGGCGCATATCCAGTCTGGATGGTTTTGCTGAGTGCCGCATACCCGAGTTTTTTCAGTGTGTCCGGAAAAAGTTATTTTGTTGTTAGACGGTGTGTATCATGGTATAATTATTTTTGTAAGTAATGGTTTTCGGTGTGTGAGGGCAAGGGAAATTAAAGGAATTTGCTTTTTTTATGCAGCCGGAATAAAAGGCAGTTAAAAGTTATGTTGATGAATATATCGGGTAAAGAGGAAATCATTGAGGAGGCCTAAATGACGATTCAGGAAATTATCCGGGGTGAATCCCAAAATGTTGAATTTAAGGAGATGCTGCCAAAGAATTCAGAGAAATATATAAAGACTATTATAGCCTTTGCCAATACGCAGGGAGGACAGTTAATAGTAGGGATTGACGATGAAACGCAGCGGGTGACAGGCGTAGACAGGGATTCTGTTTTTAAGACAATGGATCGTATTTCAAATGCTGTTTCGGATTCCTGTATTCCTCAGATCGTCCCGAATATTGAACTTCAGACAGTGGAGGGAAAAACCGTTATTGCAGTTACCGTCGCACCGGGTCCAAACAGGCCGTATTATTTGAAATCAAAGGGGAAAGAAAACGGAACCTATATCAGGGTGGCGGGGACATCCAGGCCGGCGTATCCGGAAAAGATAAAAGAATTGGAAATGGAAGGCGCGCGTATTTCATGGGATGAACTGATATGTGTGGGCTATAACGCTGCCGGAGAAGAAATCAGCAAGCTTTGCAGGGATATAATGGCGTACAGGGAAAGAGCCGGTTTACCCAGGCTTGAGGTTTCGGGAGCGCAGCTTGTTAACTGGAATCTTTTGAAAAAACACGAAGATTCTCTGCTCGCCTCGAATGCTTTCGTTTTATTGACATCAGACTATTTTCCATTTTCCAAAACGCAGTGCGCCGTATTTAAAGGGGCGGAAAGGACGGTTTTTCTCGACAAGAGGGAATTTACCGGTCCTGTTTATGAACAGATTGAGAATGCGGTAGCGTTTGTTTTACGGAATATTCGGCTGGGTGCAACAATTGACGGGTTGATTCGGAGGGAATCTTATGAACTGCCAATAGAAGCAATTCGGGAAATGATTGTTAATGCCCACTGCCACCGCAATCTGTCAGATGCTTCCTGTGTGCAGGTAGCAGTTTATGACGATCGTTTGGAGGTTACTTCTCCAGGAGGATTATATAACGGGCTTACTTACGGGGAGATTATGGACGGACATTCGAAGCTGAGAAACAGGACGATTGCAAATGTTTTCAGTCAGATGGGACTGGTTGAAGCTTGGGGAACCGGAATACGAAGAATTATGGAAGCAGCTGGTAATTATGGACTTCCAACTCCGAGGATTCAGGTGTTTGACGATATGTTTCGGATAAATCTTTATCGGAGTCAGTCATTTAAAATTTATGAAATTCAGGATAACTCTTTAAAAGAACAATGGAGAAAGTTCGGGGGAAATTCGGAGAAAGTTCGGAGAAAGTTCGGAGAAAGTTCGGAGAAAAGCATTTATGAATTAAATGAATTACAGAGAAAGATGCTCAGGCTGATTCGGAAAAATAACAGGATATCAGCGGTTGCAATGGCAGAAGCATTTTCTGTTTCTTCGCGGTATATTGAGAAAAATATAAAATTATTAAAAAATCAGGGTATTCTGATTCGTCACGGTTCTCCGAAAGGCGGGTATTGGGAAATTGTGGAATAATAAAGACTTTCTGAACATGGTCTGAAAAACCGGTTCGGAAAGTCTTTTAATATTTGATGTCAGGGCGGAAATATATTATTCCCCCTCTGTTACGGATGCGATGGTCGCCGCGGCGTCTACGATCTCCGGTCCGCTGCCGGCAGCCTCTGCGTTGTCGGCAACTTCTCTGGGGTCGTTATATTCTTTTTCTTCTTCATCACCCCACAGGGATTTGTATTTTTCTTTCTTCTGGCGCTGAACCATGGCTCCTATGTTTTTGGCGGCCTGATAAATCTCATTACTGTATTCCATCAGTTTTCTTTCATCGGATGCAGGAACAATAGCGCCTTTCATAATGCGGCGCGCAACCTCCATAATCTTACCCATTTCAATAGCGTATTCTTCAGCCGCGTCGCCCTGCTGCTCCGCTACGGCCGCGTTCCAGTAAGCGCAGTGCTGATCCGCTAATTCGTCCAGGTAATCATAGTATTCCTGCTGTTTTTCATCCAGTGCGTTTAGCGTTAATTCCAAAGTGGCAGCTTCCGAACCAAATTGTTCCTTTTGGTCCGGAAAGGTTTCCATGCGGGAACGAATAGTTTTTAACTGTTTTGCCAGAGCAGCTTTTTGCGACTGATATTCTTTTATCTGCATTCTGTAAAGCTGTTGCGCCTCGCCTATTTTCATAATAATCCCCATCCTTGTATGAATTCTGATGCATCCTTGTATTCTGTATATATTATCGTCTTATTTTGGAAAAAACTTCAGTATCGCTATTAATAATATATTGATGTGATGTGTAATAAAATGCTATAATATACGTGCTAAAATTCTCGTGGATGAAGGAAAGAAATACATGGATGTCAATAAACTGCTTTTGGAAGAGGAAATAAGCCGTTTTTACAGAAAAGAAAAAAGGTTCCCAATAAAGATATATTAACTGAACTGTGCAGGAAAAATTATTTGGAAAACGCTGAAATGAAGAGACTGGTTTCAGGAAAAACGATTGATATCATTATACAGGAGATTGTGTCTAAAAGGAATGTGTTCAATTATTTTAGCGATTTCGTTGAAAAAGAAGAAAGTTTTATTGACAGGCAGAAAAACGGAGTTGTTTTTACTCCTGATATTTTAGTTAAATATATTGCAGATAAAGCGATAACCTATTGGAAGAATGAGAATCCGGATAAGACACTTTCTAAAATATGTGATATCAGTTCGGGAATGGGGGCTTTTCTAAATTATTTGGATGAAAAAGCAGAGCGGCAGGTTCAGTTAATTGGGGTAGATAAAAAGGATTTATATATTCAGTTGTCTGAAATTTATTTTTTCAGTCACAGAATTGAATTGCTGTGCGGCGACAGTCTGTTTCAATACACAGATCAGCTGGCGGATTGTGATATGGTTATAGGGAATCCGCCCTATGTAAGATATCAGAATATTGATAAAGAATATGCAGATAAAATCAGAAAGAAATATTTCAGGGTGGCGGACGGCAATTTTGATCTTTCGGCGCCGTTTCTTTACCGGTCTTTGGAATTGGTAAAAGAGGGCGGAATTGTTGCTTTAATACTGACGAATAAAATAATGGACAGCGACTATGGCAGAAAATTACGTTCAGTAATTGAAAACGAATATTGCTTATTGGAGGTTGTCGATTTCAGGGATGCCCAATTGTTTGCGGATAAAACAACATATACGTGCATTTTGTTTATTAAAAAAAGTAAAAATAAAAAGGATTCTGTTGTTGTAACAAGATTTAAAAGAAATAAGGATAAAAAAAATATATTGCGGTTGTTACAATCTGCATCCTCATATCGGGTTCTTACCGATGAGTTCTATGGAAGCAGATGGAATCTGGAAGGAAAAATGGAACAGGAGATTTTGCGTAAAATACATAAAAACGGAATTGGATTTGCTGGGATTTTTGGTGTGTTTCAGGGCTTTAGGACAGGGGCAAACGACGTATATATTGTAAAAGAGGTAACTGGTCTGGAACGTGACTTTATACGAAAATATATCAGGGGAGACGATATTAAAGGCGGATGCATTGAAAAATATAAACAAATTATTTGGCCATATAAAGAACAGGGAAATCAACTATTGCTTGCTGATGAGCAGGATTTGAAAAAAAGCGCTCCCCATGTTTATGATATATTATGTGCGAATAAAGATAAACTGGCACACGAATCAAAGACAACATGGTATGCTTATTTGCGTCCGCAAAATATGGAAATTCAAAGTATTCCTAAAATATTAAGTAAAGAAATGATGCCGGTCGCTGATTTTGCATTTGATGAAAAGGGAGAATATTGTTTTGGTTCCGGCTATGCGATACTGCCCGAAGGCAATATGGGAGCAGGGCAATTGAAGGTATGGTGTCATATTTTGAATACTCCGGTCATGGAATTTCAGCTGCGTTTATGTGGTACGGTACTGCATAGCGGATGGTTTCGGATGTTAAAAAGGCACTTTCAGGAATTATACCTGCCTGCCGTTACTGAGAGCGAAATGGTGGATTTGCAAAACAGGTTAGAAGACGGAAGTAAACAGGAAAACAAGATTTATTTTAACGATTATGTTGCAGGAAAGTTTAAGTTATCAGATAAAAATAAAAGGGATATTATGAGTTACCTGATAGATTTTCATTTGGAATCGAGAGCCGAACAGGTTAAGGTTGATTCAATTATTATGGATGGAATGAACTTGGAAGAAAAAGAAATATACAAGACGAAAGTTATGCATACGGACAAACGGAAGGATTCTTTGTATACAGATTTATCGGATAAGGAACGGGAATTGTATTACCCGGTTGAGTTGACACAATATAACAAATTGCATGTAATAGATGAATCTTACAGAAATCTGGTGACTTTTAAGGAGAGCAAGAAGCTTCCGGTATACAGCTGGTACAGTTACACACAGGGGTTTTCGGAGGCTTTGGTGTACCGGTTATTAGAAGAACTGCAGTATGATGGAAAAGGGATAATATTTGATCCCTTTTGCGGGAGCGGAACAACTTTGCTTGCATCGGCAAAAAAGGGTTATACATCTTTTGGAACAGATATTTCTCCGCTTATGGTATGGGTTTCTAATGTAAAGCTACGGCAGTGGGATGTTCAAAAATTAAAGGGAGCGGTAAATCAGTTTAAAAACACGGAAACCGGTTATATGGCAAGCAATGGAATTGCCTTTGAGTCGTATATGGAAAAAGCATTCTCACATGAAATTCTTTTGCAAATTAATTATATTAAAAAATGGATTAGAGAATTAAAGGAAAATCAGGATGTAAAGGATTTTTTTCTGATGGCTTTAGTGGGAATTTTAGAAGAAATCAGTCATATCCGCAAGCACGGGTCTCATTACAGGTTTTTAAATAAAGAAAATGTCGGAACAAATAAATTAAATATTTCCGTTATAGATGATCATGCTGATATTAAGGATATCTATATAAAACGATTGGAAAAAATGCTGGATGATATCTGTAATACAAAATTATCGGGGAAAGGGGAGGCTTGTTGCTGCAATATAAAAGCAGGTTTTCCGCAGAAGGCAGAATTTGATATAATCATTACTTCGCCGCCATATTTAAACAGAAATAATTATTTCGCACAGCAGAAAGCTGAATTAAGCGTACTTGAAATGGTGAAGGATATGAAAGATTATAAGGAACTCGTTAATCGGTCAATATGTTCCCATGTAGATGGAATTATGCCGGAAATTCCTGAGTCGGTTATTCCTGAAGTAAATACGATTCTGGAAAAGGTTATGCGTCTGAAAAGTAATAATGCGAAGATTCCTAATATGATTGCAGGATATTTTAACGATTTATATGATGTTTTAAAAAATTTGTTCTATAACAGTAAACCCGGCGTCAGAATGGCGTTTGTAGTCGGCAACTGCAGGTGGAACGGCGTCGTGATACCAGTGGACCATTTACTTTGCAAAATTGGAGAAAGTATTGGATTAAAGCCGCAGAAAATCATAGTGGCAAGAAAGAAAGGCAACAGTCCGCAGCAGATGCAGAAATATGGAAAAATTAAGGTAAGAGAATCGATTGTGATTATGGAAAAGGAGAATTAGGAAATATAGCGTATGAAAATCAGAGCGACAGTTTAAAGAATGTACAGGTTACAAGCAGGGAGTTGGAACAACGTATCAGAGAATACCTGGGATGGAAAAAGGGGAGAGTGGTATATTATCAAAATGAAAATATAAAGTATGATTTTGATGTTGACAACTGTTATCCGAATAATCAGAATCCGGAAGCGTTTGTATCCGTTACATACTGCGATCCGGATACACCCGGACACAGCAATGAGAATAAATTGCAGTTAAAATTAGGCGAATTGTTATTGCTTAAATCAAAATATCCGCAAATCAGGGCGGTTCTTGTGGTTGGCATTGTTAAAGAAGCATGGTTGAAATATGTATTACAGGCATTCGAATATTTTTATGATGAAGTGTTGTTTACATGGGATTCGGAGTTTAAAGAAAAATTGAGGGAGATTAAAGGCAACCCATCTTTGATTTCTCTGAAACATCAGACAACATGGGAGCAGCTGGCCAAAGAGTGGAGTCATTGTTTGCTGACTCAAAAGCCGCCAATTGATTCGAGCTTGAGGATTAATACATATAATTATATTCTTAAGCATGGATGCGAGGGTAATCTTCCCTCCGATATAGCAAATGAGATTATCAGGAAATGTATGCAGGCAGCATATGACCGGAGTGTGGAAACTCGGGCAAGAAGTGGACGGGAATGGGAAAACTACCGGAAGGAAAAGTGGGAAAAGTTGTGGCAGTCCCGTTCCTTTTTTAATCCGGCGGAGGCAGTAATTGAATTATTGCTGGATTGGGGAGGATATGCCCATTTGGGAAAGGTGTCGGAAGATTTTATATTATTTTCCAATAAATTAAATATGCCTGTGTTTATTCAGTCAAAATCATCCGGCGGCGGAAAGGAAAGACATGGGAAGAATATTCAGAACAGAACCAAAGAGCAATTGGCGAGATGTCTGTTTTATAGAGGCATAATTAAGGGGGATGAGATTATTCTCAGGGATAAGAATTTTTACTGGATCAGCGTTCTTGACGGCAACTGGGGTGTTACCGAAAAAACTCCGTTAAAATATATTCATATGCTGCAGTGGGCAGGGTATGATTTCATTATTGGAGCGGATGACCTTGTTGACGATAACTTAAGTGTGATTTAAGGTGACAGCAATGTTCTTTTGGAAAAATTGGCCGATTTGGATTGCGAGAAAAACGAGGATCAGTTTTTACAAAAATGGAAAGCGTGGTATCAAGATAAAAAGTAGTTTAGTATATAAATCTCTGACGGGCAAAGGGATATTCCATCCCGCAGCCCGCCGGAATCCCTATTCCTCCTCTCCGCTCCGGTACTGTGAAGGCGTTATTCCCATAATTTTCTTAAAGCAGGAGCTGAAATAATACTGATTGGAAAATCCTGCTTTTTCACTGATCTCCCTGACGGAAAAGTTAGAATTCAGTAAAAGCTCGGCGGCGTATGCAATACGCGTCCGGGCAATCATGTCGCTGATGTTTTCTCCCGTATGTTTTTTAAAAGCGGCGCTTAAATGAGAGGGCGTGATGTTTACATATTCCGCAATTTCATTCAGGTTCAGACCGGAATCCGCAAAGTGCTCCCGGATATAGGAAGCCGCCATGGAAGCCAGACGGGTCTGATAGAAAGAAACGGAGGACTCCAGCTCTTTGCATGCAAGAATACACAATCGGTATAACCAGGCAAACAGCTCGGTTCCGGTTTTTAAAGATTCCATTTTTCCGTAATTCACAGGCATTTGTTCAATGAAATCCGCCGATACGCCCATTTTCATAAGATAACTCATAATTCTGCCGGATAAATCCGAAACTGCCAGCAGTAATCCGGTACGGCTTATGTTACGCTCAAAATAATCCTGGTATAAGGCATCCAGATATGTTTTTAATTCTTCCTGCCGGTTTTTACAGATCAGTTTTATGATTTCATTGCATTTTGTATCCAGATTCATATCCGGCAAAAAATTTTTTTGCGGAAGATCCCGCCAGTAAAAGAGACGTTCTTCCGGAAGAAAAAAACGATAATCCAGTGCAAGACGCGCGTTCTCACAGGATTCGCGCAGATTCCAAAAGGAACGTACAGGACTGCCGATTCCGATGCATACATGGAAGGGAGACGGGGTGTGGAGAAGGGGCGCCAGGTCTTCTTGAACCAGATGGTATAGTTGTTCCTGATTTTTAACGGTCCGGCCTAAAAATAAAATCAGAGAGCTTCCGTTTTGCAGCAAATAAGAGAGCGTATACGAAGAAAAACCTTTCAGAATCAGGTTCTGAAAAGCCATAATGTCCGTCAGATAACGAACGAGTCCGGCCTCTTTCTGGTATTGGGCCGCATTGATGATCTTCACTATGAGGCACAAATGAAAGCTGCTTTCCGTATTCATGGAAAGAAAAGCGGGATAATCCCGGAACTGGTAGCGGGTTTCCGAAGGGGTGTGCCATAACAGATACTGGAACAGTTTTTCTTTCATGGCGGGCTTGCTTTCTTCAATTTGTTTCTTTATCTGCCGTTTTTCTTCAATCTGCTGCAGGGCTTTTATTACGATACTTTGCAGATAATCAAAATTTACCGGTTTTTCAATATAGTCAACGGCGCCGATGCGAATCGCTTCCTGTACATATTGAAAGTCTTCATAGGCGCTGATGAGAATAATTTTTGTATCGTAATTTTCGGACAGGATATGTCTGGCCATTTCCAGACCGGACAGTCCCGGCATGCGGATATCGGAGATGATCAGATCGATCTGCTCCGTTTGTAATATATCGTATACGGAAAGGGCGTCATAGAGCACGCGGACAGACTGCGCATGGAAAGCTTCCCAGTCAATGCCGTTTTTTATCGCGTCAGCAAGGGGTTTGTTATCGTCAATAATCAGTATCCGGTAAGTCATGTGAGTCCTCCTTATAAATTTGCTTTAAACAGAAAGAAAAAACGGTTCCGCCGCCGGAGCTTTCCACCTGAATACAGGTGCAGGGCGGCGCAAAATACGGGGTCAGCCGGACATTTACATTTCCCAGTCCGAAATGCCGGCTGTAATCGGCAACATGTCTGCCAAAGGTGTCGGAAAGCTCCCGGAGTTTTTCCGGTGTTATTCCGCGTCCGTTATCGCAGATGCGGACAAGGAGGGAATCTTCTTCATAGCGGATTTCTATTTTGATATGAAGGGACTGTCCGGAGTCCGCAATACCATGTGTAATGGAATTCTCCACGAATGGTTGAAAAATAAACTTACACGTCAAAAAATATTCAATTCCGTCGTCTACGGAAAAATCCCAGGTAATCACATTCGGCTTACATACGCTGACCAGCTTCAGGTAAAGCTCCGTTATGGAAAGCTCCTGCCGGAACGGTATGAGAACATCGGGGTCGTGCAGGAGGTGACGGTAAAACTGAGAAAGATTTATAATGGTTTGCGAAGCCAGTTCAATATCTCCCAGCGACTGACAGGAAACAATGGTATTTAAGGTATTAAACAGAAAATGCGGGTTGATTTGGGACTGGAGCAGCCGGAAGTTCAATTTTTCGGTCTGCAGGGACAATTCCAATAATTTTTCAAAGTAAGCGTCATTTTCAACTACCATTTGTTTATAGGTACAGGCAAGCTGATCAATTTCGTCCCGGGCGGCTTCCGGTTTTCCGGTCATCGGAATAAGCAGGGAGAGACTTTCCCTGTTTTTGCTTGCCTTCAGGGATTCCATGACACGGGTGAGGATATCCAGCCTGCGTGTGAAAATCTTGGAGGCTGACACATTGAGCACAATACTGAAGCAGATAATCGATACGATGGCCAGAATCAGGAAAGTAAGAAGTACGTTACTGCTTTGCCTGATATAGGACATGGGAATCTGCGTGACGAGCAGCAGGCCGCGGTCGGAAACAGGCTGCATAACAAAAAGATTCCGATCCACTTCGAAAGACTGATCTTTGGATTCCCAAAGAGAGCCGGCATTTTCAAAAGGGGTGCAGATTTTTGACTCGTCCGCAGCCATCACAATCGTTCCGTTTTGATCAATCACAAAGCTTTGCGCATCAAAATTCCGGCCGTTTGCCAAAATGGAGGAAAACTCCTGCTGTCTGATATGGCATGCAAATGCATAGTGCAGGGTTTCGTTATCAATATCACGGTAAGCGTACCAGCAGGTATAGACATTCTGCGGGGCGGGTGAAAAAGACGCCGGAAACTGCAGGTTTTTGTTCGGAATCCAAACGGGAGAGGAACCCTGCCGGTATAAGGCTTCCGGCGTCATGTTGTAATCCCGGATGCCGGAAATGGGGAAAAAGTCAACCCGGTTTCCGCCGGCATCCATATAACGGTCTTCGGGAAGAAACACATCGATCTGGAAAAGATGAAAGGTTCCTTTTATAGTGCCCAGATTGTTTTTACTGTCTGAAAATACTTTCAAATAAGAAGAAAGAGGGCGCAAAGGGGTATTATAAAGGTTATAAAGGTAAAAAGTAATAGTACCGGAAAGCTGCTCGATCTGCTTTAAACGATTGTCGATATTCAGCGCAATCTGCGTATTGGTTGCCTTTAAGGAATCGATGGTGTGATTTTTGGATATCCGGTAAGACAGCCGGTACGATATAACGCTTACAAGTAAAAGCGGCAGGAGACTGCACAGCAGCGTTAAAAAGACCAGTTTTTTATATACGTTATTTAATACGGATTGAATAAAAGAAATTCTTTTGAACGGTTTTCTTTTCATTGGTGTTACCTGCTTTATTTGATAGGATGCCATTATAATAAGAAAATTATTTTTCCGTGTCAAGAAAGTTAAACAGGAAAAATCAGGAACGTAATTTTTTATAAAAGAGCCGTAAAATAATGCATTTCTTTACGGGCGGACAGCTCCTATAATAAACGTATCACAGAAAACGAAGGAGGATAAGAAATGAGAAAGAAAGTAATCAGTTTGTTGCTTTGTATGTCTTTGTCGGCGGGATTATTTGTCGGATGCGGGAGTCCCCAAAAGGAACAAAGCGGCGAGGACGTGCAAAAGGAAAGCAGTTCGGTTGACGCGGCTGATTCTGAAGAGGAATCCGTAGCACAGACCGAACCGGTATCGGAAAGCACAGGGAAGATAACCCTTTTTGCGGATGATGCGGCAACCCAGTCTAATTTTCAGGATTATATCGATGCGGCGCAGGCGGCGACCGGCTTGGAGATTGAAGTGATTCCCATGCCTACCAATACGGACGACCGGACCGCTAAGGTTATGACGGTTTTATCTTCCGGGGATGACAGCATCGATATTCTCTCGGTTGATCAGGAAATGATTCTTGCGTTGCGGGATACCAGTTTTCTTGAACCCCTGGACGATATTTTGACGGATGAGGTGAAAGCCGGATTTCCGGAATCGTTTATTGAAATGAGCGATGGAAAAGGCGTGCCCATGTTTATGGAAATTTTCTGTTTCTGGATTAATTCCAAATATGTACAGGAAGCAGGAATGGAATCGGTTAAAACAAAAGAAGATTTTGTACAGTTTTTGGAAAAGGTTTCAAAAGACGGCGTATACGGATACGGCGGAGGATGGGAACAGACATATGTCTGGAATGATATCGGAGCTTTTGTTAACCTGTTTGACGGCGATATGTATGACTGGTCCAATGAAAATACGCAGGCAGCCGTGAAATTTTTAAAAGAAATGGTAGATAAAAAGTATACCCCTATTTCCCAGCTGGCGGATCAGTATACGGAGCTGAATCAGAGAATTATGGACGGGTCTTCCGCTTCCATGCTGAATTATTCCAGCTTTATGCCTACCTATGAGGCCGCAGGCCGGTACGGTACGGATGATATTTATATAGCGCCTATGCTTAACCTCGGAAGAGAAGAAGCTTACGCCAACGGGTGGCAGTATGTGATGAACGCCGCTTCCGAGAATAAGGAAGCAGCCAAAATCTTTTTACAGTGGGCGGCCAGTCTGGAAGGACAGAAGGTTTACGGAGAGACTTTTTCCAGATTGCCGGCAAGAACGGATGTGGTGGAAGATCCCGAATTTAACGTACCGGGTCTTGAACAGTTAAAGAGTTATCTGGCGGATACGACGCTGGTACCCCGTCCGCTTCCTACAAATTCCATGGAATATATTAATGAAGTAGGTTCCCTGTTCCAAAAATATATCAGTGACGAAATCGGCTTTGATCAGTATATTGCGGATATGCAAAAGTGCATGGAAACATACTTCCCGGAGGAAACCGGTAAATAAACACGAAACAGGAGGGCGCCTTTTAAGGGAAAACCCTCCTGTACTTTAGAAAGGAGGACGACAATGAAGGTGCAGGGAAAAAAGGCGGCGTGGATGCCCTGGCTTTTGATTCTGCCGGTTATTCTGATCCGGGGATTTACAACCATTTATCCTGTCTGTATGACCTTTCTCAACAGTTTTCGAAACCTTGATATGATCCGGGGAGGAAACGGGGAATTTATTGGTTTTGGCAATTATTTAAAGCTGTTTGGGGATGCGAAGATCGGTGTGTCTTTGCAGTTCACGGTAGTATTTACGGTGGTCTCCATGGCTTTCCATGTGGTTTTGGGCGTTTTGCTTGCGGTTATGTTAAATGTAAAATTTAAAGGGAAGAAGTTTTTAAGAACCATTGTCCTGATTCCCTGGGCCATGCCCATGATTGTCGCGGGAAGAGCCGCAAGATGGGGATTTAACGGTACATACGGATTTATAAACGATTTGATTGCGAGAGTGGTTCCGGGGTTTCATTTTGACTGGCTGGTAAATGCCGGCACGGCCAGGGCGGCCGTGATTCTGGTGGACTTATGGAAGGATGTTCCGTTTTTTGCAATTCTTGTGTTGGCTGCGCTGCAGTTTGTACCGGATGATATTTATGAGGCGGCCAAAATAGACGGGTCTGGGACCGTCAGTACATTTTTCCGGATAACCGTTCCAAGCATCGCAAAAACCGTGCTGACTATATCCATATTTTTCACCATGTGGAGAATTACCAGTTTTGAACTGGTCTATGCCATGACTTCCGGGGGTCCTTATGACAGTACTTCGGTATTATCCTATAGAATTTTAATCGAAGCGTTTAACAATCTGAATCTGGGGTATGCTTCCGCCATCGCGGTAGTCCTGTTTTTAATAATGCTGCTGCTTTGCGGGTTAAATCTGCTTGCAGTCAAAAAGATTTCGGATTAATGCCTGTTACCGGAAAATCTAATACGGGCATGGGAAGGGACGGGTCTGAACATGAAAAGAAAGATGAAAAGAAATTTTGTTGTGTGCCTGCGCTGGCTGGCGACAATTTTTATAGCGGTTATCATTCTGCTGCCACTTTACTGGGTATTTATTTCTTCCGTGAAGCCTTCGACGGAATTGTTTTCCAGTCCGATTCGGTGGATTCCGGAAAGCGTAACGGCGGACAGCTACAGGACGCTGGTGGAAACGGTAGGAATTTTGCCGCAGATTGGCAACACCATGCTGATAACGGGAATTACACTCGTGGTTTCTACCGTAATCTGTGTTATGGCGGCCTATGCCTTTGAACGGTATAAAAGCAAAGCGCTTTCCGCAGCTTACGGGATGATTGTTTTTTCGGCGCTGATTCCGGCGATTGTCACGGCAAGACCTTTGTATGACTACTTGAATAAGCTGGATCTGATCGATACATATCCGGGACTGACGCTGTTATATACCAGCGCGCTGATTCCCTTTACCATTTTGATTCTGCGCAACTATTTAAGCAGTATTCCGGTATCGATTGAGGAAGCGGCCGAAATCGACGGGGCCGGACATTTTCAAAAGCTGTTGTTTATTACGCTGCCGCTGATGAAACCGGCGGTGGCCACGGTATGTATTATTAATTTTATTACCTGCTTAAATGAGTTTTTTATCCCGCTGTTTTTCACACAGAATATCAAAGTGCTGACAATCGGGATTTCCACGCTTCCAAGAGCCAATGCCTACGATGTTCCATGGGATCTTCTCAGTGCGATGGGATGTATTATACTGGCTCCGATTATCCTTTTTGTTATGATTTTCGAAAAGAATATTATGGACGGAATAATGGCGGGCGGCGTAAAGGCATAAAGTAAAGGAGGAAAATCCTCTGCTCCTGCATGAGCAGTCGCATTTTGCTTCGCAAAACAAGGAGGATTTATATGTACACAATATCGATGCCGTTTCAAAGAACGGAAGAAAACAGAAAGCAGTGCGAACGGGACAGAAGGGAAGCGGCAAAAAATCCGCTGGTTCCGGGGGCAAGAATTCTGCGGGGGCGGGACGCCGTTCCGGTATATGATTCGTTTTCGTCCTGCAGACAGTGGTGTTACCCTTTAAGCGAATTGAATGATCTGGGATTTTTCAGTTACATAGAAAAGAAGAAAGATACGGATGAAAACAGTCCATGGACGCTGCAGGCGCATCCGGGAGTAAACGTTTATCTCTATATTTTAGCCGGCGAGGGAACGTTGTTTGTGGGTGAAGGGAACGAAAAACAGGAACGCTATGATTTTGGGGAGCAGGAGCTGGTAATTGTTCCAAGGAATATTCCGTACCGTATGGAAGGGGAATGGAATGCCGTTTGTTTCCATGCAAGATGCAGTGTGTATGGTACGGTGGCCGGCGACGAACGTTTTCCTCATCCGGTGTGGGTCAGGGAAAAGCCGGTCTGTTCCGGAAAAGAATTGCAGGACCAGGAGGGGGAGCTTCTCTATTTTGACCAGGTGATGTCTTGCTGCCTATCCATGGGAAAGCGGGAGGCTGCGAGAGAATACGCGGATTTGCACAAGGCGCCGGAGGGTTTGGAGCCGGCATCCAGGTATGATATCGACGAATTGTACCGCGACGTTACGCCCTGCGATCCCCAGACCCATACGGAGGAAAACAGAAGGGAAGCCGGTAAGCACGCGCAGATTCTGGGGGCAAGAGTGTTAAAAAGAACGGATGCTCCGGCGGTTTATAATGCCAACGCAGGATTAAAACAGTCCAGTTATCCGCTGACCTGGACGGATGATATTGCCATTTGCAATCTGGCGGAGAAGCTGGCGTCTTCCGACCTGGACCGTCCTTTTGATTCCCATTCCCACCCGGATATTGAAGAGTATAAATTCATTTTGTCGGGTTCCGGAACGGTTACGATCGGAGTGGGAGACGAAACCTGCGAAGAGGAGACGTATCATTTTACGGCGGGAGATCTGGTGATACTGCCCCGGGGGCTTGCGCATCTTGACGCCGGGGGATATACGGCGCTGTATTTCCATACGAAGCAGAGCGTTTTCGGAAAAGTTCCCGGAGACAGTCTGTATCCGCATATTGCATACGTATATACCAGGCCAAAACGTCCTACCAGAGAGGAAGAGGAAGCGTTAAACGATCCCGGAACCTATATTAAGATGAATTCCCGGGAAACTTACAATGTGTACTGTCCCAATCCGATTGTGAGGGTGGAAAAGAATCCGACGGATATGACGCATCTGCGCCCTGATTTATTTGGTAAGGAGGATTTGACATGAAGTTTGGGATTTTAAGCGCGATTCAGGAACATTACGATTTTGAAGAAGTTATGGAATTTGCCTCGGCAAACGGTTTTCAATGTGTGGAACTGGCCTGCTGGCCTGTGGAGAAGGCCGCCAGACGTTATGCGGGAGTATGTCATCTTAATGTGGAAGAGCTGGATGCAAAACGCTGCGGGGAAATAGAGAGCATATGCAGACAGAAGAAGGTAGAGATTTCTTCGCTGGCGTATTATCCCAATATAATGGACGAAGATTTGGAAAAGAGAGCTTTTTACGGAGAGCATTTAAAGAAACTGATTGCGGCCTCCGCCGAATTGGGCATCGGGATGGTGACCACCTTTATCGGCAGGATGCAGCATAAAGGCGTAAAAGAGAATCTGGCTGAAATGGAAAAGGTATGGCCGCCGCTGCTTCGGTATGCGGAAAGCAAAGGCGTAAAAATCGGAATTGAAAACTGCCCGATGCTGTTTACCGAAGACGAGTGGCCGGGTGGGCAGAATCTTGCAACGTCGCCGGCATTGTTCCGGGAAATATTTGCAAGACTGGACAGTCCGAATCTGGGGCTTAATTTTGATCCGTCCCATTTTATCTGGCAGCAGATGGATTATATCCGTCCCGTTTATGAATTTCGGGACAGACTCTTTCATGTACATTTTAAAGATATTAAATTGAACCCGGACAAGCTTCGCGAGGTGGGAATTATGGCCCTGCCGCTGCAATATATGGAGCCCAGAATTCCGGGAATGGGGGATGTGGACTGGAATCGTTTTATCGGGGCATTGACGGAAACAGGATATAAGGGGGCGGTCTGTCTTGAAATTGAAGACCGTGCTTTTGAAGGGTCGGATGAAAAAGTAAAGGAAGGAATCCTGACGGCCGCCAGGTATATACGTCCGTTTCTGGACGGCCGGAGCAGATAGGAGGGTATGGCATGAAGCGTTTGAAAATCGCCGTGATCGGCGCGGGATTTATTGGAAAACAGCATGTGGAGGCAATTCGGAGGGTTCCGGGTACGGAAGTAACCGCACTGGCGGACATCAATGAAAAAATGGGAGAAGAAATGGCTCAAAATCTGGCTATTCCCGCTTTTTACACAAATTATGAAGAGATGCTTGCAAAGGAAAAACCGGACGCAGTTCATATCTGTACGCCCAGCAGCCTGCATTATACAATGAGCAGGGACGTTCTGGCGGCGGGAATCCCGGTATTTTGTGAAAAACCCCTGACACTTAAAGCAGAAGAGGCAGAGAGGCTTACGGCCATGGCAGAGAACGCGGGGATTGTGACAGGCGTAAACTTTAATTACCGTAACCACGTGATGGTTCATGAAATAAAAGAACAGATCCGTCAGGGCGGAATCGGAGAACCGGTTATGGTATACGGGGAATATTTGCAGGACTGGCTTTTGTACGAAACCGATTATAACTGGAGGATGAATCCGGCGGCTGGGGGAGAAAGCCGTGCCATTGCGGATATCGGTTCTCATTGCTTCGATCTGGCGCAGTATGTTCTCGGAAAAGATATTACGGCCGTATATGCGAAACGGATTCGGGTGTATCCTTTTCGGAAAAAGCCGACAGGCGGCACACAGACCTTTGAAAAAGCCGCTGGAGGCGTATACGAGACGGTTCCTGTTGAAAACGAAGACGCCGCATATATTATGGCGGAATTTGACGGCGGGATTCAGGGATTGTTTTATGTGTCCCAGGTCTGTGCGGGAGCAAAAAACGGACTGAAAATCTGTGTCAGCGGTAAAGAAAAATCCCTTACATGGGAACAGGAACGTCCGGATCATTTACGGATCGGAAACCGGGATGGCGGTAATGAAGATTGTTACGCCGGAGCCGGTTATCTGACCGATTATGCAAAAGCCTTCGCACAATTGCCCGAAGGACATCCCGCCGCATGGACGGACGCCCTCACAAACGGAATCAACGATTTCTACGGAAAAATCAGGAATCCCGGCCGTCAGGCAGTATCCGCAGACTTTTTAACAGGCACCCGCATCATGAATATTATAGAAGCATGCCTCCAAAGCGATCGCGAACAAAGATGGGTTAAAATTATGTAATACCGTATATATGGCCGTATTGACTAATATAATCTTAGTTTGGTATATTATTAAAGAGAAAAATGTAATAAATTTCTTCATACAGTAAATGCTATAGTAAATACAAAAAGGAGTCTCCCCGCAATGCTTTTCAGCAGTTTGCTTTTCCTGTTCGCATTTTTACCAATAGTGCTGTTGCTATACTACCTGTTACCGGCCCGCTGGCGCAATCCGGCGCTGCTTGTTTTTAATCTGTTTTTTTACGGATGGGGCGAGCCGGTTTACGTATTGCTGATGCTTGTATCTATTCTGGCAGATTATATTCTGGGAATTGGGATTGAAAAGTACCGGAATAAAAAGGTTTTGGCGAAGTGTCTGGTGGCCGTATCGGCAGTATGGAATCTGGGACTTCTGTTTTTCTTTAAATATTTTGTATTCACGGCAGAATCACTGCAGGCGGTAGGACTCTTTAGAGACTTGCCGCTTCTTTCCGTGTCTTTACCTATAGGGATATCTTTTTACACGTTCCAGAAGCTTTCTTACATTATAGACGTTTACAGGGGAACCTGCGAGGGGCAAAAGAATTTTGTGGATTTTTCCGTATTTGTGACCTTGTTTCCGCAGTTAATAGCAGGCCCCATTTTACAGTACAAGGATCTGGCGGCGCAGCTGAAAAGCCGGATTTACGGCGTAGCCAAAATGCGGGAGGGTATCCGGTGCTTTACCGTCGGCTTATGTAAAAAAGTACTGCTTGCCAATTCGATCGGAGAACTGTGGAATTATTACAGGCAGCTTGAAACCGGGCAGTTAAGCGTACTGGGGGCATGGATCGGGCTGCTTGCCTTCGGATTTCAAATTTATTTTGATTTTTCGGGGTATTCCGATATGGCGGTGGGTCTTGGAAAAATGCTTGGTTTTGATTTTAAAATGAATTTTAATTACCCTTATATATCACGTTCCGTGACGGAATTCTGGCGCCGTTGGCATATTTCCCTGTCTTCCTGGTTCCGTGATTATCTGTATATTCCTCTGGGGGGCAACCGGAAAGGCCGGGCAAGGTGGATTATCAATATTTTCATTGTCTGGGCGGCAACCGGAATCTGGCACGGGGCGCATGTGGGATTTTTACTTTGGGGTCTGTATTATGCGTTACTCTTAATGGCGGAAAAGCTGTGGCTTTTAAAACGGCTGGAAAAGATGCCGTCCTGGTTTTGCCATATATATGCCTGTTTTTTTATGATTGTCGGATGGGCAATCTTTGCGCTGCCGGACATGGCGGATAAAAAGGGCTATTGGGGAGCACTAACCGGGTTAAACGGCGCTGCCGTATATGAGGCGGGAGATTTGTTTCAGCTTGCCGGTTATGCGCTGCTGTTTGTGATTTTGATACTTGCAAGCCTTCCCTGGGGAAAACAGCTGTTTGAAAAGTTTTTTGTTCCAAAGAAGGGAAGAGGGCGCATTTGGGAAACGGTGGGAAGTCTGTTTGAGACGGTATGCATCTGCGCAGGACTTTTGCTGGCAACGGCGTATCTGGTGGATTCCACATATAATCCGTTTTTATATTTTCGGTTTTAGAGGGAGGTACTTATGAAAGGCAGAAAAAGTGATTATGTTATACTGGGTCTGTTTCTTCTTTTTTTATATGGAATTGCGGCGGCCAATCTGTTTACAAAGGACCGTCTGTTTTCCCAGATGGAAAACCGGATGTTGGCGCAGAGACCGAAAGCGGAGCTAAAGACGGTTCTTTCCGGTAAGTTTATGGAAGAATATGAAACGTATATGACCGACCAGTTTGTGGCAAGGGACGCCTTTATACGGATCAAGAGTCTGGGTGAGAGGACGCTGGGAAAGAAGATTAATAACGGCGTTTATTACGGTGAGGACGGATATCTTGCGGAACAGCTTCAGGATCTTGACGAAAAACAGCTTGATAAAAATATGGAGGCGTTAAAGCGCTTTCTGGATAATACGGATAAAAAAGTTTATTTTGCATTGATTCCGGGCAGTGTGGAAATAAACAGAGACCGCTTTTTTCCTTTTTTGCCGGAGCCGGATCAAAAAGAGGTTATCCGGGAATTGTATAAACAAACGGAAGAGACAGACGTTGTCTGTGTGGATATGTACGGGGCTTTATGGGAGCGCCGGGAGGAAGCACTCTTTTACCGGACGGATCATCACTGGACATCGCTGGGCGCTTACTATGGCTACCGGGCGTTTATGGAGGCAAAGAAAGAAGCGGCCGTTGCTTTATCGGATTATACCGAAACCGTTCGCAGCGAAACATTTTACGGAACTTTATATTCTAAGACGGGGGCGTTTTGGATTGCTCCCGACAGAATTACAACTTATGTGGAGGAGGACGGAATACAGGTAGAACGGGTAGAAGGAAAAACGACTGCGGACGGCTTGCTTTATGATGAAAGCCGGCTGGAGAAAAAAGATAAATATTCTATGTTTCTGGGAGGCAATCAGCCTCTTGCAATACTGCGGACAGATAACCATGACGCGCCTAAGCTTTTGGTAATCCGCGATTCGTATTTTGACTCCATGGCTCCTTTCCTGACGCCGCATTATTCGGAAATCTATATCGTTGATTTTCGCTATAACCGGGCGGATGTGAGCCAGTTCATGGAAGAAACGGGAATTGATGAAGTATTCATATGTTATAGTCTGGCAAACTTTCATCAGGATGCAAATTTTGGATTGGTATTAAAATAAATATCACTACACAGCGGTATATGCCTGAAATTAAATAACGGTTTCTGATGCAATATACGTTCTTTTATGTTATAATTTTATTGCTTGTGACAGGCAGGAAAATCTGATGAAAAGGACGTGAAAAGAATGTGGTATGGCAGGGAATCGGTATATCGTGAGAAATTTCAGGACCCTATGGGAATCTTTTTTACACAGGAAGAATTTCCGGAGCTGGCAGATGAGAAAGAAGACGTAAGCGGAATTCTTCAGGGAGCGGTTAACAGGCTGGTGCAGGAACAGCAGTATGGTATTCTGTACATACCGGAAGGGGAGTATCCGCTGAAGGATATGGTCAAAATTCCGCCTTCTGTCCGCCTGATCGGTTATGGCAGAAAGCGGCCGGTTTTTGTACTTCCTCCCTTTACGGCGGGGTTTGACGGGAAAGCAAAAAAAGCGCCCGGATTTATGGAAGCCTTTATGGAAGGGTATCCGGGGGCAAAATATCTGTTTTGGTTTATCGGAGAAAAAAATACGGAATCAGAGAATCCCAAGGATGCCAACGGCGCGACCTTTTACAGCGCTTTAAGTAATATAGATTTTCGAATAGAAGAAGGGAACCCGGGTGCGGTCTGCATTCGGGCGCACTTTGCCCAGCACGGCTTTATCAGTCACTGTCATTTTGACCTTGGAGACGGCCTTGCAGGGCTGTTTGACGTGGGTAATGAGATGGAGGATTTGACCTTTTCAGGCGGCGCTTATGGGATTGTCTGCCGGATGACTTCGCCGGGATGGCCGTTTGTTCTTTTGGATTCCGTATTTGAGGGACAAAGGAAAGCCGCCGTATTAAGCGCGACAACCGGGTTTACAGGCTTCAGACTGAAAATTTCCGATACGCCGAAGGCTTTTTCCCTTTACATACCGGAAGCGTGGGAAAAACTGTATCTGGAGGATTGTGTTTTTGAAAATATTTCAGATGCGGCCGTTACCTTTTATCATACCGAGAGCGTAATCCAGCAGACGAATCTTTTACGGATTTTCTGCAGGCAGACGCCGGTTTTTGTAAAGAAAGAAGAAAATGAACAGACGGTTTGCGGTGTGGCTGAGGCGTACAAGGTGGAGGAATATGCGTATGGATACATGTACGGCGATACACAAGAAGCATCCCATCAGGAAATTTTTGAAGCGTATCCGGTAGAAGAGATTCCTGCAATGCCTGCTGGCGATATACCGCCGGTTCCTCCGATGGAAAAATGGGTATCGGTGGCCGGGTACGGAGCCAAAGGCGACGGGGTTACGGATGATACGGAAGCTCTTAGACGGGCGCTTTCGCAGGAGTCCGTGCTGTATTTCCCACAGGGAATTTATAAAGTTACGGATACGGTCACCATGAAAAAGAACTGCACGATAATCGGCTTAAGTCCCATTACAACGCAGATTGTAATTGAGGACGATACGCCGGAATTTGCGGGGTTCGGCGCTCCTAAAGCCGTATTGGAAACGGCTCAGGGCGGTTTTGCTTATGTGAGCGGAATCGGAATTGATACGGCCGGGAAAAATCCGAGGGCGGTGGGAATTAAATGGATGGCGGGCGCGTCTTCTTATATGAACGATGTGAAATTTGTGGGCGGACACGGATTGATGTTCCGGGACGGAAGAAACGCCTATGCTTATTTATATAACGCGGGCAGAACCGCCGATTATAATCCGGACCGCATCTGGGATTACCAGTATTCCAGTCTGTGGATTACGAAAGGCGGAGGCGGCGTATTCAAAGATATCTGGAGCGCAAGCCCTTATGCGGAGTCGGGAATCGCAATTACGGATACGGATACGCCAGGCAGAATGTATGCTGTTTCACTGGAGCATCATGTGCGTAACGAATTGAAACTGTACCGGGTGAAAAACTGGAGTTTTTACGCACTGCAGACAGAAGAAGAAAAGGCGGAAGGAATGGAGTGTCTGCCGATCGAAATGGTTTCCTGTGAAAATATTGCTTTCGGCAATCTGTACATGTTCCGGGTGGTAGCGGTGGACCGATCTTATGACACGGGTATTCGTCTTTGGGACTGCAGGCAGATCCGGTTTTTAAATATTCATAATAAGGCGCAGATGCAGTATGTGTTTACAACGACAGTCCGTGATACGAATACCGGTTTTTACGGAAAGTCTCCGGAGTACGCAAAGCTTGTGATAGAAGGCGGGAACGGACATCCGGCGTTCAAAACGGCTGGAGACTATGAAATCGTTGCGGAAGGCTTTGATTTTGCCCAGGGTGCTGCCTTTGACGAAGAGGGCAATCTGTACTGGTGCGATAAGTCTTTGAAAAAAATATTTTGTTTTAATCCCAAAAAGCGGCTGGTACTGCCCTTTTACGATATTCACTTTATTCCCTCGGCGCTGGCTGTAGATACGGCGGGGAATCTCCTGGCAGCGGTAGATTATTCCGAACTGAAAAAGACCGTGCCCGGACAGCCATACATGAGTCACGATACCAGTAATTTTCATCCGTTCTTCTCGTGGTTTTATAAAAGGAGTGAAAAGGTGTATTCGGTATCGTTAAAAGATCCATATAATACCATGACGCCGCTTGAAAAAACGGATGCAAAAAACTGCAGCCCGCAGACGGTCTATCGTCCGCAGCAGCTGAGCTATTACGGAATGTTGCGGGAAATTGTGGAAAAACCGGTGGAGGCCTGTTATATGGCGCCGGACAAAAAAACGGCTCTGGAGGGAACCATAGATCTGGCAAGGAGTCTTTTACTGGGAGCGGCCGTCAGAGGGCAGACATTTTACATGACGGACGATCAGTCGCGGAAAATTTATGCGTTTGATGTTACAAGCGGAGGAAATCTGGCAAACGGAACCTGTGTGGGTGCGAAAGGACAATACGGTGTGATGCAGGGCCGGGATCAGGTATTATGGACGGTAGACGACCGGTTATACGCTTTTAAGGACGGAAAAACAGCGGCCGGTCTGGACGTACCGGAGGATGCCTATGCGGTGGTCGGAAAAGACGGAGCCGTATATATTATGGGGCGGAGTCATATTTACAGGAGTATTAAGGGGTTTTAAAACAGAAAGGTTATTGAATGAGTATCACAAATATAATTCAAAGTAAGGATGTCTATAATATTATACGGAAAGCCCTGGAGATTATGGACGTCAGAATCATGCGCCACGGCGAGGTGACCGCTTATTTCTTATATAAAATGCTGCAGACGGACGGCATTTACAGCGAGCAGGAGCTGGCCGACTATACTATGATCGGTATGATGCATGATATCGGTATGAT